>Ga0209721_1000538_pt1 | contig 32996 bp, 28 predicted proteins | sample TshhotsprinmetaG_FD_184139 | JGI IMG/M metagenome (GOLD analysis project Ga0209721, IMG submission 184139) | Hot spring microbial communities from South Africa to study Microbial Dark Matter (Phase II) - Tshipise hot spring metaG (SPAdes)... | ecosystem: Environmental > Aquatic > Thermal springs...
TTGTATCATTTCTTTACACCTTTTTTTGGTTTTTGTTTAACCTGCTGGGTGATATTTTATATCATTCCAGACCTTTAAACCAGAAGGGGGTTCTCTATTTCTGCATGCTTCTATCTCTGTTTTAGGGACTTTGGTGACTCTTGACAAAAATAAAGCTCCTTGAATATCATAAGTTATTCAGATGAACTGAAGTTCTGAATTCACGATTCAGAATAAATAACGGGTCTTACAGAGATAAGCCATGAAGGCAATAGCGCTTGAAGCGCAGCTTTCGTGGCTTTTTTGCTATAATGAGTAAAATTTGAAGAAATTAATCGATTGCATATGTATATTAACGAAATCATAAATAAGAATAAATCAGGACTGATAATCTCAATCTGCATTCATATGCTTATTTTTTTTATACCTTTTTCTCTAATTGTAAGCCCTGTATTGCAAAAGGAGATTGAGCTTTTTGTCTTCAGCGATGAAAAGCCTTCTCCGCCGATTGTCAAACATGAAAAAAAGAAGCCTGAAAAAAAAGAAATTCTTAAAGAGCAGATTATCGAGCCTACTGTTCAATCAGAATCAAATGAGGCTATGCATGTTGCTCCTCCTCCGCCTGTCGAGAAGGCTTATGTTGAATATAAAGCAGAGCCAAAAACTGTTGAACTAAGGGACGTTGAATTCGGCTCCTCAGAGGGTCCAAGGTTTTATCATAAAGAGATGCCTGTCTATCCTTTTATGGCAAGGAGGCTTGGCAAGGAAGGCAGGGTGGTTTTGAGGCTTACTATTGATGATAAGGGCAAGTTATTGAAACTTGAGGTTATCGAAGGCGCAGGATTTGGATTTACAGAATCGGCAATTGAAGCTATTAAAAAATCAACCTTCATTCCGGCAAAAAAAGAGGGGAAGCCCATCCCATCACGGGCTCTTCTGCCTATAAAATTTACGTTGAGGAAAACAGATGATTGATATTTTTGTCAAGGGCGGCTTTCTGATGTATCCTATAGCGTTATGTTCGATCATAGGGATTACCGTAATAATAAACAAATTTATTCAATATCGCCAGATGCTTGGAGAATTGCATGTCCCGGCTCAGGACATACTCAAAAAGACTCCTTCCATTATGCAGCCTATTATTGATGCTATTAAAAACGGGGGTAATGAAAAAGAGATATCCATAATAGGCACAAGGCAGGTAAGGCAGATTGAAAAAGGATTAAGCTGGTTAAGCCTGATAGCAACCATAGCTCCCCTCATTGGATTGACAGGAACCGTTACAGGCATGATTAAAGCCTTCATAGTGATAGAACACAGCACTACCGTCAACCCCTCAATGCTTGCAGGAGGCATATGGGAAGCCCTCATCACAACTGCTGCAGGCCTGCTCGTTGCAATCCCAATTCATATCGGGCATCATTATCTCGAAAAAAGGGCTGATGATATCGCCTTTATTATGAGAGAGACCGCAACAAATCTTTATATGAGACATAAAAATGGAATTTGACAGAAAGCATCACAACCATGTTCACATAAACATCGCCCCTTTGGTGGATGTTGTTTTTCTGCTTCTTTTGTTCTTTATGCTTACTTCTCACCTGATGCAGGAGCCGGCAATAAGGATTAAATTGCCTGAATCTAAAACCTCTGAGACAAAGAATGAAACCATTAATACGATATTCATCAGCAAAAACGGCGAAATTTATTATCAAAATTCAAAAGTAACTCTTGGAAATCTTCAAGAGGCTATCATCGGTAGTCTGCAAAATCCAGAGAAGGATTTTTTGAGAATCAAGGCTGATAAAGACGTGAATGTTGGCTTGCTTGTGAGTGTAATTGACGAGGTGCGGCTCTCAGGAGTTAAAAACTTCAGCATCTTGACCGAAAGACAATAAGTTTTTTATTTCGCCAGATGTGGGAAAATATATTGCACTGAAGTGCAATAATAATTAAATGTTAAAAACAATAATAAAGCCACGAAGGCATGGCGTCAGAAAGGCGCAGTTTTCGTGGCTTTTTATTTTGGAGGATCTTATGGAAAATGCAGTATGTAAGAGAGCAAAGACCATTCACTTCTGGGATGGTTATGCAAAATGGTATAAGCTGTGGGTAGAACACAGTGATTATCACGACAGGATAATAAAAACGCTCATGACTATGATCAAACCGGGCTGGAAGATTTTAGACATCGGCGCCGGAAACGGCATTCTATCTTTTCCGCTTTGTGTTATCGGCTGTGATGTGACTGCAATTGAACCTTCCACCGGCATGAGAAGTCTTTTGTATGATGAGGCAGGCAAAAGGGGTATTGATTGGATAAAGACAGACGATAAAACATGGGAAGACATCACCTATCAGGATTACAGAAGGTATGATCTCATTATCGCCTGCAATACCTTGCATCTGACCCAAATGGGTTTTGAGCAGGCTCTCTTAAAGACTTTTAAACTTAATCCGTCCAATGTTTTTATAGTTACTGAAGTGGGATTTCCAGAAATAAAGATAAAGTGGGAATATGACGATTACCGTATGCTTTTTGCCAAAAGTTATGAGATAGAAAGCTCTTTTGCATATCACGATTTAGGCGAGGTTATAGAACACTGGGAATTCAAAAAGAACAGAAGATTAAGCGCAACAGAAAGGGTTGACATTGAATCCATGCTTATATTTAGAGATGACCACTTCTGGATAAACGAGACTGCCTACATGGGAATGTATTGGTGGCATAAGTTTAAATAAAAAGTTTTTTGCCAATTTAGTTGCAACGAGCACCTTTTTAGCCTTTATAAAGATTAGTGGCTGTTGGAAACTGGTTGGGGAACTTTTAACTGAAGAAACAAATAGAAAGACAGATTCTCAAAAGCTTATTTTTAGCAAAGTATAAAGCTCGCAAAGCTCATCAACCCCTCCACATCCATGCGTGAGGGTTAACCTTTCTGGTTTTTTTCAAACCCTCACGCAGCCTCCTTTTCTTAGTTCTTTGTTATGGCACAATTACAGTTTGAATAGTTTTTTAAACGACAACAAGCTGAAATATGATAAAATTATTCAGAATATAGATAATCCTTCATTTTATGAAAACCACCCATAATTTATATAAGGCATAAATGATAGAGAAAATATAATGAACTGGATAATACGACACATCATCAGTGCTTTATTATATTAAGGAGTATTTTCAAGTGAAAACTATAAGAATAGCTCTTTGCCAGATTAACCCTACCGTAGGGGATTTCCCGGGCAATAGTAAAAAAATAATCCAGTTCATGCAGGATGCTGAAAAATTTTGTCCTGATATAATAGCTTTTCCAGAGCTTGCAGTATCGGGTTATCCGCCTGAAGATTTACTACTAAAACCGCAATTTATAAGGGATAATCTCAAAACACTAAGCGAGATACAGGAAAGAGTCGGGGATTACATTGTAATTGTCGGTTTTATAGATAAAAAGGATGACATTTACAATGCAGCGGCTATAATTCATAAAGGCACCCTTATTGATGTATATCACAAATGTCACCTGCCTAACTACGGGGTTTTTGATGAATTCAGATATTTTCAGGTGGGAACCCGTCATCCTGTTTATGAAATGGGTGAGGTTGTATTCGGCGTTAATATTTGTGAGGATATATGGTATCCAGAAGGACCTTCAACTATCCAAGCCCTTGCAGGAGCCGAATTTATAATCAACATCAACGCCTCCCCATACCACATTGCCAAAACAGGATTCAGAAAAAAGATGCTCTCAACAAGGGCTTCCGACAGCAATGTGATTATTGCTTATTTAAATATGACAGGGGGGCAGGACGAACTCGTATTTGATGGGAGAAGTTTAATTGTAGATCAGAATGGCCGGCTGATAGCCGAAGCCAAAGGCTTTGAAGAGGACATAATCGTTGCCGACTTGAATCTTGAAGCAGTTTTCATTAAAAGACTGCATGACCCAAGAAGAAGGCAGCAGGCAATAACTCTTCAACAGGGATTGATTGAAAAGGTAAAGATTGAAAGAAAGATTGAATGGTCTAAAGACAAGATGCATGTATGCCCGCCGCGATTCAGTATGCCTTATCCTTTAAGAACTGACGAACAGGAGGAAGAAGAAATATATAAGGCGCTCATTACTGGCACAAACAATTACATTTGCAAGAATGGATTCAAAAAGGTATGCATTGGGTTAAGCGGCGGCGTTGACTCTGCCCTCGTTGCGTCAATTGCAGTTGATGCTATAGGGAGGGACAATGTTATCGGCTTATTTATGCCTTCGCCTTACACCTCCAAAGAAAGCCGAGAAGATGTTTATCAACTCTCCGAAAATCTCGGAATCAAGATAATAGAAGTTCCTATTACACCTGTTTTTGGTTCATATCTTGAGACATTTAGGCAAGGTTTTTCCCTGATTGATTCGGACAACAAGGGTGAAAAGGATACAACAGAAGAGAATATCCAGGCAAGGATAAGAGGGAATATACTGATGGCATTCTCAAACAAATTCGGCTGGCTTGTCCTGACAACAGGAAATAAGTCTGAGATGAGCGTCGGCTATGCCACTCTCTACGGCGATATGGCAGGGGGGTTTGCCGTCATCAAGGATGTTCCCAAAACTCTGGTATATAAACTCTGCAGGTGGAAGAATTGGAAGGAAAAGAGCCAGATTATTCCAGAAAGAATCCTTACCCGTGAACCGTCTGCTGAGCTCAAGCCCGGACAAAAAGATACTGATACGCTGCCTCCGTACGAAATCCTTGATCCCATCCTAAAGGCATATATCGAAGAAGATATGAGTTTTGAAGAACTTGTTGAGACCCACTCGGGATGTCAAAAAGAGTGCATAAAAGAGGTCGTCAGAATGATAGATGTGAGCGAGTATAAAAGAAGGCAGTCGCCGCCCGGAATCAAGATAACCCCGAGGGCATTCGGAAAGGACAGGAGATTTCCTATAACTAATAAATACAGGAGTTGGTAACATGAAAAAAACGAGGAATAACAAATTTAATTCATTGAGGCTTTACAAAAAAGGCTTTGTTGTTTTCATATGTGTTTTATTTATAATAAGTTTTTTCAATACATTGCCTCTTTATGCTACAGAAAAACCACAGACAGGGCAAAAGCTGCAATATACAAAAAGCCCAGAAATCCAGCAGGTAAAACCTAAAAAACCTGTCAAGATAAAACTTAAAAGAAGCGCAAAGGGAGAGTATTCATGGGATCTCTCTGGCGATAACGTTGATGATGTTGTTAGGGCTGATAAACGTTTAAGAAAACTGCTCGAGATGGAATAAATAAGTGTATGAATTCAGGGAGGCTATATATCGTCTCAACCCCCATTGGCAATCTCGAAGATATAACCTTAAGGGCGCTTGCTACCCTGAAGGAAGTTGATTTTATTGCAGCAGAAGATACCCGTCATTCCCTCAAACTTCTCAACTACTACAATATATCAAAGCCGCTAATAAGCTACTGGTCCGAAAAAGAGAAGATACGGGCTGAGCAAATCATCGAGAGACTCAAGGCTGGTCAGTCTTGCGCCCTTATCTCTGACGCAGGAACCCCCGGCATCTCAGACCCTGGAGCGGTATTAATCAGAATGGCAATTGAGGAAGGTATATCTCTTATACCAGTGCCAGGCGCTTCTGCCCTAATTGCCGCCTTATCCATATCAGGACTATCTGCTCAGGAATTTATTTTTTTAGGTTTTCTGCCTTCCAAGCCTTCAGAACGACAGAAAAAACTTAAAGAACTTGCCTTTGAAACAAGAACAATCATTTTTTACGAAGCTCCACACAGGATAATTGAGACTCTCTCAGATATCTTACATATTTTAGGAGACAGGAAGGCTGCCGTTGTCAAAGAGATAACAAAATTGCATGAAGATATATCAAGGGGAAAGATTTCCGAAATCCTCGATGTTCTAAATAATATGAAGATAGCCGGGGAATTCGTGATTGTTCTCAGCGGCGGGGAAGCCCGCAATATTTCCATTGATGAGGCTCTGTGTGAAGTCAGACTAATCATGAAGAAAGGATTAGGGAGAAAAGAAGCAGTAAAGATGATCGCAGAGCAGTATGGTTTAAGCAAGAAAGAGCTCTACGACAGAAGCCTTGAACAGTAAAGATGAATAACGTGCAACCTGTCACAAGATAACTGATGAGATATTACCTGTCTGATAATCATGTATTAAAATGGCTCGAAACGCCGGCGCTGTATGACATCAAAAAAGATGAATTATACGAATTAGATAAGGAGGGATTTGAATTTCTCAGAACATGCACTTACAAGGAAGGATGCGAGATTGATAGGATTGACGCCGATTTCATTAATTTTTGCATGACAGAAGGCATATTGAGAACCTCACCTTGTGACAGAGAACCAGCCCCGATTATTAAATCCCCTGTCCCGTCTCTCAGATACCTCGAGCTTCAGGTAACTGATAAATGCAATCTCAGGTGCAAACATTGCTTTATAGGGGTGCCCCAGAATAATGAACTTTCTCTTGAGAATATAAGAAAGGTTCTCATCGAATTTGAGGAAATGCAAGGGTTACGGGTGATGATTACAGGGGGCGAACCTCTTATGCATAGTGGATTTAATAAGATAAATGCAATTCTTCCATCCTTGAGTTGCAGGAAAGTGCTTTTCACTAATGGGCTCTTGCTGAATGACGAAATCATTAGAAGCCTCAACTTCAATGAAATACAGTTTAGTATTGACGGTATGGAGGCTGGACACGATGCCTTAAGAGGAAAAGGCACTTATAAACGAGCCATGAAAAATCTTGAAAAAGCATTAGAGCGTGAGATTTCTGTATCAGTAGCCACAGTGGTTCACAGCAAAAACCTCGATGAGTTTGATGAGATGGATAAACTCTTCAGAAAACTCGGCATTAAAGACTGGACGGTGGATATCCCAAGCCCTGTGGGTAATCTCCATAAGAATAAATCTTTTCAGATTAGCCCAGATATTGCTGGGAAATATCTCTCTTACGGCTTCGGCGAGAGTTACCATGGCAGCGAGGAGGGATTCGCCTGCGGCGTTCATCTTTGCTCGGTGCTGGCTACTGGCATCATTGCAAAATGTGCCTTTTATGCGGAAACTCCGCTCGGCAATATAAATGAAGGCTTGCGGCTGGTGTGGCAGAAGTTAAAACCTATTAGACTGGAAGAGCTTGAATGCCATGCTATTTCCTGCCCTGTTATTAATTCATGCAAAGGTGGCTGCAGATATAGGGCTTCTGTTTGCAATCAAAACGGGGATAAATACAGAAAAGATATTTATAAATGTCATGGTTATGGTATAATTAAGCATAAATGAACGCTTGGCATGAAGCCCGGTGATATTTGAGAGAACTCAAATTTTAGTTGATGGAGGTGTTAAAAATGACTATCAGAAGGATACCCAAGAAGGGTTCAACCACTTGTAAGTGCAAAGGTTCTTGCTAACAACTTAATTTTTATTAATAACCAAAGAAGGGGCTAAATATAAGCCCCTCTTTATTTTATATGCTTTGCAGAAATCCATTATATTTAACTTTCCCGCTCTGTTTGAAGAAATACAACACTCCTTGATTGTTATGAAAAAACCTGCACCCTTTCTTTTTAAATCAACATTTATTGTATATTCCGATAATGTAAAGTGTTATATTATTTTTTATGGCAATTATTAAACACAGAAAATTATTCTGGCGATGACCTTGAAAAGGGCTTTAATTTTTTCTCTTATATTTCATATAATTTTATTCTCAATTGCCTTTTTCTTTAAAGAGCAAAAAAAGGCGCAAGAGCCTGATTACTTTTATACAAGAATCATTACGCCTGATGAGCTAAAAAGGCTTGAACCTCCTGCGGCCGACTTGCAGACGCCAGAAAAGCTCTTTCAGCAAAGAAACCAGCCTTCTCTTAAAAAGGATAGAGGGAAGCCTTCAGCCGATTCAAAAACATCTCCCCCAAAAAGGATTCAGCCTGACAAAAGAAAGATCCAGGAGTTAGCCCAAATCAAGAAATCCCAGGCAGGTCAACCAGTTTTGCCGGAAAAACAAACCGTAATTCCAGACTCTTTAATTGGCAAAGATGATTCATTAGACAAAGGGGCCTCCAAAAAACAATTAAGCGAGCCTTCGGCTGCCAAGCCATTTGACAAGTTCGATAAGGATGTAATAGGCAAACTCGCCCAAAAGGAAAAAGAGAAAAAGCCTGACAGTTCCATTACATTCAGCACAAAGGAGTATCAGTATCAAGGATATATGCAGAGACTTAAGGAAAAAATCGAAGGAATATGGAAATATCCCACCGATGCCGCTCAAAGAGGTATTTACGGAGATTTATATATAAGATTTACAATTAAAAAAGACGGGAGGCTTGGCGCTGTTGATCTTATCAGGACATCCGGCTACAAAAGCCTCGATGACGCCGCCTTAAGGGCGCTCAGGGATGCAGAGCCATATTGGCCATTGCCCGATGAATGGGGCAGGGACGGATTGACCATAACAGGTCACTTTGTTTATACCCATTATGGCAGTTATATAAGGTAAAAAGCATCGCCTCTATCTTAAGGGCTCTTCCAATAACAATTACAAAAGCAAAACTCCTTTGAAGTTTGACTACACTGATAGGTTTCTGTTAATTTAGTGCTTTAATAAAATCGGTTGTTCCTGCACATAGGGTTCCTGCAAGGTATTTCGTTATTGCCAGGGTTAGCTGCCTGTAAAATCAGCTTTTTAAAAGGCAAATCCCCTGGCACTAATAAAAACCTGCGTGATGACAATATATCAGGAAAGCCGAGAAAACTTTCTTCTTTATAGAGGCTTAAAAAATGAAAGCAAAAGGCAAGGGCAAAAAGGTCTTATCTGAAAGGGAATTGAAATTTCAAGAAATAAAAAAGCAATTATTTCTTCAAAGGAAAAAACTTCTTACTGATGCTGGCATCGCTATCAATTCTCTCCCCAGTGCAAATGTTCTCTCGGAGATTGGAGATCAGGCATCCGCGGAGATTGATAGAAATTTTTTACTTAAGCTTAAAGAGAGAGAGAGAAAACTACTCAAGAAAATTGATAAAGCTATTGAGAAAATCGAAAATAATGTTTATGGTATTTGTGAAAGCTGCGGTGAAGAAATAGACTTAAAAAGACTTGAAGCAAGACCGGTTACTGATATGTGTATTGCTTGCAAAACCGAGCAGGAAGAGGAGGAGAAACTCAGGGAAAAGGGCTAAGAGCCGTTCTCTTCTTCTGGATAGATTAAACAAATTGATGGGAGCGAATGTTTTAAAAATATAAGACCTCCGCTCCCACCAAAATCAAAAGTGTAATTATCAAAACCTTAAAAAAGCCCCTATCCCTCCTGCCTCCGATAAGCTCTTATTTTCCGAAACAACTTCAATTAAAGCCCCCTGCTGAATTGACTTCTGGACAGCAAGATCGACCATGTAATCAACCTCCTCAAAATTTCCCTTGCAGTATGGGCAATCGTTGATGAATTGAGTTGTGAGAAATCCGCAAGTCGTGCAATTAAATCCCTTTTGTTTATAAGAAGATGCAAGAACGAGTTTCATCACCCTTTGTTCCTGTATGGCATTTAGGACATTTTCTATCCCTAATACCGCTGATTCATTTTTCATAGCCTTAACTATAAGCTCCTTAACCGTCTCGTCTTCTTTACTTTTTTCATAGGCTGAGAGAATAGGCTCAACCTTGCTAAGAACTTCAGCGCTGTTTGCAAACATCTCTAATTTTACGGTTGCTATAATTTTATCTGCAATACTTTTATGCAGCATGGATCTAACCATAGAAACCGCTTCTTCCGAACCTCCTAATATCAATCTTCCCACATATTCCCTGCTTAAAAAGTTATCAAGCTTTTCCACAACTTCCTTAAGATGTATGCCAATGTGAAAATTAATATGTCTTTCATAGTGATTCTGTGAAAGCCCGAACCACGCCCCTTTTTTGTGTTTGCCCGGTATATCAGGTGTCTGCACTTCTCCATATTCAACTATTTCGCCAAGGTGAACAATAAAAATTCTCGCTGCATCTTTCCCCACGAGCAAGACCCCATATCTCTGATAATTATCGAGAATATCCATAAGGGGTTTTACATAAACAGATTTTTGAATGATAAGGTCATTCTTGAAGGGCACACCGAGGTTATATTCTTTCCATAAAGCCGCTTCTTTTGAACTGAAAACAGCTAACCCTTTTTTGAATGCCCTCTTATTTGTAAGGACGTGCTGTTCGATTTTTTCAAGGTCTTCTTTCACTCTTTTGTATATAGCCTTGTCAAGGGATTCCATAGAGCCTTTGATCATGTTTTTGAGGTGAACAATGTAGTCGCCCTTCTTGTTGAAAAGAGGATCAACATTTAAATAAAGGCTGACATAATAAGCTCCTTTGTCATTATACGAAGAAATCTCTTTTAATTCAGAGATACTAAGCATATGTGCCTCCTTTTGGATTGTTGAGTATTAATAAAGCTTTCCATGCAATTTGATTACATACCTTTTTCTTTCTTGAAACTTTTGAAATTCCCAAAATTGGCGATAGAAAATTGTCATGGAGACCCAGAGTAAAGCTAAGGGTGACATAATGAAAATTGCGACGAACCCTTCGGGTTCTCACAATGACTTATAAATTATGGGTTAAGTTTCTATTGCTGTTTTTCGGAAATCAGCCATTACTGACCACCCTCCAGATGCCCCTTCTTGCTTTTAACAATTTCAGCCTTTTTGATAAATAGTTTAAAGATTTTCTTTGTAAGTTCACTATCAGGCATTCTTTCCGGATGCCATTGCACACCCACCAAAAAAGGATAATTTTTTTTGTAAAAACCCTCTATGAGATTATCATCAGATAAAGCAAAAATCTCCAAACCCTCACCAAGCTCCTTTACTGCCTGATGATGTGAAGAGTTGACGACATATAATGAGCCTTCTATTTCGAGTTCAGGTAATTGTAGTATATTTATATTGTGCTCCATCTCCTCGTGGTTCAATAAAGACGCCTGCTGGTATATTAAATCCTGATACAGACTACCTCCGAAAGCTACATTCAGTAACTGCATACCAAAACATATCCCCAAAACTGGTTTCTGTCTCTTTAAAATCTCGGTGAGAAGGTTCAACTCAAACTCTATCCTCAACTCTGGTATAATTTTAAGGCATTTTCTAGGGACTGAAACTTCTTCATTATAGTAAAACGGGGCTAAATCATTGCCCCCCGACAGTAGTAACCCATCTAATAAATCGGCTATGGAGTTTATATAATCATTTATATCTGGGGCTGACAAAAATCCCTCCTTGCCAGCTACACCTCTCTTGGTATCAGACTTACCTTTGGTAAAAGGGCATATCACTACAGGCATCCCGCCTGATCTCAATACTGAAGAGGCATAATCACTGTTTAACCTGTATTTCCTTTGCTGATAATTAGAGGTTATGCCTATCAAAGGTTTCATAATTCTCAGCGATTTTTATCCTTTAAAAAGAGAGAATAAAATTAACCTAACACCAAAGATAGCTGTAGAAAACTTTCATAGCGACACAGAGCGTAGCGAAGGGACCCTGTCCCGAGCCTGTCGAAGGGGAAGCAATCTCGCCTTTTCTGATGAGATTGCTTCGCTCAGCTCGCAATGACGAGGTGCTTATCGCTATTTTAGGACATGCACGAAGATAGTTCTTGGGCAAAGAAATCGTGTCATCTCCCTGCTTGAAGATTATTTTGGACACCTGTGAATTATTTATAAAATTCAGAATAAAACTTTTCCAGCTAAGGCACTGGTCAATATCCCGTCCCTGACAGCTAAGGAACCGTTAACAAAGACAAATTTAATACCTTCAGATTTCGTAAAAGGTTCTTTATAAGATGCCCTGTCTTTTATTAAATTATAATCAAAAATTACGATATCTGCAAAAAAGTTTTCCTTTAAGACGCCCCTTTCCCTGATGCCAAAGGTTTCTGCGGGTAAAGAAGTTATTCGCCTTATTGCTTCAGGAAGGGTAATAAGATTTTCATCCCTTACATAAAATCCAAGAAATCTTGGAAATGTTCCAAAGCCTCTTGGATGAGGTTTTCCTTTACAGGTTGGTCCCGAAAAATTTCTCGCTGAACTGTCAGAGCCAATCATTACATAAGGAAGTCGGAGAATGCGTCTAAGGTTATCCTCATTCATTGTGAAAAATATCGCTCCTGTCTTTGCCTCTTCTTCTATAACTATATCAATCATGGTATCGACAGGGTTTTTACCAGTTCGGAGAGAAATATCAAAAATACTTTCTCCCTCCATCCATTTGTTTTTAGCCTTAAAAACTGAGGAAACATAGACATTCTGCCAGTATTTATTAGGCTTCGATGACAGAGCAGACTTTATCATTCTTGATTTTTGAGGATCTCGTAACCTCTTTATCTCCTCCTTTAATCCTCCTTCAAACACCCAAGCAGGCAATATAGAATCAAGGTCTGTGCTTGATGCTATATAAGGATAGCAGTCACAGGTTACTTGAATCCCAGAATTTCTTGCCTCTTCAATCAGCTCTATAGCCTTGTCAATCTTATGCCAGTTTTCTTCTCCTGATGTTTTGAGATGTGATATATGAACATGCATCCCCGTTGCTCTGCCAACCTCAATAGTTTCTTCTATAGCCTCTAAAAGGGCGTCGCCTTCACTTCTCATGTGGGAAGTATAAACGAACTTTCTGCCATTAGCCTTTTTAAAGGTAGAAACAATTCCTAATAAAGCCTTTATCTCCTTTGCATCGGAAAATATCCCCGGCGGATAAATAAGGCCTGTAGAAAGTCCGCATGCCCCTTGATTAAGTGATTCACTGAATAGCCTTTTCATTCTTTCAAGCATATATTCTTCGCACGGTATATTGGCATAGCCTAAAACGGAAGCCCTTAGATTTCCATGTCCGCACAAGGTTATAGTGTTGAGGGCTATTCCTTTATTTTGCAATATATTCAGATATTCATGAAGGTCTTGCCACGTTTCTGTTATGCCAAGCTGCTGGAGTTCCTGTTGTCTGTGTTCTAATGCTTTGCCATAAAGAGGGGCTGCCGAGAGACCACAATTGCCGTTTACTTCTGTTGTGATACCCTGGGAAAGTTTCCCCTCAGCCCGTCCGTCAAGGAGCAGTGTAAATTCTGAATGAGCATGGACATCAATAAAGCCAGGGGCTACATAAAGATTTTCTGCATCAATCACTTCATTGGCTGATACCTCTGAATCGCCTATAAAGACTATCCTTTCGTTGGATATGCCTATATTTTGTCTGATAGGTTTGGCATTGATGCCATTGAAAACAAGCCCGTTTTTTATAAGATAATCTACCATCTAAATCCGGGTTATCCCTGTATGGGAATTTCTCAAGTCTGCAAGAGGAATTTATTGAAATGACTTGTCAAATTTTATTTTTTATATATTTGGCAGGAGAGACTTTATTTTTGCCAAAGGGCTCTAAATCATTAGCCATCACACCTTTAACCGGAGCTTCTGAAAAATACGACTTAATACCCGCAACTATGGATTTAGCGATATTTAATCTGTATATCTCGTTACCAAGCATCTTTTCTTCAAAGACATTACTGATAAAGCCCACCTCGACAAGGGCAGCAGGCATTTTAGCGCCTACAAGGACATAAAACAACGCCTGCTTTACCCCCCTGTCATAATCCGAGATATATTCAGGCATGAGCCCAGAGATTAACGACCTTTGCAGAAATCCTGCAACCTTTATTGATTCATCTCTTTTGCTCTCACTTTCCAGGGAAGCAAGGATAATACTTAGCTCGTCCCGAAGCTGCCTCATTTCCTTAAGCGAAATGCCGTTTTCCCTTGCAGCAACCTTCATAGCCTCTTCGTCATCTGTCCAGTTGAGAATATATGTCTCAATACCCCGCGCCATTCTGTTATAAGAGGCATTGGCATGGATTGATATAAACATGTCTGCATTAGCCCTGTTTGCAATCTCAGCCCTCTTGGGAAGGGGAATAAATACATCGGTATCTCTCGTAAGTAAGACTTCGTAGTTTGGATTTTCCTGCCTCATTATATCGCGCACCTTCAAAGCGATATCAAGAACAACATTTTTTTCATAGAGCCCGTTGTAGCCAACCGCCCCAGGGTCATGCCCGCCATGTCCAGGGTCGATAACTATTCTCTTTTTAAGAGGATTATCTTGAATAGAAGGGACTTTAAGGGCTTGGTGATAATTATTCTTTGCCCCGGAGTAAAAATCGATGACCAGCCTTGAAGGGTGTTTCTGGCTGGTTACTTCAAACTTAAAATCACCAGCCTGCAAGTCCAATACTATTCTGACAGTATTGGAATTATATTGACCCACTCGTACACCGCGAACGAAGGAATCGGACACAGAAAAAGAATTTTTAAAGCTTTTTGATATTATGGAATTCTTTATATCAATATAAAACCTTTCAGGATTTGAAAGCTTGCCCGTTGTATATTCAAAAGAAGAAGAAAGTTCTGCAATGATACGCAAAGAATCAGAGCCTGCTTCTTTTTTAATCTCCCTGAGTTCGTTGAGCCTAAAAGAAGATGCGTCAGAACTCACGGAAAAAATAAAAAAAGCGAAGAAGAACAAAAAAGCAGAGAGAAGGTGCCAGATTTGTCCTATACCTGCAATCCTCTCTCTGCTTTGATTTTGACGATTATAGCGCCAATCAGTTTTCATACAGCCTGAACTGATTTAATCTCCGGTATTTCTTTTTTAAGAGTAGCCTCAACCCATGTCTTAAGGGTGATAGTTGACATTGGGCATGTCCCGCAAGCTCCCTTTAACTTTACATATACAACATCTTCCTTTATATCAACAAGGTCAATGTCTCCACCTTCTCTCTTAAGTCCGAATCGGACTTTGCTCAAAACCTCCAACACTCTCTCTTTTGCAATCATTGATTTCCTCCAAAATAGGCTTATTATTTAATCATAGCGTAAGAAAAACTTTTCGTCAACTAAAACAACATTCGGAAAATCGGCGATAGAAAGTATTGATAAAAGTTATACCCGCCAACATAAATTCCTATTACTTTCGAATCCGAGGGACATGATGCGATTTCTGGAACCAAAGCCGCGGCTAACCTCAAAAAGGCTGAAGACGAAGCGGAAGCCTCAACTGCCAATACTTCAAAATTAAGTGTGAAGTCTCACAAAGACTTACATATGCCCCTAAAATAGCTGTAGGAACATAAACCTATGGATTTACAGAGGTTATTGTGAGAACCCGTAGGGTTTATGGCAATCTCATAATAAAGGTGAGATTGCTTCCCCTTCGCTTTGCTCAGGGTCGCAATGATGAGATGCTTATCGCTATTTTAGGACATGCACGAAGGTAGTTCTTTGGCAAAGAAATCATGTCATATCCCTGTTCGAATATTATTTTAGACACCGGCGCAATGGGGTTGTATTTGAGCAGTTTTCAGTAGTTAATCAGGGTCGCCCGACAGAAAAATATTTAAACCCCAGAGATTTCATTTTTTGAGGGTCGTAAATATTTCTCAAATCGAAAAAATATGGCTCTTTGAGCAAATTCAAGAGCCTTTGCATATCAAGATTTCTGAATTGATTCCATTCCGTCACAATTATTGCTCCATGGGCTCCTTTACAGGCATCATAAGCATCTGCACAATAGGTTATGTCGGGGAAAATTTTTTTTGCATTCTTCATGCCTGCCGGGTCATATGCCCTTATCCTGGCGCCTTTTTCCTGAAGGGATTGAATTATCTTTATGGATGGAGCCTCTCTTAAATCGTCAGTGTTGGGTTTAAAGGAGAGACCGAGTATAGCAAGAACTTTATTGTTAATTTTTTGAAAAGCCCCTTCGATTTTTTCTATGACGAAGTTAGTTTGTCTATCGTTGACCCTTATAACAGCCTGTGCGATTTCGAGGTTTAAATCATACTCTTTGGCAATTTGGATTAGGGCTTTTGTATCTTTGGGTAAACATGAACCACCAAAGCCAGGTCCTGTGTGTAAAAACTTAGGTCCAATCCTTCCATCAAGCCCCATCCCTTTTGCGACAACATTTATATCAGCCCCTACTTTTTCACATAGTATGGAAAGTTCATTTATAAAGGATATCTTTGCCGCCAGGAAGGAATTTGATGCGTATTTAATCAACTCTGCAGTCTCAATATTTGTAATAAGAAAAGGGGTTTCAATTAAATAAAGGGGTCTATATAAATCTTTCATTATCGCAATTGCTCGTTGGCTCTTAGCGCCTATGACGACCCTATTGGGCCTCATGAAATCCTCTATTGCCGAACCCTGCCTTAAAAATTCAGGGTTAGAGACTATGTCGAAATTAATCTCTTCTTTGAGGTTCCCTGATATTATCTTTCTGATTTTCTCGTTTGTGCCGATTGGAACAGTGCTTTTTGTTACAATGACTGTGTAAGTATTTATATGTTTGGCAATCTCTTTGGCGACCTCCTCGATATAGCTCAAATCGGCTGAGCCATTTCCTCTGGGCGGTGTCCCAACGGCAATGAAAATCACAAGAGAACCTTTGACAGCCGAGCTAATGTCGGTAGTAAAAGCAAGCCGTCCTTGATTTAAGTTCTTTTTGACCAGCTCCTCAAGTCCAGGCTCATAGAAAGTAAGCAATCCTTTATTGAGGGATTTAATTTTGTCTTTATCTTTGTCAACGCAGGTAACAAAAACGCCGAACTCTGAAAAACACGCCCCTGTTACAAGACCAACATATCCAGCGCCGACGATGCAAATGTGCATTTATCTTCTAACCCTCTCTGCCCATTACAATAAAAAAGTAATTTTATAACTTAACATTTATAACCCCTAACTGTCCAAGAGCAAATAATTTCCACAAATTCGGAGATAGAACTAAAAAGCAAGTTAGAAGCGGTCCTTCCTATCTTTATATTTTGGGGAGCGCAGTGCAATTTTGGCAGGTTCAATCTTTGACCTCTTGCTCCAATTTTGTTAAAATGTCCTGAATTCAAATGCAGGCATTAAGCCTTTCTCTATGCAGCCCGCAGGGACAGCGCCCTGAAATTCTGTCTATTCTGAATAGAATTACAGGGGAAGCGAAACCAAGTTTTTTGATATTCTCAGGCATTGAAGGAACCCATTTTGAATCCTGAATTATACAAAGCAGCGATACTCGGAATAATGCAGGGGTTGACCGAATTCCTGCCCATAAGCAGCACTGCCCATTTAATTTTATTCCCTTGGTTTTTCGATTGGCATGGGGAGGTCAACACTCTCACCTTTGATGTAGCCCTACACGGTGGGACGCTCCTTTCCTTGCTTATTTGTTTCTACAGAGACTGGATAAATATGTTTCTAAAAGAAAGAAAGATGCTTTTGTTTATTGCGATTGCCACAGTTCCTGCTGGAGCGGCTGGATTGATGTTGAAGGGTTTTGTTGAACACACCTTGAGAAGTCCGCTCATTATTGTCTTTTCATTAGTGTTTTTCGGTCTTTTAATGCTTTTAGGAGAGTGGTTTATTAAAAAAAGAGGCTTTCACCATAAAGAACGTTTGACCCTTTTTGATGCCTTATTCATAGGATGTGCACAGGCAATTGCGTTGATTCCGGGCGTTTCAAGGTCAGGAATAACTATAACGGCTGGGCTGTTCCGAAACCTAAGCAGACATGATGCTGCAAGATTCTCTTTTTTGCTCTCAACCCCCGTGATTGGAGGGGCGTTCATGCTCGAAGGGATGCACATTGTCAATAATCCTGATAATTTTAGTTTTGATATGATAACAACTGGTTTCGTCTCTGCTGCAATATCTGGTTATTTTGCGATTAAGTTTCTTCTGAAATTTCTCCAGAAATATCCTCTGAATTTATTTGTTTATTATAGATTTGTCCTTGCTGCTATAATATTAGTAATATGGCAGGGACAATAAAAGAAAAAGCTGAGGGCTCCCCTTCTGCTGAAAGCGCTGATAGCGTTGCAAAAAGCAGGCGCCTTCAGTTGATAATAGGCGTTATTGCCATACTGGGCGGGATTTATCTTGCCATTTCTCTTTTCAGCCATGACAAGTGGGATAACTCCTTTTCTACATTATCAAGTAAGTCAGTCAGCAATTATGGAGGCGTTGCAGGCGCTTATATTTCGGACATCATGTTTAGCCTCTTCGGGTTGTCAGGATATCTGATTCCCATCTTTATTATCATCTATGGTTTAAGAAGGATGCTTAACAAAGAAAAAAGCCTAATCTATGTGATGGGTTTTTTGCTTTTGTTTCCTGCTTTAACTCTAATAGCTCAGCTTATAGCTAACAGTTTCTCTTTAAATGTCATTCATGGTGGAATAGTGGGTTATCTTCTCTCAAATATTTTAGTGACTTATTTCTCCGCAACAGGGGCGTATATTATCAGCATTGCCCTTGTAGTCGTGGCTATGCTCCTTATCAGTCCTTTGTCAATATTTTCGTATATTTTTTCTCCCAAAAAACGGGGAGAGCAGTCTGAAGACATCGACTCCTTGCCAACGGCTATTAATGAAGACCCTGTAATCAGGCAGTCTGATGACATTGCCAGCGTTCTTGCCGATAAACCCATTAAACCATATGCTGTCAAACCTACTCCTGCCAATAAAGGAGATTATCTTTTTCCACCCCTTGAATTATTGTCATACAGCGAGACATCTATGACGCAGACAAAGGAAGATATAAATTCAACCATATCTGGACTTGAGAAAAAATTAACCGATTTCGGGGTAAAGGGAAAGATCAGGCAGGCTAACCCGGGACCTGTTGTAACGATGTATGAGTTTGAACCTGCTGCTGGGGTCAAAATCAACCGTATAGTATCCTTAACGGATGATCTTGCATTGGCTTTAAGGGCGCCGAGCATCAGGGTTTACCCTATATCCGGCAAGGCTGCAATAGGAATCGAGGTCCCTAACAGGCGGCGCGCAACGGTCTATCTTAGAGAAATTATTGCTTCTGAGATTTTCCAGAAAGGCAACTCCCTTCTTACACTTGCACTCGGTAAAGACATTTTCGGAAATCCGGTTATCACAGACCTTACAAAGATGCCTCATTTGCTCGTTGCAGGCGCAACTGGTTCGGGCAAAAGCATTTTCATAAATGCCCTTATTTTAAGCATACTTTACAAGGCGTCACCTGATGAAGTGAAAATGCTTATGGTTGATCCAAAATTGCTCGAACTTTCAGCTTATTCTGACATCCCACATCTCATCGCGCCTGTGATAACTAACCCGAAAGAGGCTTCAGAAGCTTTGAAAAAAATGGTTTTTGAGATGGAAAGGAGATACAGGTTACTTGCCGAAAGGGGCGCAAGAAATATTGAGACCTTCAATAAGGATGTAAACCCTTCAGAGAGGATGCCTTATATAGTTGTCTTCATAGACGAACTTGCCGACCTCATGTTCACAGCCCCTGCGGATGTTGAGAATGCAATTACTCGGCTTGCACAAATGGCAAGGGCATCAGGAATTCATCTGATTCTCGCTACCCAAAGGCCGTCTGTAGATGTAATTACCGGCCTGATAAAGGCTAATTTCCCCGCAAGAATATCATTTCAGTTGACCACCAAGGTTGACTCACGGACTATACTTGATAGTCAGGGGGCGGAACAGCTTCTGGGGATGGGTGATATGCTCTTCATGGTTCCGGGCGCTAAGGTTATAAGGATTCACGGCGCGTATGTGAGCGAGAGGGAAGTCGCTGAAATAACGGAATTTATCAGGGATCAAAGGGCTCCTGATTATTCTTCCTTCCAAAACATTCCTTTATTTTTTGATGATAAACCGGTAAGCACTAATGAAGGTGATGAAAGAGACGATATTTACAGAAAAGTTATAGATTTTGCAGCTTCTTCTGGAGAGGTTTCCATTTCTGGCATCCAGAGGAGATTCAAAATAGGCTATAATAAGGCTGCAAGGATAATGGAACTTCTCGAAGAAGACGGTCTCGTTGGTCCCCCTAAGGGCGCTGGAAAACCCCGAGATTTTCTAGGCAGAAGATAGAGTATGTTAAATTTCCATATCGTTAATTAAATTAACATCTTGTTAACAAATAAACACTTTCGTTTAAATAACAGATTCATACCCGTCCAAAATAAATTCTTATATACTTTGATTATTTTGGGCACCAGTGTAACAGATTGAAAATTCGGTATAACTTTTTGGCATAAGTTTTGCTTAATTGTTAGTAATTTTTTGACCTTGCCTAATGTATAGGCAAGAACTATCGCTAGGAGGTGTTTATGAAGATGATTTTTGCTTTTATCATTTCATTATCCCTGCTTTTTGCCTTGCCGGTGTTTGCAGCGGATCAGGCAGAACTTCTGCAGAAAATCGAAGCCCTTACAAAGGAATTAGAGCGCCTTAAGCTGCAGGTGCAGGAGATCCAGAAGAAAGACACTGTCAGGACCTACTAATCAACTCCTTATTCCTTATACCGGGGAAACAATTAAAAATGAATCTCTCCTTACAAACAGGCTGGGATTAAACCTCAAAGCCGCAGCAACAGAGGACGTCAATGTCAAGGTCAGGCTTCTCATGTATAAAGTCTGGGGACATGGCACTGAAGGTCCGGTTATTGGCTATTTTGCCGATAGGGCTGGTATTTTTGATGGAACCACTGGTCATGTGCCGCAGGATAATACTCTCAGAGTCGATCAGGCTTATGCTACATGGAGCAATATAGCTGATATGCCTCTATGGTTTTCCATAGGCAGAAGACCTTCAACTAAGGGCGTTCCATCCAATCTCAGGCTGAACACTGAAAGAACTGGCACTGCAGGGGTTCCTGCACTGCTTGTGGATTATGCCTTTGACGGTCTTACAATTGGAGCAGCACCTGACATCAAGGCTTTGCCAGGAGCTTATGTAAAGTTCTGCTATGGAAAAGGCTTCGACTCTGGGTATAGAAGCTTTGCTAACAGCTTGAAGGATACTCATATGGTAGGTGTTGACCTCGTGCCATACGATACGGAAAACTTACGCTTTGAACTAAATATCAATAAGGGCATTGACATTTTCGCAAGACCAGAAATCGGACAAATAAACGTTGGAGATATTATGTGGTATGGAGCTACGGTAACCGGAAAGCTTGATAAAATTGGAGTTGGCGACCTCAATCTCTTTATCTCCGCTGCTATCAGCGATACAGACCCTAATAATAAAACTATTTTCGGAGGTGCCTTCCCCTTTGATTACGGCTTAATGTGGGATACTGTTGAAGGCAGAAAATCCCGCTCGGGATACGCTTTATATCTTGGCGCAAGGTATGATATCAAATCCTATGGCACAAAGTTAGGATTAGAATACAATTACGGCTCTAAAAACTGGATCACCTTCGCCCCTGCTTCAGACTACATATGGACAGCCAAACTCGGCACAAGAGGCAATGTTTATGAGGCTTATGTAATTCAGGATTTAAGATTAAAGCCTATATCAAAGAGAGGCAATGCCTTTGTAAGGATTGGATATCAATACTATGACTTCAACTACACTGGAAGCAATAACTGGATTGGCGCCCCGCATAAAATAACAACTCTTACACAAAGCGGTCCTATAGGACAATTCTTCCCACCCATAAGAAATGCACAAAATGTCTATATGACCTTTGATGTAGTTTTTTAAATCAATGATATAAGACAGAGAGAGGGCGTTGCATAGCCTCTCTTTGTCTTATCAATCTATAAAAGACCGCTGCCTTAATTTCTTCCCAAATTCGGCGATAGAACTAAAAAGCTTTACAAAATCAAGGTGAAGGTTTTTTATACGACACCTTATGAGGTCAATATCAGAGCTGAAGAACGATAGAGCGGAAGTTTTAAAAAGATATGAAAATAAAAAGTTTATTTACATACCCGTCCAAATAAATTCTTATATACTTTACAAGGTAATTCTTTGGCAAAGAAATCGTGTCATACCCCTGCTTGAATATTATTTGGACACCCGTGTTTGATTATAAAAATTCTAAAACAGCCTTTCTTATCCTTATTTTCAGCAGCCCTTCCTATCGCTAATTTATGGACTTAATCTTCATATATAATAAATTATTGATTTGATGTTACACTATCAATATTAGGGTCATGTAATGACTTAAAACGCCGTCTGTAATTTATACCATCAGGGAGATAAAGTAATATTATGAGTAATGAAAACAACTCAGATTTGATTATAAAGTCATATATCTTGTTGCTGCGCAAAGGGATATTTATTATTTTGTTTTTGTTTCTTGCCACAATTCCTTCTTTATGTCAAGCATCCAGCCCTGAAGATGAAGCATCGAGGATTCAAAAGGCTTATGAGGAATTGAAGGACATCGCAGGCAATTTTATACAGAAAAGCTATGTAAAAGACCTAAAAAGAACCGATACATACAAGGGCCGCTTTTACATCAAGGCGTCGAAATTCAGATGGGAATATGCCGGCGATAAACCCCAAACTATTTATATCTCTGGCGATAAACTCATTATTTACCAAAAAAAGGAGAAACAGGCTTACATAACCAAATTCGACCGTTCAACCTACGGACAGTCTCCAATTATTTTACTTGGTGGCCTTGGCGATATCAGAAAGGATTTCGACATATTGTCCAAGGACGGAAGATTAATATTAAAGCCAAAAAGCCAGATGGGCAATATTTACCAAATTGAAGTTACCACCACAGAAGATGAATTCCCTGTAAAATCATTGACAATTGTAGATTTACACTCAAATAAAACCCAGATTGAATTCAGAGACATTAAGGTCAACACAGGGCTCAAAGACAGACTCTTCGAATTTACTCCACCCGAAGGTGTTACAATAATTAAACAATAGCCAATGGATATAATTACATCCCATCTAAACGCAGACTTTGATGCCCTTGCCTCAGCGATTGCCGCCCAAAAGCTATATCCGGATGCAGAAATTGTCATGCCTGGGGCTATGGAAAAGAAGGTGAGGGATTTTGCTGAATTATTTTTTCCGAATAAAATCAAAAGGTTCAAAGAAATCCCACAGGATAAAATAAAAAGGCTTATAATAGTCGATACCAAACATCCCGACAGAATAGGTCCTTTGAAGGCGATTTTATCCAAGCCGGGGATAAAAATACACATATATGACCACCATCCGCCAAGTAAGGATGATATCAAGGGCGAGCTTGAGGTTTTAGAAACCGTAGGGGCTGTCTCGACGCTTTTTGCCGGCATTTTCCAGAAAAAGAAGATTCTTCCAAGTCCCATGGAAGCGACATTGCTTTGTCTCGGTATCTATCAGGAGACTGGTTCACTTTTATTCTCTACCACCACCCCTAAAGATCTTATAGCCGTTGCCTATCTCCTTAAAAGAGGCGCCAATCTTAATATAGTTTCGGATTTCCTTAAGGTGGAGATAAGCAAGGAGGAAATAACCCTTCTTAATGAACTCATAGGCTCACTTAAAGAGATTGTTCTTCAAGATAAAAAAATAAAAATAGCAAAGGGCAATCTTGAAGGATTTGGAGATGTTGCCCATCTTGCCCATACCATTATGGATATGGAAGATATTGACGCCCTTTTCATGCTTATAGGCATGGCTGACAAGATATTGATAGTTGCAAGAAGCAAGGCGCCAGAAGTTGATGTTGCCCAGATACTTGCTGAATTCGGCGGAGGAGGTCATCCTTCAGCATCCTCAGCAACCATAAAGGATATGCCATTTGAGATTGTCGAGGAGAGATTAACCCTTGCCTTAAAAAAACATATCAAACCAATGAAGGTTGCTGGGGACGTAATGACGACGCCTGTAATAGTTATAAGCTGGGACAAAACTATTAAAGACGCCGAAGACATGATGACAAGATACGGCGTGAATGTTTTGCCACTCGTAAAGAATAATCGTTACATAGGCATAGTGACAAGGGAAGTAGTGGAAAAAGCTCTTTTTCATGGCTTTCACAAGAGCAAGTGTATAGACTTTGCTACAACAGACGCTGCTACTGTAATCATTGATACACCCCTTGTAGAGGTTGAATCCATAATGATTGAACAGAACCAGAGATTTATACCCGTCCTTGAAGGTGAAAAGATAGAAGGCGCAATCACACGCACAGATATTATGAGAGCCCTTTATGAAGACCTGCTGAGAAAGAGCAGAATCCCCCAAGGTGAGACATCAATTAATAAAACAGCAAGTCTGCAGAGAAATATCTCAACCCTTATGAGAGATCTGCTCCCAGATTCATTATATAAACTGCTCCAGAAGGCTGGCGAGATAGCTGATGCCTCTGGTTTTGGCGCATACTTAGTGGGCGGCTGCGTGAGGGATTTGCTCAGAAGGGAAGCAAATCTTGATATAGATATCGTTGTTGAAGGAGACGGCATCGATTTTGCGAAAAAGCTTGCTTCTCAAACTGGAGCAAGAGTGTTTGCACACAAGAGATTCGGGACAGCCAGAATTATCATCGAAGAGAAGATAGAAAACAGTGAATCCATTATTATTGATATAGCCACATCGAGGACTGAATATTATGAATCACCGGCAACGCTCCCTAAGGTCGAATTATCATCAATAAAAAAAGACCTTTACAGAAGGGATTTTACAATAAATACCTTAGCCGTGAAGCTCAACAAAAACTCCTTCGGGATCTTAATAGATTTTTTCGGCGGGCAGAGAGACCTGAAGGAAAAAACTATCAGGGTGCTCCACAATTTGAGCTTCGTAGAAGACCCTACAAGGGCATTCAGGGCTGTGAGATTTTCAGAAAGATTTGGGTTTAAACTCACAAAACACACCGAAAATTTAATCAAACTTGCCATTAAAATGAATATATTTGAAAAGCTCTCGGGCTCAAGAATTTTTGATGAGCTTGTCCTAATTTTCAGAGAAACCAACCCTATTAAGGCTTTAAAAAGACTTGGCGAATATAACTTACTTAAGGTTATTCACAGCAAACTACAGTTGACAGCAAATATAGAGAGTCTTTTACAGTCACTGAACGACATTTTAACATGGTTTGATCTCCTTTTTTTAAACGAAAAATATGACAGGGGGATAATCTTTACGATGGCTTTACTTGATGGTCTCAAACAAGATGAAATTTTAGCTGCATTAGAGAGACTTATGGTTTCAAGGCAGGTCAAAGATAAGATTATTCAGGACCGTGCATCCACACAAGATATACTCAGAAGGCTTAAACCTTCGAGCCCTATCGAGATATACCATCTTTTAGAAGGCAGGACGCTGGAATCCATACTATTTGCTATGGCATCCTGTCAGGATAGTGAAAGCAAAAAAGCTATATCACAATATCTTCTTGAACTAAGAACAATTAAACCTATTTTAAAGGGCAGCGATTTGATTGGATTAGGACTTAAACCAGGACGTGTTTTTTCCGAGATTTTCTCTAAAATACTCGATGAAAAACTAGGGAAGAAACTTAATACGAAAGAAGAAGAACTGGAGTTTGTAAAGAAACTGATTGAAACAAACAATATAGTTGTAGAACCCACAAATTAGAAATTAAGGTGTTATATACAAACCTAAAAAACCTTAACCTTTTGCCTAAATTAGCGGACATACAAAAAACATTCAATATTCTTTTTTCTAAGAAAATCAGCGTTAGGATTTTTTATTTGACCATGGAAATAGTTTTTCGCTCATTCTCGGAAGGCGTCCGCGCCTTCTCCTCCGAGGTCATCATCACGCCTCACCATCTTGGTGAGTTTTTTGTGATGGTGAAATCCATTCCCTTTGTCATATCAGCATTTTCTATATTGTTCCTTCGCCATTTTTCAGTTTCTCTAACTTGTTGATTTTTTAAGGCTTTTTAGTTCTCTCTAACTTTGGGAAGGAGATTCAAAATTGACAAAGAAACAGATTTATAAGTATAATTTGCTTTTAACATTTCAAAACGGAGGATATGTCACATGGCGGAAGGTGTAGTATCGCTAACAAGTGCTTCATGGGATAGCGAGGTTTTACAATCAAAAGGTGTAGTAGTGGTTGACTTTTGGGCAGCGTGGTGTGGCCCTTGCAGAATGGTAGCGCCAACGATAGAAGAGCTTGCAAAGGAATATGCTGGGAAAATAAAAGTCGGCAAATTAAACACCGATGAAAACTCAGATATAGCTTCAAAATACAAAATCATGAGTATCCCCACAATTATGTTTTTCAAGGATGGTCAAAAGGTAGATCAAATTGTCGGGGCAGTTCCAAAACAACAGATTAAATCTAAAATAGATTCTCTTTTATAAGCATACTTTGTCCATTGAGACGTTAATAAAGCCTTATAAAATTTGAGCAAGGTTTCTTTTTTCTCTTTACTTTACTGAACAAAAGATGCCACTATTGCCGTGTAGATTTTTCAAAAGAACCCCAAATAATTATAGAAGAAACTCAGTTTTAAATGTCTTGCTTTATGATTATATGAACTTTTTATCACAGGAGCCGTAGATGTTCGATAGTTTAAGCGAAAAACTCGATTCAATTTTTAAAAAGCTGAAAGGGAAAGGCTTACTTAAAGAAGAGGACGTCGATGTCGCCCTTAAGGAAATCAGGATGGCTCTTCTTGAAGCAGATGTCAATTTTAAGGTTGTAAAGGAATTTATTCAGCATGTCAGGGAAAAGGCTATAGGCAAAGATGTCTTGGAAAGTCTGTCTCCAGGTCAGCAGGTTGTAAAAATAGTTTATGATGAACTTTGCGCCCTTTTAGGTAATACAAATGAAAGGATTCAGTTGTCTCCAAATCCCCCCACCGTAATAATGATGGTAGGGCTTCATGGTTCAGGCAAGACAACATCATCAGCCAAACTCGCAAGGATTTTTAAAAAAGAAGGCAGGAGACCTCTTCTCGTTGCTGCCGACTTGCAGCGCCCGGCAGCTATAGACCAGCTAATAACCCTTGGCAAACAGCTTGATATACCTGTTTTCTATTCTAAGGAAATTAAAAATCCCGCCCTTCTCTGCGAAGAAGCAATTAAAAAATCCAAACTCGAAGGCAGAGACATATTAATCATAGATACAGCCGGCAGACTGCACATAGACGATGAACTGATGAAACAGCTTAAGGATATAAGCTCAAAGGTCACCCCGAAAGAAGTTCTGCTCGTTGCTGATGCAATGACAGGTCAGGATGCCGTCACAATGGCCAAAAGCTTTAATGAACAGATAAATTTGAGCGGTATCATCCTTACAAAGATGGATGGCGATGCAAGAGGCGGGGCAGCCCTTTCAATCAGGAATGTTACGGGCAAGCCAATAAAGTTTATAGGCGTCGGCGAAAAAATAGACATGCTTGAACCATTTCATCCGGACAGGATTGCTAAGAGAATACTGGGCATGGGCGATGTCCTTACCTTAATAGAGCAAGCTCAACAGGCTTTCGACCAAAAAGAGGCTGAAAAATTACAAAAAACTCTACTCGAAGACAGCTTTACATTCGAAGATCTGAGGGAACAGCTTAAAAAAATTAGAAATATGGGTCCCATCGAAAACCTCCTGAACATGATCCCCGGTATGAATAAGGCTCTAAAAGGTACAAAGGTGGATGAAAAAGAGTTTGTAAAGATAGAAGCTATTATCAATTCAATGACACCTCGTGAGAGAATTGACCATACAATATTAAATGGCAGCAGAAGACGAAGAATTGCCATGGGAAGCGGCACATCTGTGGCGGATATCAACAGGCTTATCAAACAATACCTTGAAATGAAAAAGATGATGAAGATGTTTAAAAAAAGCGGCAAAAAAGGGTTCAGGATACCAAACATCTCACCATTTTGAAACCAAATTTTAGAGATAGGAAGGGCTCTTGCTGCCCAAATGCTGTTTTAGAAAGTTAACATAGCGACCCAGAGAAAAAGAGTTGCGAGTTTCATCTTCCCCTTTGAAAGTTGGGGGGTGAAATTTCCTAACCTTAAACTGTTAACCTTTAAACCTTGAACTATCCATAACGAGATTGCCACGAACCTTACGGGCTCTTGCAATAAAATATCTTTTTCATAGATGACCTGCAAATAAATACATTTATGATCCTATCGCTATTTTTGGGAGTCAGAATTTTATTGACAAAAATATTTCCACTCCTGTAGTATAGAAAGTTTGAAAGCATCGCTTTTTTTGATCCTTGATATTAAGGAGGGTAGGGAATTGTATGCTTTAGGTACCCATCTTTTGGTGGAATTGAAAGATTGCAATCCGGAGATTTTAAAAGATTTAAACAAAGTCAAAGAGTTCTTAGTTGCTGCAGCAAAAGAAGCAAAAGCCACTATTGTTGATGTTTCCTTCCATGAGTTCAATCCATTTGGAATAAGCGGCATGGTCGTTATAGCCGAATCTCACCTGTCAATCCATACCTGGCCGGAATATGCCTATGCGGCGGTAGATATTTTTACATGTGGAGATGTAATAAAACCTGAGGTAGCCGCTCAATACCTCATAGAAAGATTCAAGTGTAAAAATCCCTCTATCTTCGAGATGAAAAGGGGCATACTTTCTCCATCAAACGAGAAGCTGCCTCATAAGGTATGCGATGCAGAACTTCAAATGGTTTCTTGAACAAACAAGTAAAGATGAAGGCGCCTTCTACTCCCTGAAGGAGTTAATTTTTCAGGGTAGGTCTGATTATCAGCAGATAGAGATTATCAGATCAGGTGCGTTTGGGAAATGTTTTATTCTTGACGGCAAGATGCAGTCCGCAGAAACTGACGAATTCATATACCATGAAGCCCTCGTCCATCCTGCAATGGTGGCTCATGAGTGTCCCCGTAAAGTTCTTATCGCAGGAGGTGGAGAAGGTGCTACTGCAAGAGAAGTTCTTAGATATTCATCTGTAGAAGAGATTTTTATTGTAGATCTGGACAGAGAAGTTGTCGAGATTTGCAAAAAATATCTTCCCGAGTGGCATTGTGGGGCTTTCGAAGACAAGCGCGTTAAGCTTTTCTTTGATGATGGCAGAAAGTTCTTGAATCGCAAAGATAATTTTGATGTAATACTACTCGACTTACCTGAACCTACAGAAGGTGGGCCTGCCGTAATGTTATACACTCAACAATTTTATGAACTCGTTTTTAACCGATTAACAAAAAGTGGAATAGCTGTCACTCAGGCTGCATCAAGTGCTGTTCACAATTTGCAAGTTTTAAGTTCGATAGCAAATACGATGGCACAGGTATTCCCTGTTGTAAGACCCTATATTGTTAATATCCCTTCTTTTTTTACTCCATGGGGCTTCATACTGGCTTCTAAGAAAACAGACCCCGTTAAGCTTACAACCAAAAAAATAGAAGAAAAGTTGTCAGGCATTAAACATAAACTTAGATTTTACGATTCTGTAACCCACACGGGTATTTTTTCCTTACCCAAATATCTAAGAAAAGCCATTGAAAAACAGAATATTATAATCACAGATAAAAATCCAATCTCATTTTATTAGAAGTTAAATTGATATACCCTTACCCCCTGCCATTTCTGTTGAACATCTCTGAAAGGGTAGAAAATCTAATGTCAGAGGTAATTTCGTCCAATTTAACAGGCAGTTTCTGCCTCCAGCAAGGATATAAATCAACTACACCTGGGAGGTTTTGCTGTCGCTGCACCCCGAGTATATCATCAAGGCTTACAGATACCAACATACAAGGGGTCCTTGCAAGATATTCATAAATACCCAGGCATAATTTATCACTCATAGGTGCATGAGCAAGATTCTCAGAAGAGACTTCCTCAGGGAAAATACCCTGTTGAACTAAAGCTTTTAGGAGAAGTTCTTTGTCCCTCTTTCTTTCAATTGTATGTACGAGATATTTTTCTTCACTGACATATAATCCTAATAACTTCTTGAGTTCGATATCATGGTGCGTCCAGAAGCCATGTATAGTAGCAAGGTCGTGAGTCGTTACAGCACATAAAGCCCTTTGAGCATATCTCTCCGGAGGTGTAAATGAAGGGTCGGGATAGTTTCTCTCAAAATAAAGCAATTTATAAGACAACATATTGAATTCCTTAAGGCGATCATGAACATTTTCGCCGATTGTGCCTAAATCCTCTGCGATAATCAGCGTCTTGTTCCTGACGCTTTCCAGCGCTATTATCCTGAGTAAATCCTCTGACGGATACTTTACATATGCTCCTTCGGATGGCAAACTCCCTTTAGGTATCCAGAATAGCCTGAACATCCCAAGGGCATGGTCTATCCTTAAAGCGCCTGCATATTTAATGGTCTTTCTGATTGTCTGGATAAAAAACTCGTAACCGGTTTCTTTCAATCTTTCAGGAATAAGCGGTGGGAATCCCCAATCCTGCCCTGCGGGATTGAAATCATCAGGGGGAGCCCCTACATTAATGCCAGAAGCGTAAATATCCTGATAGTTCCAGACATCGCTCCCGCTGCTTATCGATCCGATGGCAAGATCAAATACCAGACCCAATGACATGGAGCTATTGGCATGTTCTGCAAGATCTTTTATTTGAGAGTCTATAAGCCACTGGATATAACAATAAAAAAGTATCTCTTTCTCGTTTTCCAGCAGGAAACTCGAAACCTCCGAACTCGTTGGGTTTTGGAAGCCTTTGCTCCATGTCTCCCACCCGGTCAAACCATTCCTTTTGCTAAGGGCGCAAAATAATGCAAATACCTGAAGATGCTCCTTTTCTTTAGAAATATAGTCATCGAAACTCCTACCCCGTTGAGTGTCTTTTTTATAATGAAATTCATAAAAAAACTCGAAGGCATAACGGAGTATCTTTTCCTTGAGTGCGGCGATTGCTTCATAATCAATATAATCGGAGTCTCTTAGTGCTCTTAAATTATCTCTTAATTCTTTTTGCTTGATTGCCGCCTGAGCCTTTTTAGATTCTATGACATCTGGTATCCCTTCTATATCGAGATAGATTAAATTTTTATAAAGCCTGCTAACAGGGGAATATGGGCTTATATCATAAGGACGCTTATTTAAAAGGGCGTGAAGTGGATTTATTGCAACAAAATTAGCTTTCAATTCACTCAGCCATGTAACTATCCTCGCAAGATCTTTAAAATCTCCACATCCCCAGTTCAGGCTGGAGCGGATTGAGTAGAGATTTAGGGAAAGCCCCCAGAATTTCCTCCCCTTTTCGAGTTCGACAGGGATATAGCATGCATCAGGAGTGATTATAATCCTTGATTCACCTGAAAGCTCTCGTATCGCCCCTACGCATCTTACCTGACATGAATAGTAGCCAATATCTCTCTGTGTGTTATCATAAATGTCTATTTTTATGTATCTCTGGTTATTTATCCATTTTTCCCCAGAGATATTCACAGAATCTCTGTAAAGCGTAAAATAGTTTGTGTTGCCGTCTTCGCTCTTTATTTGACAGTAAAAAACAAGCCTGTCTTCTTCCCCTGCATTTATAGGTATGAATAACGACAAAACGAAAGGCTGATTTTTTACGGAGAGAACCTTGACAGGCTCAATAAATGATAGCCATTGCTTATCATACATATTGGCAATCGCTTCAGAAATATCTTGTTCTGTATCTATCCTGATTCCCATAGCCCTGAGAATAGCTTCTTTAGTGCTCTGAGAAGCTTGATATCTGTTGCCAAAGATATCCCAGTATTCAGGGACTATGCCGCATAGCCAGGACAGCTCATTTATCAAATCATCTCTTGTCTTCATTGAAGTTTCCCAATTTAAGATGATTAATTATACACCAATACCTACTTGTCCAAAATAAATTCTTTTGATACTTTCGAATCAGAGGGATATGATGCGATTTCTGGAGCCAAAGCCACAGATAACCTTAAGGGGGCTGAAGACTAAGCGGAAGACTCAACTGCCGATACTCCAAAACTAAGTATGAAGTCTCACAAAGGCTTGCACATGCACGAAGGTAATTCTTGGGCAAAGAAATCGTGTCTTATCCCTGCTTGAATATTATTTTGGACACCAGTGAGACCAATAAGAAATTAATAGTGACATGATTTGCGAAACCTAAAAATAGCAATAGAACAATAAACAGAAGGGCTCATAAGTTAATTGCAAGAACCCAACGGGTTTGTGGCAATCTCATCAGAAAAGGGGAGATCGCTTCGCTCCGATCGCGATGCCCTTTCTATTGTCAATTTTGAGTTTTAAGATGTTCTATTTCTTCTTTTGAAAGATACCTAAAATCCCCTGTTCTTAAGTCTCCAAGATGTATCCCGTTTATAGCGATTCTCTTGAGTTTACGAACAGGATGACCGATAGCCTCCAGCATTCTTCTAACCTGTCTTTTTCTGCCTTCGTATATGGTGATCTCGATCCATGAGTTATGATCCAGATTTCTGACCCGCCGAACTTTTGCCGGAGCAGTCATGCCATCGTCAAGCATTATACCTTTAGTGAGCCTCGTTATCTCTTTATCTTCTATGAAACCATCTATTTTAGCAAGATAGACCTTTGGTATTTTCCTTGAAGGATGCATTATAGAGTTTGCGAGCTCGCCATCGTTGGTCAAAAGAATCAATCCCTCTGTATCGTAATCAAGCCTGCCCACAGGAAAAACCCTAAATTTAACTTCTCTGAGAAAATCCATAATCACCGGTCTGCCTTCGGGGTCAGAAAGGGATGTTATAACTCCCTTTGGTTTGTTAAAAATGAGATATACCTTTGGCTCAAGAGTTGTGAGGAGTTTTCCATCAAGTTTAATGTGGTCTTTTGCGGGATCGGCTTTCATCCCTATAGTCGCAGTTTTACCATTGACGGTCACCCTACCGGCAATAATCAATTCTTCAGCCTTCCGCCTTGAAGTAATTCCCATCATCGCAAGTATTTTTTGAATTCTCTGCTGCATAAATTATGTCTTTAGACTTTATGTCCTTCTTTTTTTAATATTAAGCGCTGTATATGTTTAAATAAGGAAATGTAAAGCCAGTTATATAATAACAAAATACTGTCATATTTCCGAAAAGAATGCTTCCAAAGTCGGCAATAGAACTAAAAAGCTTTACAAAATCAACAAGTTAGAAAGGAAGGGCTGGTGAGGGATTTTTATACTATATCCTTTTAATAAAGACTTTATGGAGTTTTGTTTAAAGACATCACAAAAATCGGTGTCGGATTATCTTAAATTGTATTT
>Ga0209721_1000539_pt1 | contig 32994 bp, 22 predicted proteins | sample TshhotsprinmetaG_FD_184139 | JGI IMG/M metagenome (GOLD analysis project Ga0209721, IMG submission 184139) | Hot spring microbial communities from South Africa to study Microbial Dark Matter (Phase II) - Tshipise hot spring metaG (SPAdes)... | ecosystem: Environmental > Aquatic > Thermal springs...
TCGATGATGAGATCTTCGTGGTTATAGAGTGGCCATCGGCACAATGAACTGAACAATTGTCATACTTATATTGTAATCAATTTTTAATCTTGATCAAATACTACAAAATATCGTATTACTTTTGGTAAAAAGTTACAAATCTGTCAATCATTATCAACGCTATAGACTGTGACACTGACCAGTCATCTCCGCGTTCGGTGAGCCGATTCAGTTGAAATGACAGGCAAAAAAGGTGGCGAAATGGACAAAGAGTATTTTGAGTTAGACGCCATGCTCAAAGAAAGGAGTGTTTGTTGCCGATTTGTGAATGATTAGCCCGCGCGCTGATCAATCGATAGCCTGTATTTGATCCGCTCGATTGTGCCCAACACGAGGCGTGTATGAAATGGTAACGGGCGTGGAGCGAGGTCTATCCCCGGCTTGTTTGCCTTTGCCAGAAGTGAGATGGACTCAGGCGAGACGATGCGCACCGTTCCATTAGGAGACGTAGGTATGAGTTGGAAGATTGATGCAACTTGAGCATGACAGTAAGCGTCAAATCGACAGTACAGGAATCACAACAGGGGGAGATACAATGAACACGCCACAAGCCCAACGCCTGCTACGCTCACGCGAGCGCCTGGTCGCCGGGGTTGCCGGTGGCCTGGCTCGCTACTTCAATGTTGATCCGGTTATAGTGCGGCTCATATTTGTGTTGCTAGGACTGATGAATGGGATGGGAGTGGTACTCTATCTGGTATTGTGGCTGCTGATGCCTAATGAGGATGCCGGCGAACCGGGCAACAATCTCGAAGTTGCCTTCGCCGAGATGCGGGCGCTGGTTGAGCGGCTCGTCGATGAAGTTCGCGCTCTCTTCCGTCGGTAGCGTTACCCTCAACCTGCACGAGCAGCACATACATATAGCTCATTAGTATCCGCGGAGGTGTTTGATAGCACCTCCGCAGGGTTTTTGTGCCGTTGATGATAGCAGGTAGGGCAGGTCGGTGCCTGGCGCTACTCTTGTGGAAGACCACGCACAGCTACCGGCCCAAAACCGAGATAGTCACAGGCAGTAAGCTGATAGTAGACTCCATCAACCCGTCCCTGCACGGCGTTATCCCAGTCGTAGCGGCGGTGAAGGTGGCCGTAGACGCAGGCTACTGCGCCACTGGCCGCAATCTGGCGAGCAAACTCAGTAGGTTGACGGTTGACAAACGGCGGAAAGTGAATCATGACGATCAACGGTTTGTCGATAGCAAGAGCGCGACCGGCTTTTAACGCGCGTTCGAGCAGCCCTAATTCACGTTGATAAATCGTCTCATCTTTCTCGCCGAAACCGGGTGTTTCCGGCGTAATCCAGCCACGAGTGCCGCAAACGACCGCGGTGCCAATATCGAGCGCATCAGCGCCGATCAGGCGCAGGCTTGGCGGCAAATGGCGACGGATTGAATTGACGCTACGCGGACACCAGTAATCGTGATTGCCGCGGATCATGACCTTTGTGCCGGGAAGGCCATCAATCCATTGCAGATCGGGCATAGCGTCAGACAATTTCATTGCCCACGAAATATCGCCGGCGATCAACACCCAATCGTCCGGCGCCACTCGATTGCGCCATGCCTGCGCAATCCGGTCGGGATGGTCTTTCCAGCCGGGACCAAAAATGTCCATCGGCTTGGGGCGCGCAAAAGAAAGATGGAGATCAGAGATTGTCCAGATCATAACGCCTGATGATAACAGGCCTGACGTTGTCGCGCAACTGAGTGGACTGATATTTGGAATAATCAGTCTGACATATCGTACAACGACACTGAGTCCTTTGTTCGTTGCCGGTTATTTATTTGCCGAGCAGCTCAGTCGTAAGTTTACCGTTGCCCAGGTTAATCTTGATCCGTTCGGTGCTCTGCACAACGTTCGCCGCAATGATACGTCCGTCAGCGGTGGCCAGCGTATACTCGATGGCGCAGCCACCAACGAAGAGAAGCTGACCAGAGGAGAAGATGTGTTTACGCATAATCATGTCGCTACCAACCGTCAGTATGCGGACGGCGAGCTGATACATGGGTGATTTCGTGTGACGCAACTGTTCACTCAAAATGGCGCGTGCCAGTGGAGGCAGGATAGCCGGTGAAGCGGTTTGGGTGGCTTTGCTGTCGCCTTCTGCTGAAGGTTGGAATGGCGATGGTGGGAGCAAGGCCTGAGCAAGTTTTTCATAGATGGTGTTGAATTGTTCCAGTGTATCATTCAAGAAATTGTTCTGATCGGCAGGGTTGGGCTGCGATAGGTTATTGATCAGGTCGATGATCGATTGCTCCCGATCGATGGTCATTTTGCTCAGCGGAGGGAAGTGCCATACCTGCCAGTCGTAGTGACAGAGAACATGGGCCATCGCTGCTGCCAGAGCCGCGTAGTCAATCGAAACATCGATCCGATAGAGCGCATAATCGCTTTTAAACCGTTGGAGTAAGTTATTGACACTATCAGTTAGACTGTTAAGGGTTCCAACAAGTGTATTGAAGTCGCTCAGAAATGCATTTGAAGCGCTCAGCGATGCTCCCAGCGCGGGCATGCTGGCGGAAGGTTGCGCAGTTGTATCGGCCTTATCTTCGCCGGTATCTGGTTTCCCGTCTCGTCGCTTTTGCCTGCTCATCAACCATGCCCGTGCTCGTTCAGCCAGCATGGCATCGCGTCCATCGATAATCCGATCAACCAGCACAATCGGATGCTTTTGGACGTTGGTCAATTCCTGCACAGCCTGCCGGGCGCACGCATCGAGAGCGCGATAGGCAGCCTGGGCGGCAATATGGTAAAGATGTGCCTTTTTAGCATCCAGCTCCTCATGAACGAGTTTAATCTTTTCGCCCGAAGAAGATTGATCGGTTTGATTACTCATGCTTACCTCCTTTTACAGATGTCCAAATTGTAGTATACGACAGTAAAATCAATTTTCAGCTTGTTGTAAGCCGTAGCTCAGACAGATTAGCGGTATAATGGCCGTCGGCGTCAAGCCGATCAGATCAGGAGAGGAATGACCATTAGCGAACATTCAAACATTGTTGAGTATCCGCGAGCAACCAGCACCGGCCAGGCCGCGCGCGCAACGATGCGCGCTCTGTTGCTGATCCTGGCGTTGGCGTTGCTGGCCGGCCTGATGGCCTATCAGGCGCCGCCGCAGGGTCGGGTAGCGATTGGGTGGCCGGGTGATCGACTCTTTGTGGGGATCGATCCAGGTCTGGGCTGGGCGCCGGTCGAGCGTGGCGATCTGTTTGCCGATGAACTTACTCCTGACTCACCAACCGGGCGTTCGCGCTGGACGCGCGAGCGGGCTGTGATTGTGTTGCCCAATGTAGGCGCAGGTTCGCCGTTGCAGGTGACGTTGCTGGCGCAAGGTTGGCCAGCAGAGATTGGCATACAACCGCTCGTGACAGTGCTGGTTGATGAGACGGTAGTAGGTGAATTTACGCCGGTTGCGACCTGGGAAACGTATTCCTTTACAGTGCCGGCGATTGCGCATCAGCGCAGCGATCTTGTCATCACGTTGCGCGTCTCGGCAACGCTGGCCGATAGTCGCGATCCGCGCCAGAAAGGTGTGCGGCTGGCTGAAGTGCGGATTGACCCGGTGAGCGATTCGGCGCCGCTATTGCTCCCTGCATGGCCAGCGGTGGCGTTACTGGGCTGGAATGCGCTGCTGCTGTATATCCTGCTGGCGCGCTCAAGCTTGAGTCAAACGCTGGTGTATGGGATCACTGCAATTGGAATTGGCGCTGCCGCAATCGGGTTGGCGCTGGCTCGCATCTGGATGGCAGCAATCTTGCAGGTAGCGCTGATCGGATTGATCGCGCTGATTGTTATTGCCTATCGTCAACCATTAATCACGTTGATCCGGTTGCTGGTGCGGCGTTACAGTCAGGGTCAGGCGCTCGGCTATGGTCTGGTTACCGTGGCCCTGGCGTGCTTTGGCTATGCGCTGATGCAGGTATTCAACTGGGTGACAGCATCTGGCTTCCGCCTCTTCTGGCAAACCTTTCCCGACTCACTGTTATTCGCACTGTTGGGAACGGCGCTGGTTGCGCTGATATTGACCTATGGTCGCGCCGGTCTGCCGCGGCTGAGTGAGGCGCTGGTCGATGCTCTGGCCTCGCGTCGGGGCGCATGGCTGGTGTTGATCCTCTTTGCTGTGATCTGGCTTGGTTTCGAAGCGATGGTTGTTGCCACGCTGCCCTACGTCGGGCATGCCGACTACAGCGATAATGCAATCGTGGCCCGCAATCTGGTGCGTGGGCGAGGTTGGGTGGTTGATTACGTGAGCCAGTTTTATTACCTGTACGACGGTTTAACCCGCCCCCAGGAGACCTGGCCGCTCTTGCAACCGGTCTGGATCGCGCCCTTTTTTGCGCTGTTCGGTCCAACGGCTTGGGCAGCGAAACTGCCTAATTTTATCTTCGATCTCATTCTACTGGCACTCATCTACACGGTGGGGCGCTGGTGGTGGGATCGGCGAGTCGGCGTGACGGCAGCGATTCTGGTATTGACCAATTATCTCTTCTTTCGCTTATCGATCTACGTTACCAACGATCTGGGTTTCGTCGTCTTCAATATGGCTGCCATCGCAACCCTGTTGCGCAGTCAGACCGATCCGATTCGCCGTTGGCGCTGGCTACTTGTTTCGGCAGTTTGCACCGGCTTGATGATGTTGCAGAAGCCGAGTGGCGCAATGTTTGCGCTTGGTATGGGGTTGTGGCAATTGACGTTGCTGGCCAACGATCTGCGAACGACAACCGATTGGTCGCAGCGCTGGCAGCGGCTGCGCGTCAGCTTAACGCCGGTAGTTGTGTGGTCGGCGGTCGCATTGCTGATACTGTCGCCCTACCTGGCGCGAAATCTAATCTTGTTTGGCAAACCGGTCTACAGCACCGAGAGCTATGATGCGTGGGTGCTGGATTACCGAGGCGTAAGTGGTGATGCGTGGGCCGAGATCTACCGGGTCTTCGCGCCTGAATGGGGTGGGCCGGGTTTGCCGGATCGCAGTTGGATCTTGCGGTGGGGATTTGATGCCACGCTGACCAAATTCACGACCCAGGCGCGTGAATTACGCGCTTACCTGATGCCGGTGTGGCCGGGCGCGCCAGAGCCGCTGGCTGTGTTGTTCAGTCACGATGCGCGCAAGAATATTCTTACTCCACTGGGAGCGTGGCTGGCTTTGGTTGGCCTGGTCGCGGCCATAGCGTATCGACGGCGCTGGTTGAGCCTGATGGTCTTCGCCTACGCGCCGTATATCGTCTTCATGCTTACCTACTGGCGCACCAACGAGGAGCGTTACTGGGTGATGATTATTCCCTGGCTGGCCTTGCTGGCAGCGTGGATGATCTGGGCCGGCTACGATCGGCTGGCTGCAATTGGTGACCGACGCTGGGCGCCGTTGGGGTTGATGCTGGCGCTGGCGGCGATTGTGACCATTGTGGCCGGATCACAGGCCGATATCGAAGACAAAGTGCGCAATGAACCTCAGATCTGGCAGCAAGATCTGGCCGCCTACGAATGGTTGCAGGCCAATACTCCGTCAGACACCGTGATTATGACCCGGTTGCCATGGCAGGTGAACTGGCATACCGAACGACCAGCGGTTATGATCCCGAATACCGATGATCGCGCATTGTTGTTGCAGATTGCCCGCTACTACGGAGCGAAGTATCTGGTGTTGGAAAATCAGATGCGCGTTAAGGGTGATGCTGGTCGGTTGCTGGCGCCGCTGCTTGATCATTCCAATCAGCCTGGCATGGTCATTGATGGCTTTGAATTGCTCTACGCCAGTCCCACACCCGATTTTCGCGCTTTTGTCTATCGCATTCCCGATTCGTGAGTGAGTATGCCTTCCTATGCGCATCTTGATGCTGGCTTCTTCACTACCCAAATATCCTCGCGAAACCACGGCGCCGTTTATCGAAGAGATTGCGGCGGGAATTGTTGGGCGTGGTCACCAGGTGACTCTGGTGGCCCCATGGCACCCCGAATTGCGCCGGCAGGAACGTGAACGCGGGATCGAGCTACGTTTCTTTCGCTACGCGCCGCACCCTTCGCTCAATATCTGGGGTTACGCGCAGTCGTTGCAGAGCGATACACAGGTGCGCGAACAGGCATGGCTGGCAGCGCCATTTGCGTTGCCAGCCTCGATGATGGCGCTCCGACGCGAGATCATCCAGGCTCGTCGAGCGCGACGCCCTTTCGATCTGGTGCAGGCGCACTGGGTGTTGCCGAATGGCCTGCCGGCAGCACTGGTCGCTGCCCGCTATCGCCTGCCGCTGGTGGTGAGTCTGCACGGGAGCGACATCTATCTCGCCGAGATGCAGCGCAGTATGGGGAAGGTGGCGCGGTTCGTCTTTCGTCGGGCTGCGGCGGTTACCGCCTGTAGCGCCGATCTCAGCATGCGAGGCGTGAAGCTGGGCGCGTCGCCGATGCGTACCTTCGTTATCCCGTATGGGGTTAATCCGAGCCAGTTTCGACCTGATCCGGCGATCGCGCAGGCATTTCGCGCGCAGTGGGGCATTCCCGCCGAGGCGCCACTGGTGCTCGGTCTGGGGCGACTGGTGACCAAAAAAGGCTTCACCATCTTGTTAGACGCCTGGCCGGCGGTGCTACGGATGCATCCCACGGCGCGGCTGGTGATTGCCGGCTACGGTGATCTGCGTCCGGCGCTGGAGGCGCAGGCAGCGCGGCTGGGGATTGCGCCGACTGTTCTCTTCACCGGTCAGCTTGATCGCGAACAGGCGGCTGCGGCGATGGCGGCGGCTGATGTCTTTGCCTTGCCGATTATCCGCGAAGGCGTTGATGGTCTGCCTAATGTCTTGCTCGAAGCGATGGGAGCGGCCCGCCCGATTGTAGCGGCGCGGGTAGCCGGTGTTGCCGATGTAATCGACGATGGCGTGCATGGGTTGGTGGTGCCAGAGCGGGATGGAGCGGCACTGGCGGCAGCAATCAGTCGTCTGATCGGTGATCGAGCGTTAGCCGAACGGTTGGGCGCAGCAGCCCGGCAACGAATTGTGACCGAGTTGACCTGGGAGAATACAGCAGCGCGCTATGAAGCAGCGTTTGCGCTCGCATTACGAAATGGCGCATAACCATGAAGCGGAGTCTGATCGCAATCCTGCTGGTTACAACATTTGTTGCGCTAGTCATTCGCCTTTACCGGCTCGATGCGCAGAGTCTCTGGCTTGACGAGGGCAATAGCTGGGCGATGGCAATGCAGCCATGGTCGGTGTTGCTCCTCGATCTGGCGCTGCCCAATGCTGCCTATCCGCTTTATCATCTGTTGCTTAAGGGCTGGATCGGCCTGGCTGGCGCGAGCGAGTGGATGTTGCGATTCCCTTCTGCGCTGGCCGGCGCGTTCAGTGTGCCGCTGTTAGCGCTGGCAGCGCGGAGACTGGTGAGCGAACCTGATCGGCGCGCCGTTGTCACGGTTGCAGCAGGGTTAATCGGGCTGGTTTCTCCCTTTGCGATCTGGTATGCGCAGGAGGCGAAGGTCTACGCACTGGTGTTACTGGTGAGCGCAGCGATGCTCTGGCTAACGCTGCGCGCCGCAGAGAGCGACCGGTCGTGCGATTGGTTCTGGTTGCTCGGTTTGGCTGCTGTTGCATTCCTGATCCACCGTCTAACCGCATTGCTGGCCCTGGGCGCGGCGCTGGTCTGGTTGTTCAGCCGGTCACGTCGCTATGCGTGGCCGATCGCCGGCGGGTTGTTGCTGATCGGCGTGGGAATGATCGCAGCGATGGCTGCCGGTGTTGGAAGTGATCGGGCTACCAGTGGCGCGGCGCCTGCGGCTGATCCACTCAGAGCATTGTGGTTGACCTTCACCCGTTTCAGTCTCGACCGCTGGCCGGGCGATCTGCCCTGGTTCTGGCTGATCCCGTGGCTGGTGTTGTTGGGTCTGGGACTGAGCAATCTGCGTATGCTCACCCGTCCGGCAGCGCTCACGCTCGGCCTGACAGGTGTTGTGCCGCTAGCCCTCTTTATGCTTCAACTTCTCTTTACCCGTCTCTACGAGGCACGTTACTTGATGATTGTCTTCCCGGTATGGGTGGTGATACTGGCACTGGGGGTAGCGCGCGCCGGTTGGTGGCGCTGGTTGGGCGGGCTGGCGCTGGCCGGAGTGCTATTGACCAGTGGACTTGCCCTGATCCAGCCCCGGTTTGGTCTCTTTTCCGGCGATCCGGTCAAAGAGCAGTATCGCGAGGCGATTGGTGAGCTGGCCCGTCGTGTGCATCCTGATGATGCGATCGTCGTTCATCCGGGTTATCTACGTCCACTCTGTACATACTACATGAGCCGATGGAGCGCCGACGCGCCGCCTGAACCAATCACCTTTGCCGATTTCTGGTCAGGTGAAACCAGCTATGGCCAACGCGAATGGGATGCCGAGCGTCGCGCAGCACTCGCCGGCTACACGCGCAGCTTCTTGCTGATTGCGCCCGATCATGCGCGCACCGTTGATCCACCATTGCCCGGCGATGAATACGGTCTGGTCGGCAATTTTTGGGCGTTCAGCCGTGAACAGCGAACATGGCCGTGCGGTATCTGGCGCTTTCAGGGGGTGCATCTCTTTTGTCAGGAAGCGCCAGAAGCCTACATTACCGGCGCGGTCGCGCAACCGAAGACGCCGATGGCAGTAACTTTCGGCAATGATATACGTCTGCTTGGTTACACATTGAAGGCAACGACTCCTGCCGGGCCGGGAGTGTACCGCGCCGGCGGCAATATTCCGCTCAGCCTGTTCTGGGATGTCAATAATCCACTGACCGAGGACTATAGCCTCTTCATTCATCTGTGTCGTGATTGTGAGCAACCGCCAGTTGCCGGTGATGATGGCCCGCCGCTGGCCGGTTATCTACCGACCAGTACGTGGTTACCGGGCAAGCCGGCGCGCGATGATCGGGCGGTGTCTTTGCCTGCCGATCTGCCTCCTGGCCAGTATCAGTTGTTGATCGGCTGGTATCGTCCCACCGATCCGTCGCCAGCGGGTCGTTTGCCCGCGCGCGGTGAAGGAGCATTGGACGCTGGTCGACTCTTCCTGACCACGATTGAGGTCATCGACGGTGATCGCTAAACATCTACGTCAGCACTGGCCGCTCTGGCTGGCGTTGCTGGTCGGGGTAGCCCTCCGCATTGCGTTGTGGGGCAATCTGCCGCGCATCGGTTTTATTTCCGATGAAGCCGAGTATCTGGCGGCTGCCGATTGGCTGGCGCATAGACGCGGTTTTGCCTGGCACACCAGCTATCTCTGGACACGCGCCCCGCTCTATCCCTTGTTTCTCGCTGCTCATCTGGCGATCTTTGGTCGCGCCTTAGAGTCGATCTTCTTTAGCCAGACGCTGCTCAGTCTGCTGAATGTTGCGCTCATCTATGCAATAGGCCGAAAGTCAGGGTCTAGTCCAGGTTACGCGGGTGGCGCTGCGTTTCTGGGAGCGGTGGCGCTGCCGCTGGCAATCTATCCGCAGCTTTTATTGAGCGAAACGCTCTTCATCACGCTCCTGCTCGGCGCTGTGCTGTTGCTGGTCGAACCAGGACAGCGCTGGCGGCTGATCGGCGGCGGTATTCTGCTCGGACTGGCCACGCTCACTCGCGGTCTGTTGCTCGGATTTTTGCCGCTCGTTGCGCTATGGTTGATCTGGCAGGCAGGGGGAGACTGGCGACAGCGCGTGACGACGGCGCTGATCCCACTGCTGATGGCGGGAATGTTAATCGGGCCGTGGGCGCTCTACGCTTCGCGCACCTATGGTGGTCTGATCATTATCGACACAACCGGCGCCTACAATCTGGCGCTGGGAGCGCGTACTGCCTATGACGGCGGGCGCAGCGATGCGCCAACGCGCAACTTTACCCTGGCTTTGCTCGATCCCACGCTCGACGATACTGAGCGCGCGGCTCTGGTTGCCGATTCGTGTCTGGCTCAGACTGACGATCCAGGCTTGAACGTCGCCCTGACCAAACCGGTGACAGCGATCACGCAGGCCGAACGGCAACGCCTTCTCAACGCCGAGGGCTGGTGTCTGATCTGGGCCAGACCGTGGGCATTTGTTAGCAAGACCCTGGTTGAACTGGTGGATCTCTTTCAAATCAACTACAGCGGAGCTGAGCGGCTGTCCGAAGGTTTTGCTCTTGGCCGGTTACCGCGCTGGTATACGCTGGCACTGCTGGCGCTCGATGATACGCTTTACATCCTGGTCTTACCACTAGCTGTGCTGGGTTGGATGGTCGCGCGTCAGCGAGGTCTTGCGACCGGTCTGACCGTCATTATCGGGTTGTGGCTGCTCTACAATGTGGCGGTAGCGCCACTCTTGTTTGCGATCAATCGCTTTCGCATCCCATTGTTGCCGTTTCTGTTCGTGCTGGCGATGGTGGCCCTGGCCGAAATACCGCGCTGGTGGCTGTGGTTGCGAGGATGGTATGGGCTATCGGGTCTGACGCTGGCGCTGGTGTTGTGGTTGATTGCTGCAACGCCCTACGCCTATCTTGAACCGCGCGCGCCGGAAGCGCCTTCGCGTTGGGCCTCGTATTTCGGCCCCTATCCATCGGCTATAGCGGCGGCACGGCTTGCCTGGGATAGTCGCAAGCATTACGAAGCGGTTGAACGACTGGAGAGTGCTTTCACGCGAAACGATCTGGCAGCGATGACTACGGCCCTGGCCGATCCCGATTTGCCGGCCTATGCCAGCGCCTTCGGCGCGCCACTGCTGGCTGCGCGGCAGGGTCAACCAGAGCAAGGACTGATCTTGCTAGACGTGAAACAACCCTTGTATTCCTGGCAGACGGCGGTGGTGCGTGGCGAGTTACTGCGACAGCTCGGCGATCTGACCAGAGCGCGGCAGTGGTTCGGTCTCACGCTGGTCGATGACTGGAATCCAGTCGGGTGGGCATGGCGCTGGTTACATCCACCGCGACTGCCTGCCGACCGGATCGATCTGGCCGACGACAACGATCTAGGCTACATCGATGGATTTTACCTTGGCGAGTTCGATCCGGTGCTGGGAGCGACAGTGCGCTGGGCAACCGAGACGGCGCATCTGCGCTTCCCGGCAGCGGCTACTGGCGAGCCTCGGCAGCTCTGTTTGCAGGCAGCGGCGAACTGGCCAGCCGATCTGCCACAGCCAACAGTGCGGGTGATGATGGGTGAAATAGTGATAGGAACGTTGACTCCCGATCATCGTCTGCAAGAGTTTTGTCTGCCATTACCGGCATTGCCGGCAGGCAGTGACTACATTGTGACGTTTACGAGTCCAGGTTTTGTGCCTGACGCGCTCGATCTGGTACGACGGCAGGGACCGCAGGTCGGGGATTTACGGGTGCTGGCGTTTCAGCTCGATTGGGCCGAGGTACGTTAAGTCGGGGAGATTGCGGTGAGCATGGCGGAGGTCCAACAAGCGAGTAATCGGCGCTGGTGGATGGCGGTGGCAGCCTTGACGGCAGTGGCGTTGTTGGTGCGACTGCTTGCCTGGCGCTGGCGCGAATTCTACCCGCTAGGTGGCGACGAAGCTGAATATCTGACTCAGGCGCTCACCCTTTTGCAGGAGCGACGTTACGTTGAACTGCGGCTAATGCGGCCACCACTCTACCCGATCTTTTTAGCGATGGCGATCCTGCTGGTCGATTCATTGGTGCAGAACCTGCGACTGGTACAGGCGGTAATCAGTGCATTGACGGTGCCGCTGATTGCGCTGTTCACCCAGGCACTGGCCCGCCGCGCAGCGCCACAAATGCCACCGGCCTTCGCCAGGCAAGCGGGGTTACTGGCGGGGTTGCTGACCGCGCTCAACTACACACTGGCCGCCAATGCGACTGAATTGCTGACCGAAACGCTCTTTCTGGCCGGATTGAGTCTCTTCTTGTGGCTGGTGATACGACCGTCAGAGCGAGGCTGGATGGCGCTGGTAGCCGGATTGACGTTGGGCGCGCTTTGCCTGATTCGTTCGGTTGCTTTGCCACTTTTGCCGCTAACGGCGGTCTGGTGGTTCTTTGCCGCGCTGGTAGAAGGTCAGTGGCGACGCGGTCTGACGCAAGTTACGGCACTATTGCTCGGATGCGCGCTGGTGGTTGCGCCCTGGACGGCACGGAACACATTGACCTATGGCGGTGTGATCGTGATTGACACCACGGGCGCAGAGAATCTGTGGCTCGATAACGATCCGGCGGGGCGCGAAGTGGTGAAAGCGCAACTCTACGCGCTCGGCGAGGATCGTCTGCTCAGACAGCGGCTGGCGACTGAACGCGGTCTGGCGGTGATTATGGCCGATCCAGGGCGATTTGTCGCCAAAATGGGCCGTGAACTGCACCTCTTCTTTGCGCTTGAGCATACCGACGATTTACGGGCACGGCCTGCGATCTGGGTTTCGCCGGGCGAAGTCGCGGCCAGATTGATCCTGGGTGATGGAATATGGTTGCTTATTCTGCTGGCAGGTAGTTTTGGCTTGACGCGACGATGGCGGTTGCGTCAGTCGAACGCGGTCAGTCGCCGACAGGCATTCATCCAGATGCTTGCCGATCCGCGCTGGTTGCTGGGCGGTTGGGCGGCGTATGTTTTGCTCACCACCTTGATCTTTCACGTTGAACTGCGCTACCGCTTACCACTCTACCCGGTGTTACTGGCCTATACCGGGATGGTCGGCGCTGCCTGGTTTCCGACGATGCGGGCGAGGTTACCTTCCTGGCAGCCGACCGCTGTTCTCTTGCCGCTGGTCACCATGCTGGTCACGCTCTGGCATGCGCCGTATCCTCTACTGGCATGGCAGTTAGCCGGCAAACATGTTTACCTGGCGCAGGCAGAGCGCGCGTTAGAGGCAGGCGATCTGGCTGTTACCTCCACTGCCGCACAGCGCTCGCTCACGATTGATGAACGTTCAGTGCTGGCGCGCGTGGCGCTGGCCCGGGCTGCGCTGCTGGCCGGCGATGAACAGATGGCGCTGGGCTGGCTTGATGAAGCCATTGCCGTATTACCTTCCCATCCCTATCCACATTTGCTGCGTGGCGATCTGCTGCGGCGACGCGGCGATCTCAACGCTGCCCGCGCTGAGCTGGTCGGTTTTGCGACAGCATCGCGCGAAGACCTGGCGACCTGGTTGTGGGAACGCACTGTAACGCCGCCACCGGTCACGCTGACACTGGGTGATGGGCTTGATCTCGGTTTCATTCGCGGGATGCATCATTCGATGGCGGGTGAAGAGGGTTGGCGCTGGACGACCGGCTGGGCGCAGGCGCGGGTGACAGCATCGGCAGATGCGCAGGCGGTTGCGCTCACGATGCGCAGCGGACGACCAGACCGTAGCGCTGTGCGCGTCTGGGTCACTGTCGCCGACAGTGATCCTCAATCGTTCACGATTGGTCCTGACTGGCAGACCATCTCTGTGCCACTGCCAGCGCAGCTCCGATCTGGCGAGGTGGTAGTTGCGGTGCGCTCGCCGACCTTTTGGACACGTCAATACGATCCGGCCAGTCCAGATGGACGTCGATTAGGAGTACAGGTAAGCAGGGTGGAGGCGCGATGAAGCGGGAGACGTGGTGGATTGTAGCCATCCTGGGGCTGGCTGCTCTGATCAGGCTGGCGCTCTGGCTACAACCACTTCATTTGCCGGCTAATGATGAAGTTGAATATCTCACCGTAGCGCAAGATTTGCTGGCAGGGCGCGGCTGGAGCTTCTACGACCGCTATCACTGGCTGCGCGCGCCACTCTACCCACTCTTTCTGGCGGCCTCACTCTGGCTGGCGCAAGGCAATGTCTGGCTGGCGGCGCTCCCGAATATTGCGCTCAGCGTGTTGAATGTCTACCTCATGTATCGTCTCTCGCAGGCCATTGGCGACGGGGCGAGTCCGCTGGCGCATCGGCTGGTGGCGCTGGTGGCAGCGATCTTGCTCACCCACGCCACCTTCGCCGCGCTCTACATGAGCGAAACGCTCTTCACAACCCTGTTTAGCGCCGCTCTCTGGTTACTGCTGGCGTGGCGAGAAAAGGGAGGGCGGTGGCAGGATTGGCGCTTGTTGGTTGCTGGCGCCTTATGGGGTCTTGCTCTGCTCACGCGCTCGATGCCACTCTACTTTACGGTTTTGGTCGCGGGGTGGATTGCGCTGGAAGCGGCAGGGCACTGGCGTCAAGTGTTTCATCGGCCAACGGCGTTGTTGGCTGGCGTAAGCTTTGCCGTCATCGCGCTGACCGTCGTCGCGCCGTGGACGATCCGAAATTGTCTCAGCTATCGCAGTTGTATTCTGATCGAGACTGGCCTGTCGTACAACCTGTGGGCGTTTAATGAGCCACGGGAAGATATGGCGACGATCTTTCGCGCGCTCGAGAATATTGCCGACCCTTCGGAACGAGCGACGTATGCGACGGCGCGCGGGCTGGAGCGTTTGCGCGAGGATCCGGCCATCTTGCTGCGAAAGCTGTGGCCAAACTGGCTGGCAATCTGGCGCGTCAAGGCGATTCAGGATCGGTTCTTGCTGGAAGATTATCGCGCTGATCCGCCGCCGTTGTTATTCTTGATGGCTCTGATCACCGATGATCTGCTGTATGGGATGGTTGCTGTTGGCGGTGTTGCGGCACTACTTTACGGTACATTGCTTGGGCGCGCGCCAGCGCGGTTGTTGATTCTGTGGGTGCTCTACTTCATCGCTGTCTCGCTGCTCACCCACGGCGAGGGGCGTTACCGCCATTTTATCTTTTGTGTGCTGATTCCATATGCGGTCAGGGCGTGGCTGGCGTTGCCGAAGCTATCGCGATTGGCGCAACCGGCGTTGACAGCGGGTCTGCTGGCGGCGGGAATTGTTGGTTGTTCGGCTCTGCTGGCCTACCACTGGGATTATGCGATACAGGGCGGCACGCGCAGTTTCTGGCGCTTGAGCGGTGATTTGGCGCGCATCAGCAACAATCTTCCTGGAGCGACCATTGCGTATCAGCAAGCGGTGTCAGCGCAACCGACTCCTGACGGATATATCGCACTCGGCGATGTCTTACGTGCTCAGGGTAAGCATGATGAAGCACTGGCAGCCTATCGAGCGGCGCAGCGGCTCAATATTCTGTACCCTCCGCCATACACGCGGCTCGGTGATCTGTTGCGTGAACGGGGTGAGCTGGCTGAAGCGCAGCAGTTCTATCGACCTCAATACGTGAGTGAACAGACCCTGCTCGATCTAGCCTGGCGAGATACTACTCCTATACCGCGGAAGGTGATCGAGGTTGGAGATGGACTGGATTTTGGCTACCTGAGCGGTTTCTATCCCGGCGAGGAGCTGGCCGGTACGCGCGCGCGCTGGACAGGGCCGGTAGCGCGGATTCGCATTCCGGCAGAGGCGCGCATTGTTCGGTTACGGATAGCGGCATTGCGGCCCGATGCGCCAATTGTTGGCCAGATCTGTATCGATAATCGTTGTCAACCCTTCCAGCTTGGAATTGAGTGGCGTTGGCTGGAACTGCAACTGCAGCCTTCAGATACGGTTTCCCCATTGCGTGAAATCGAATTCCGCCTCACGCCTTGGTCAGCCCCTGATAACCGTCGGCTAGGCATAGTGGTTGATCAGGTGGAGGCGAGCACGGGCAATTGACCGTGCATGTCCACAAATGAGATGGGTAAACAGTAATCTTTCCGGTACAGGTTCTGTTTCTACCATAGTTGCCAGCAGATGATATGCCTTTCAGGTATAAAGTTCATAGTTCCTCATCATTGAAGTGAGGCAACGATTCGTCGTCCCACGCATTGAATTCATCATCGCTGATTTAGGCAGTATTTTGACGGTCTAATTGCCAGCGGCGTGGGTTGTTGGGAATGTATTGACGGATACGGTTGAGTGCATCGTCGTTGCGGATAATGTGTTCATAATAGTTGCGTTGCCACACTGGCCCCACCATCCCCTTTTCCCGCATTATTTTCGTCACACCAATTTTGAAACCACGCACGATGGATCCGATGGTTTTTGACGTGCCGCGGGGGCGCATGTCATGTATGGCGTCTGGGGCCGTGGTCGGGGATGGGGCTGTGGCCGTGGCCGGGGATGGGGGCGGGGGCGTGGTCATGGCCGGGGATGGGGCCGTGGCCGGGGATGGGGGCGGGGGCGTGGTCATGGCCGGGGATGGGGATGGGGACGGGGACGGGGGTGTGGTCGGGGATGGTGGTATGGCCGGTAGGGGCGAAAAATTTTTTCGCCCCTACCGGCGACGTGGTCGGCGGCGTCGTGGTGGTGATTGGCGACGACGTGGTCGGCGGCGTATCCACGATCCACAAAATCCCGTGGACATGGTTCGGCATAATCACAAATTCATCCAACCGCACATGAGGGAAATGTTCAGGAATGGCGCGCCAGCATTGTTCTGCTGCGTGTCCGAAATCATTCAACCGCATTTTCCCATCCACCACCTGACCGAACCAATGTGACCGATCATGGGTAACGATGGTAATGAAGTATGCGCCGGGTCGAGTGTAATCATATCCCTTCAAACGAATGGAACGACGATGGTGGTGTTGAGGGTTGTAGTTGGACATTGTAAATTTCTCCGGTGCAGTAGCTGGCTCAGAATAAAAATTAGCAATCGGTTGAACTGAATCGGATATTCGAAAGGAGACAAACGTATCAAAAATGCCCTTCACCTTTGCCGGTTTGCGAATGACGCAGTTGGATGCTCAAGGTGTAGTTCCCCTCTATGAACTTTCATCCTGTTGTTGTACTTCAGGAAAGCTTGCCGTGATAGCGCGTGTGGCAAGTCTATCAGAACATTGTGTCTATACAGTAACCAGTTGCCAGACCGCTTATATGCGTTGTGTGGACAATGTGCAATTTGTTCTTTCAACAGAACACTACCGGCCATGCTGTTGATCGCAATGGGAACTTACCGATCGAGCGCATATTCACCCGAGAGTCTGCTCAAGACAATGGTATGATGAACATGAGAGCTTTTCATTCTTGTCCAAGCTCTGGAGCAGGCAACAGGTAAAGCCTGATGTGATCACCAGAAGGCTGCATTCAGGCCTCCTTCCACTCCAAATTGCCGGTATGAACATCCAACTGGTCTGGTACAAACGCGATCTCCGCCTTCACGACCACCCTGCGCTCAGCGCGGCTGCCCGGCGCGGACCGGTGCTGCCGCTGTATATCGTTGAACCTTCACTCATAACCGCGCCGGACTTTGCCTCGCGACACTGGACGTTCATCAGCGGCTGTCTACGCGAGCTTCGCGATGCGCTATCAGCACTCGGACAGCCGCTGGTGGTGCGTGTGGGTGAAGCTGTTGAGGCGCTTGACCGGCTGGCGAGTGAATGGCCGATCGCGGCGATCTGGGCGCACGAAGAGACCGGTAACCTGCTGAGCTATGCCCGCGATCGAGCAGTGCGCCGATGGGCGCGCGCGCGAGGCATTCCGTTTTACGAATTACCTCAAAACGGTGTAGTGCGACGGTTGCCATCGCGCGATGAGTGGGAAGCTCGTTGGGAAGAGCGCATGTCTGCCGCGCAGGCAATTCCGCCGCAATCGCTCCCGCTCTTGCCAATCGATCCTGGCCCGATCCCGGCTGCTGCCGATCTCGATCTGCCGCCTGATATGCTGCTCGACCGTCAGCCTCCTGGAGAGACGGCGGCGTTAACCACGCTCACCGACTTTCTCAACCGGCGCAGTCAGCGCTACCATCGCGCGCTCTCCAGTCCATTGACCGCCTGGGAAGGATGTTCACGGCTGAGCGCTTATCTGGCGTGGGGCGCACTCTCGCTGCGGACGGTGGTGCAGGCTACCCGCAACCGAATAGCTGAGCTGCGCCACGATCCCGATCTGGCAGCAGCCGGATGGTTACGCGCGCTCACCACGTTCGAGTCGCGGTTGCACTGGCATTGCCACTTCATCCAGAAGCTGGAAGATGAACCAGAGCTGGAAGTGCGCAATCTGGTGCGCGCTTACGATGGCATGCGCGAGACAAATGAACGGCCTGACCTGATTGCGGCGTGGGCGGCTGGTCGCACCGGTTATCCCTTCGTCGATGCCTGTATGCGAGCGCTGAATGCGACCGGTTGGCTCAATTTTCGGATGCGCGCCATGCTGGTCAGCTTCGTCTGTTACGATCTCTGGCAACACTGGCGCGAGCCAGGCCTCATTCTGGCCCGCCGCTGGATCGACTACGAGCCGGGCATTCACTACAGTCAGTTGCAAATGCAGGCCGGCACCTCAGGCAATCGCGCGATCCGCATCTACAATCCGGTGAAACAGGGAATCGATCACGATCCTGAAGGGGTGTTCATTCGGCGTTGGCTGCCAGAACTGGCTCATGTTCCGAACCCATTCATTCATACGCCGTGGCTGCTCGATCGAACCGGGCAAGAGCGGGCTGGTTGTCGCATTGGACGCGACTATCCATTTCCGATTGTTGATCATGAAGCTGCCTACCGACGGGCGCGGGCTGCAATTGCTGCGGTGCGCGCGCGGCCAGAAACGGCGCGGGAGGTGGCTGCGGTCTTTGAAAAACACGGTTCGCGTCGTCCGCCGCTCCAGCGACCACGTCGTTCGCAGAGCGTTTCGGATCGCCAGCTCAGGCTGGATTTATAGGCGCGTGATTGTGAATCTGTGGAAAGTCTCATACCAGCAGGATGACTGGCGCTATCGATGTGTGCCAGCTTGCAACGGTTGCTGCATGCGCCGAGTGATTGCCGGCAGGTCACCTTATGATAGGGTGCAGAGTCAGACTGGCGATGCGCGCCTCATTCCTGCCAGTTCACGATGACACCCTGATCGGCTTCGTCCGCCACAGTTTAGCAAGCGGTGAACATTAGTGCGCGAAGCGACGTTCACACTCTCTCGTATCAGCCGTCTGGAAGTTCGTTGCCGATCAGATTCCAGTATACCCGTTCCATCAGGCGGTGAAATGTGGCGACCTCTTCCGCTGTCAAACTGGCCAGTGCCTGCATCGCTACTGTCTGACAGGCGGCTTCGATAGCAGGCCGGATGGTTCGACCCCGTTCGGTCAAAAAGACCAGGCGCGCGCGTCGGTCATTGTCGGCGACACGCTGACTGATCAGGCCGATGCGCGCCAGCCGCCGCACCATTTTACTCACAGTTGGCGGCTCGATACGCAACTGTGCTGCCAGGCGAGCCTGGGTTTGCCCATCTTCGGCCCACAAGGCGCGCAGGATCATCTCTTGACCGACATAGAGACCATGCTGACTCAAAGCGATGTCGAGCTGATTGCGGTACGCTTTGCAGAGATTGGTAAGCGCGTGGTTGAGATCGTCTGGCATATGGGTAGCCTGCAAATAGTAAGCTGGCTAAAGACTCGACAATAACGACGCGCACTCTGATGAAGATGCCGCAGGTTGTTGTTATTATGCCACCGTTGGTGAGCGCAGAGTCTCGGTTCGTCCGGCTATCATGATTAGACGATGCACATCTTTATTGAGATAGATCGCGCGATTGGCCGGATCACTCAGTCGCTCAGCCCGCTCTTGCACCAACTGCTGCCCAAGCGCAAGGATGGTAGCTGCGCGTGAGTCGTGGTTGGCAGCGAGCGCCTGGTACGCTGTCCAGTAAATTCGCATCGTCTCTTCGGCGCCGTGGAGCTGATTGCCGGCGAGCAGGTAATCGACGATCGACGTTGCCCGGCGCAAAGCTTCTGCGGCATCGTTCCGTGCCAGCGCAACTCGGGTCAGGCCGGCTTGCGACTCAAGCGTGAGGACAGTCTGATTGAGCTGCTGGCGGATGTCACGCGCCTGCTGATAAGCCTGCTCAGCTTCAGCCAGCCGGCCTAGCGCCAGCAAGGCATGGCCTTGAAAATCATAGCCGTAAGCTTCCAACTCGGGCATTGTGAAGGTTTGGGCCTGTTCGATAGTAGCGCGCGCATATGAGAGGGCCAATTCGTGGCGCTGATTGTGGTGTGCGTGCAGGCTGAGGTTGGCAAGAATGGTAGTGTAATGCCTGGGATTACCGACCTTATCACACAAAGCCAGCGCAATTTGCGTATGAGTTAGCGCCTGCGCATAATGACCCATCTGGTCATACGAAATACCCAAATTAATATGAGCCACCAGTTCGGCGTCGCGGTTGCCGCTTTCGCGGGCCAGTGTCAGTTCCTGGAAGTAGTAGCGTTGCGCCTTCCCGTAGTCGCCGCGCGCGTCGGCATTTTGGGCCAGCAGATCGAGCACGTTGGTCTGCTGGTAGGTAAGCTGGAGACGCTGGTAGATCGATAGTGCCTGTTGCAGGTACTGATCCGATTCGGCAAAGCGTTCTTGCGCGCTGGCTGCGATGCTCAACGTTTCCAGACTGCGTGCCATCGAAAGCAAGTTATTTGCCTGTTTGGCCAGTGCATAAGCCTTCTTCGCCTGCTCTTCAGCTTCGGTGAATTGCCCGTTTTGCAGATTGTAGTAGCTAAGATACCGCCAGCCGGTAATCTCGCTGAGGCGGGCCTCTTGATCGGTTTCCGCCCAGGTTGTTCCTGCGCAGATTGCCAATGCTTCGCGCAAGGTCTGCCTGCCGGTCTCATAATTGCCTTCGATACATTGCCGAATACCCAGATGGATCATCGCGATCATCTTCAATGGCGTATCGGTGAGTTCTTCGGCCAGCGTCACTGCCTCGCTCAACATCAGTTCATTCTCTTTGCCACGGGTGCGGTATCGCTGCATATTGGCGCAGGCGATTAACAGTCGCGCGCGCAGGCGTTTTGCTGCTAGTTGTGTTGGCGCAATGAGATAAGCGAGACTTTGACGCATTCGTTCCAAACCCTCAACGAGCCGTCCGCTGAGCAGGAAGAAGTCTTCATAGGAAATCATCGCTGCATTCAGCCAATCCCACGCGCCGTTGGTTAAGGCCCAGCGCCAGGCTGCATCCAGATCGTTTGCGCTGGCGGCGAGTTGTTCGCGAATGGCGAGACTGATGTTGCCGTACAGATCGGTTGCCGATCTGGCTAGCCAGCTCAGAAACCAGTGGGCATGGCGGCGTTGGCCTTCGCGGGCCAGTTCCTGGTCAAGATTGTGAGTCAGCTTCTCTCTTGCAAACTGATAGACATATTCGTGCAGCCAGATTCGGTCGTCGATCTGGCGCGCCAGCGCCAGATCGATCAGCTCATCCAGCGCCTGGGGAAGGCCGGTAATTGCTACTGCTGCCTCGCGTGGGCATGGCGCATTGACGATGCTGAGCATTGCCAGGGCCTGCCGATGAACGTCGCTCAATGCGCTCCAGGTTGACTCAAAGACTGCTTGCAGGCTGCGATGACGGGCCGGCGCATCTGCCAGCGGGTTGTTCAGCGTTTGCAGTCGTTGCTGAACCGTTTGCCGCAGCGTGGAGAGACTCATTCCATGCAGACTGGCGGCAGCCAGCTCGATACCGAGTGGCAAACCGTCCAGCGCGGCGCAAATCTGCTCGATCTCCTGGAAGGCGTTGTCTTCGGTGAGGATCGCGCCGGTGCGGCGCGCCAGTTCGATAAACAGGTGCGCGCTTGCGCTTGGACCAACGCCGGTTGATTTGGTCGATAGCGGACTGAGCTGTATTACATGTTCACGGCGCAGGTACAGGCGTTGCCGCGAGGTGACCAATGCTACACATTCAGGCGCTGCTTCCAACAACTCATTCACGAAGAGGCTGGCCGCAGCTACGTGCTCAAAACTGTCAAGCACCAGCAGACAGTTACGCGATTTCAGCGCAGCAATGAGTTGGTCGGCTAGTGGATAGCGGTCGTTCAGCTCGATCCGACAGGAACTGGCCATTGCGCGTGCCAGATAAGCGACTGTGCCGGCAGCGTCTGGAGAAGATGCGCGATCTGACTGATCTTCAGGATGGAGAAAAATGTAATGCGCGCCGTCGCGGAAGGCGAACTGCATGAGTTGGGCGGCCCGAATTGCCAGTCGCGTCTTGCCAATCCCGCCGACGCCAACGAGACTGATCAGTTGAACATCTGGCTGATTGATCAGGTTGGTAAGCTTATGCAACTCGGTTGTGCGCCCGATGAACGGCAATTGATCGAGCGCAGCCGCCGGACGTTGCGATGAATGGATTTGCAGGCTGGCGTTTGCAATCTGACCGGTGCGAATCGCTTCAGCCAGGTAGCGCGTTTCGCTGTCTGGTTCGAGCTGCAATTCACGTTGCAACAGTTCACAACAACTTTGATACTGCGCCAGCGCGGCGTTGCGATGTCCTTGCTGCGCCAGCGCCAGCATCAATTGGCGGTGAGCCGCTTCGTGCCACGGTTCGAGGAGAAGCTGCTGGCTAGCGTAGGTTTGCGCATCCACCCAGTTGTGTTCGCGCAGGGCACGTTCAGTCAGATGACCGAAGATTTCAAGCGTGGCGCGGTGAAAGATTTCGCCTTGCCGGGTCCGCCATTCAAGGAGAGTGTCGCTCTCTGGAGTTAAACCGGCAAGAAATTCGCCGCGGTAGAGCTGTGCTGCCTCACGCAAATGTTCCTGACAGGTGAGACAACCGACCGGAGAACGATGTTTATGCGCGTGGATCGCTGCCGTTGCCTGTTCAAACGAAAGCGCGTCAACCTGCCAGGTTTCGGGGAGCTTTAACACCACATATTGGGTTTCAGTGCGCAAGATGTGCTGATCATCACTTAACGCAGCCCGAATCCGGCTGAGAGTGACACGCAGCGCGTTTTGCGCTGCGGTTTGCGGTCGATCAGGCCAGAGCAGGCCGGCGAGCATCTCGCGACGAATGGGTTGCTCTTGATGGAAGCAAAGCCAGGCGAAAAGCAGGCGGGCGCTGTCGGTTTGAAAGGCGCTGTTTACTGAGACGCCGTGGTGACGCGCGTCAAAGCCTCCCAAAAGCTGAATGTGCCATGATGTCATAGAATACAATCGTTGGTAATTGCTAAAGAATAGTATGATTATACAACGCCGGTGTCACGGTTGTCTGACCATCTCATAGCGGATTTTGCGGTCAGGCGGGTTGATTGTGGATCGATGGCACACGAAGAAGCGGACAGCTTGCAACAGGCAGATGTGCGTATACCCGCGATCAAATCGTCCAAACCTGTTACAATGATTGTCATGACAGCCATTTCTGTGTCACAGTGGCATCCTGCGCTGCGCGCCGCTTTCTGGATGGCAGGAGCGTTACTCTCATTCAGCGCTATGGCAGTTGGCGGACGCGAGCTTGCCGCCGAACTGACCACGTTTCAAATCCTTTTCTTTCGCAGTCTGATCGGCCTGTCGGTCATCGGCGCGTTGGCGCTACAACAAGGTGGCGTCAACCGTTTACAAACTCAACGCTTGCCGTTGCACGTGGCGCGGAATCTGGCCCATTTCGGCGGGCAGTACGGCTGGTTTTACGGATTGGCTTTCATCCCCCTGGCCGAAGTCTTTGCCATTGAGTTTACCGTTCCGTTGTGGACTGCGCTGCTCGCTGCGGCGCTGTTGCGCGAGCGGTTGACCCGCGTTCGCATGATGGCAGTAGCGCTCGGCGTAATGGGCACGCTGGTGATTCTGCGTCCTGGTGTTGGGATTGTCCATCCGGCGGCGCTGGCAGTGTTGCTGGCGGCATTTGGCTATGCCACCGCGCATACGTTGACCAAGAAGCTGGTGGCAACCGAGGCACCGCTGACAATTCTGTTCTACATGACGCTGATTCAGTTACCGCTGGGTCTCTTCCCGGCGCTGGCTGACTGGCGATTACCTTCTCCGGGTGGGTGGCCGTGGGTGATCGCAGTTGGCGTTTCGGCGCTCACTGCGCACTACTGTATGGCGCGCGCCTTGCGTCTGGCCGATGCTTCGGTGGTGGTGCCACTCGATTTTCTACGCCTGCCATTGATCGCACTCGTTGGTGCTCTGTTTTATGGCGAGACAGTGACGTGGTCGCTGGCGATTGGCTCATTGCTGATCCTGGCCGGCATCGTGATCAATCTCCGCGCCGAGCGGCAGTGAGCCGCATTACGGCTATGCTACAATACCGATGAAGACTCGTGAGGATAGCACTGTTCTATGGAAGAGCAATCTGCGGTTAGCGGCGGTCATATTCTTCACCACATTGTCAGTTTTGGCTATCTGTTACGCGAAATGGGGATTGCGGTCAGCCCTGGTCAGATCGTTGAGTTGATCGAGGCGATCGAGCACGTCGGCTTGCTACGGCGCGAGGATTTGCGCGCTACGATGCGGTGCATGCTGGTGCTGCGCAAAGAAGATCTGCCGCTGTTCGACACCGCATTCGAATTCTTCTGGAAGAAGGCGCTAGGGATCGATCTCGAACGTGAAATGATGCAGATGCTGCTGCCGCAGGTCAAGATTCCGCGTCGTCAGTTGCGGTTACCGCGGCGCCAGCCCGCCGTCGATGATGCCGACTCGACCGAGGGACAAGAGCGGGAAGAGATTGAGATTCAGCTTACCTTCAGTCGCGATGAAGCTCTGCGCACCAAAGATTTTGCCCAGTGTACGTGGGAAGAGGTGCAGGCTTGCAAAGAGTTAATTAAGCGCATGGAGTGGCAGATTAAGCCACGCCGCACTCGCCGTCGCCGTCCGTCGCGTGTGGGCCGCTTGCTCGATATGCGCCGCACATTGCGCCAGAGCTGGCGTTTCGGTGGTGAAGCAATTGAGCTGTCCTGGCGCGACATTCGCACCGAGCCGCGACCTATCGTCCTCATTTGCGATATTTCTGGCAGTATGGAGCGCTACTCGCGAATTTTGCTCCAGTTTGCCCACGCCATTTCAGCCGGCTTGGGTGATGTCGAGACGTTCGTTTTCGGCACCCGCCTTACCCGGATCACTCGTCAGTTGCGTTACAAAGACATCGATGACGCGATCGACGCGGTAAGCAAACATGTGGTGGATTGGAGTGGCGGCACTCGCATTGGTGAAGCGATCAAGGAATTTAACTACCGCTGGGGGCGGCGCGTGCTCGGGCGCAGCCCGGTGGTGCTGTTGATCAGCGATGGCTGGGATCGCGGTGACCCAGAGCTGCTGGCCCACGAGATGGATCGTCTGCAACGTTCGTGCCACCGCTTGATCTGGCTCAATCCGTTGCTTGGCACACCCGGCTATGAGCCGCTTACGGTGGGTATGCAGGCTGCGCTACCGTTTGTTGACGATTTTCTACCGGTGCATAATCTGGTCAGTCTCGAACAGCTTGGGGCAAAGCTGGCCTCGCTCAGTGAGCAACGACCGGCGCGCCGCCAGCGGGTTATTGCCGCGCGAGGTGTATGATGAGTCACCCGTTACAGTTAAAGGCCGAAGCTGATGCCCTGATTGCTCGGGGTAAGGCGCTGATTGCTACCGATCTACCGCAAGCGACTGATCTGCTTAATCAGGCGGTGAAGCTCTACTGGGCTGCCGGCGAATACTACAGCGCGGCGGCCCAAACCGGCAATTACGGCTGGGCGTTGCGACGAATGGGGCGGCCCGATCTGGCCCGTCCCTATCTGGCCCGCGCTGCCGAGATTTTCGCCGATCTCGGTCTGGCCGATTTTGCCGAACGGCACCGGGCTGCGGCTGAAGACGTGGCTGCCGATCTCACCCCTGAGTTTCTGGCCAGCCTGCCACTGGCGGTGCGACAGGCGATAGAGCAGGGTGATGGGGCGGCATTGCAGTTTGCGATCAATCGCCTGGCGCCTGACGTTCAACAGACGGTCATTGACCGATTAGCGGCAATCGGTCTGATCAGCCTGGCCGAGAGTGACGAGGATGCGGCGCAGGCTGTGCAGCAGTTTGAACCACTCTTGCAGGCCATTGCTACCATTGCGCGCGGTGACGAGAGCGAGCGGCCCGATGTTGAGCGGGCGCTGGACGATCTCGAGCGGAAGGGTTGGCGCATTCGAAAGGCGGTGCGTCAGATCTGGCAGGGTGAGCGTCGGCGGCAACGGTTGACGTATGGCCTCGATGCGGTCGATGCGGCGATCGTCAATCGTTTGCTCGATATTCTGGCGGCGTAGCCGGTTATCAGAATTGTTGTCGCGCAAGCGCTTCTCTGCCGATTGAGTCCATTGCCAGAGTATCCTTCCGAAGCTGATGCGTGTTAAATGCGTCTCCACATCGGCATATCTTCCGACAGGATGGCAGTATCACTTGCTACCGCAAGCCCCGTCATAGTAATAGTGCGTCTTTTCACGCTATCCTTAAATATCGCAGGCCGAATCATCGCGCAACCTCGACGATCCGTCAGTTGCGTCGATGTATGGCCTGGAATCATTATCCGTAGCGCTCTGTCAGGTTAGACGACCACTGCTTGGAGCGAAAAAACGCTGCAATGCGGCTAGTGTCTCGGCTGGCGCTTCTTCTGGAAGAAAATGACCACCCGGCACGCTGTGACCATGCACCTCTGTTGCATATTCGCGCCATACATTCAACACATCGTACTTGCGCCCGATAAAACCTTTCTCGCCCCAGAGCACCAGCAATGGACAGCGTATGTTGCGACCGGCACGCACATCTTCTTCGTCGTGAACCAGATCAATTGTCGCTGCCGCTCGATAATCGGCGCAACTGGCCGCAATGGTTGCCGGATTGCGAAAGCAACGCGTATACTCAGCGATTGCTTGTTCGGTGAAAGCGATAGGAGTTCGTCCCCAATGCGCTAATTTGCTACGCACCCAGAACTCGGGATCGGCTTCAATCAGTCGTTCAGGCAGTGGCGCAGGTTGAATGAGAAAGAACCAGTGATAGTACGCCGTAGCAAACTCTCGATCGGCGGTCTGATACATATAGCGAGTAGGGGCAATATCGAGCACTGCGGCGCGAGTCACCCGGTCGGGATAATCGAGGCACATGCGATGAGTGACGCGCGCTCCCCGGTCGTGGCCGACCACTGCAAAGTGGCGAAAGCCTAACTGCTCCATTAGCTCAACCATATCGGCGGCCATCGCGCGTTTGCTATACGTGGCATGCGTCGGATCGTCGGCAGGCTTATCGCTGTCGCCGTACCCGCGCAAATCTGCAGCTACAACCGTGAATGAGGCTGCCAGTTCCGGCGCAATCGCATGCCACATCGCATGTGTTTGTGGATACCCGTGGAGCAGTAACAGTGGCGATCCACTGCCGCCAATGGCGCCGGCGATTGTCACGCCGCGTACCTTTCTGGTGAAAGGGGTAAATCCGTTAAGAATTGTCACGCTACACTCCCTTCCTGGTTGAGAGATTTGTTCTTCATAGATTGTTTTCATAGGGTATAATCCATGGTATCCTGATTCAGCACAACCATTGACCACAAGTATAAGGAGGAAACGACGTGGTTTCTCGTATGCGAGTGATCGCCCTTGCGGTGTTAGCGTTGTTCGTGGCTGCTTGCGGGTCTGCGCCTGCCACTGCGCCCACGGTTGCTCCGGCTGGCGGATCGGCGCCGGCTCCAGCTCCTGCACAGACTCTTCGCTACGCTTTCGGTGGCGGGCCTGTAGGTGGTGTCTTCCAGGTCTACGCTGATACCCTTTCACTGATTATCAAAGAGAAGGTTCCTGGAGTAGACATCACTGCGGAAGGCACCGGTGGATCAGCCGAGAACCTGCGTTCAGTGCAGTCTGGCGATCGGCAGTTCGGCATCGTCTATTCGGGTGATGTTGCGTTAGGCGCTTTGGGACAGCTCCCCGATGATCCGCAAGTCTATGACAAAGTCATGCCGATCGCGCCGCTGTATGGTGGCGTTGCGCACCTGGTTGTCACCGAGCGGAGCGGAATCACTTCAGTGAGCGATCTGCCTGGAAAGCGGATTGCGCTGGGCAATGCCGGTTCGGGTGCGGCATTGAGCGCAGAACGATACTTCAAGGCATTAGGTCTGTTCGATCAAATTCAGATCGAATACCTGGGCTATTCACAGGCTGCTGCAGCGATGGCTGATGGTCAGCTCGATGGTTTCTGGGTATTGGCCGGTTTCCCCAACGCTTCCGTGCGCGAGGCGGCGGCGGCGACTAAGATTCGCCTGATTGACATTTACACTCCCGGCCTTGAGGGTGGCTTCTTTGAACAGTACCCCTTCTACTCGCCGCGCGCATTGACCGGTGGCGCTTATGACGGTATGCCAAATGATGTGATGAGTTTCCAGGATACTGCGTTGTGGGTTGCTAATGCTGATGTGCCCGAAGATATTGTCTATCAGGCGCTGAAGGCGGTCTATCTTGAAGGTGGTCTCGACCGATTGCGTGAGGCGCATCCTTCAGCGAGCGAAATGGGTTTGGAAGTAGGCATTACCGGTATCGCCAACAAATTGCACCCCGGCGCGGTTAAGTTCTGGACTGAACAGGGTGTGCAGATCCCTGATAACCTCAAGTAGTACAAATGACTGTTAGGTGGCAATGGTGGTGCTGAAACGGATCCGGAGGGGGCAATTGCTCCCTCCGCTGCGCTGCTTAAAAAGAGGAATGGTATGTCCAGCCAACAACCATCAAATCTTCCTGGTATGTCAACCGGCGACGAGGTCGATCAGGAAAAGGTGCGTCAGTATCTCGAGCAAGAGGAAAAACCGACTCGCACACTCAATCGCTTCTGGAGTGTGGTTGTGGCGCTGATCGCGCTTGGCATGGCGGGTTTCTATATCTATACCGCCGGAACGCTGCCGGCGCCGGTGCAGTGGCAGCGTGGCATTTACGTCATGCTGACGTTTATCCTCGTCCTCTTACTCTATCCGAGCTTTGACAAACGGAGTCGGCTCCAGCCGGCAATTGGCGGATTTGCTGACCGGTTACCGGGGCCGTTACGGGCAATTCTGATGCCGCGAGGCGGGCCAACGCTGTTCGATCTTTTCCTGATCGTTGTTGTAGTGATCGTCGTTGGCTATTTCATTCTCAACTATCCGGCATTACAACGGCGAGCCGGCGCTTACAATCCAACCGATTTTACCGTCAGCATCATTGGTCTGATCGTTTCGCTCGAGGTGGCGCGTCGGGTGTTAGGCTGGTCGATGACGTTGATCGGGATCTTCTTCATCCTCTATTTGCGTTTTGGTTTTGTGCTCTACGATCTGCCTATTCTCGACACCTTCGCTCATCGCGGGCAGCCCTGGCAACGGGTAGCGACGGTTCTCTTCCTTGATCAAGAAGGTGTGTTCGGCGTGATGGCCAATGTGCTGGTCAGCTACGTCATTCTCTTTATCTTCTTCGGCGCGTTTCTCAACAAAGCCGGTGCCAGTCGCTTCTTTATCGATTTGCCATTGGCGCTGGCCGGTCGCAGCACCGGTGGGCCGGCTAAAGTAGCCGTATTATCGTCGGCGCTGTTTGGCTCAATTTCAGGTAGCGCGATTGCCAATACGGTGAGCACTGGCACGTTTACCATCCCGCTGATGAAGCGGGCCGGCTTTCGCCCGCATGTGGCCGGCGCTATCGAACCATCAGCCTCGATTGGTGGCGCATTTATGCCGCCGGTTATGGGCGCCGGCGCGTTCTTGATGTCAGAATTGACGAATACCCCCTATTCGGTGATTGTCACCATCTCGATTGTGCCGGCGATCCTCTACTTTCTGTCGGTGCTCACGATGGTGCATTTTGAGGCCAAAAAATTTGGTCTCAGCGGCATAAAAACTGAACATACTGCATGGGAAATTATTCGCAAAGAGTGGTATCTTTCGCTACCTCTCATTGTGGTAATCTTCATGCTGGCGCGCGGTTTTTCGCCCGGTTATGCCGCGTTTTGGTCGATTCTATCGTGCATTCCCCTGATGTATTTGCTGCCGGAAAACCTGGCCGATTTCAAGAATCCAGCAGCGCAAGGCGGCACGATTGTGAATGCCTTTGTGCGCAGTACCGGACGGGTAATCCAAACGATTAATGAGGCAATCCAGAAAGGGGTGCGTGATACGCTGGTGATCGGCGCTACGGTTGGTGTGATCGGTATCATCGTCGGCACGATCTATGCGACCGGGGTTGGCCAGCGGTTTGCGAATATCATCGTGAGCCTCAGCGGCGGTAATATCCTGGCGGCAGTTCTGTTAATCGGCCTTGCTTCACTTATCCTTGGCATGGGTGTGCCAGTGACGGCAGCGTATCTGATCACGGCTGTGATTGCAGTGCCGGCGCTAAGCGATCTGGGTGTGGCTCTTCTGGCCGGTCATATGATTGTCTACTGGTTTAGCCAGGATAGCAATATCACGCCGCCGGTCTGTGTGGCAGCCTACGCCGGGGCTGCGATTGCCGGCGCCGATCCGTGGAAAACTGGATGGACATCGTTTAAGTTTGCCAAATTACTCTACGTTATGCCGATCCTGTTTGCCTTTACACCCGAGATTTTGATGATCGGCGCCACCGGTAAACCGCTGGTCGATGTAGAATGGGGTAAAGTTGCCATGTCGTGGTTCTCGGCGACGCTCGGCACAATTGCCTTCTCGACAGTGTCGATGTTCTATCTGGTGCGCAAGACGACCTGGTGGGAATGGATCATTGCCGCCATCGGCACGTTTCTCTGCTTCTGGCCGAACCTGATCACCGATCTGATCGGTGTGGTGATTGTCGGCGGTGTCTGGTTCTGGCAGTGGTACGATGTGCGTCGGCAGAAGCAGGCTAGGGTGCAGTCGAGTATGGCAGATTAGGCAGGGAAGGGATACAGGCATGCACGAAGTGATCGAGGCGATTGAGCGCTGGCTGGCGCGTGGTGAACAGGTTGCAGTAGCGACGGTTGTTCGCGCGATGGGTTCGTCGCCGCGTCAGGTCGGGGCCAAGATGGCCGTCTCTTCTGGTGGATCGATGATTGGCTCGGTGAGTGGTGGTTGTATTGAGGGCGCCGTCTTTGAAGCCTGTCAGGAAGCTATCGCAAGCGGGCAGTCGCGCTTGCTCCATTTCGGTGTCGCCGACGAAACGGCGTGGGAGGTGGGACTGGCCTGCGGTGGCTCGATTGATGTCTTCGTTGAACCCTTGCGCTAGACGAGGATGCCGATGACGACGTTTTATGAGTTGATGCGTGATGCAGTGCGCCAGGGTCGGCCTCTGGCGATAGTGACGGTGCTGGCCGGTGGTCCGGTGGGGGCGAAGCTGGCGCTAATGCAGGACGGTCAAACGTTTGGCGATCTCGGCGATGCCGGGCTGACTGCGCAGGCGGTGCAGGCGGCGCTTCCATTATTGTCTCAGGGCGAGACGCGAACCGTGAATCTGACGCCGGATGTTACCGTGTTCGTAGAGAGTTTTGTGCCGCCGCCAACACTGTTTATGGTTGGCGGTGTGCATATCAGTATCGCGCTGGCGGCAATGGCGAAGGTGGTCGGGTTTCACACGGTGGTCATTGATGCGCGCGAAGCTTTCGCCACTGGTGAGCGATTCGCTCACGTCGATGAGCTGATTATCGCCTGGCCTGACGAGGCGCTGGCCGGACGGCTCGATGCGCGCAGTAGTGTGGCGGTATTGACGCACGATCCCAAGCTTGACGATCCGGCGCTTCGGGTAGCTTTGCGTTCGCCGGCGCGTTATATCGGCGCACTGGGCAGTTCCAAGACCCATGCCCGTCGCCTTGAGCGGCTGGCTGCCGAAGGCTTTACTCCGGCGGAGTTGGCCCGCATTCACGGCCCGATCGGTTTACCGATTGGCGCGAAGACGCCTGAAGAGATTGCTCTGAGTATTCTGGCCGAGGTGGTGAAAGTTGCCCGGCTCGGTTCACGAGCAGAGGAAGGAGCATCATCGTATGCCACCACTTGATCGACGACAGGCCGAATTACTCTACGAAGGCGCGCAGGCGCTGGTGCGCGGCGACAAAGCGCGCGCGCGCGAGCTGTTGCTTGAGCTGGTCGAACTCAACGAGCAGATCCCGGAAGCGTGGCTCTGGTTGAGTGGCGCCGTTGACGATCCCGAAGACCAGCGTGTCGCGCTCGAGAATGTGCTGGCGCTTGACCCCGATAATCCCTACGCGAAGCAGGGTTTGGCGTATCTCAGCGGTCAGGCGTGACGCTGGTGGAAGTGCGATCTGAAGGGCAGGCACTCTGCGCTTTACAGGTTGTTGTCCTGTCAGATGCACTGCCCGGCCCTCGTAGTGTCTTCGGTGAAGACGGAATATGCTTCCCTCCAGGCTTGCAGGATCCCTTAACTTCTTCGTTGCTCCTCACTTCGCCGGCAGTGAAATGGGAATGCTTTATCTCTTGCGCGCAGTGGGGAGCAGAAAACCCGCAGTGGGCGTTTGAGACGAGCGAGTTCGCGTGTCCAGCTTCATCCTTTGCTCGCGGCGGGGCGCGGAAAACCTCCCGGTGTTGAGACACGACGCGGAGCAATAGCCGGTTCCCGAACAGTTTTTGTGTGGCGCAATCATCGTCCGCTGCAACGGAACTATGGACGCAGCGGAGGCCATCCGGCGTCTTCTGGCGTGCTGGAACGCGGCGGGGTAAGACACGACGCGGAGCAATGGCCGGTTCTCCGGCAGGTGTTGCGCGGCGCAATTATCGCCCGCTATAGTGGAGTTATGGACATAGCGGGTGGCATCCGGCGTCTTCTGGCGCGCTGGGATGCGGCGGGGCAACTACCCGTGTGAGGTATGACGCAATATCCTTGCCGTTGTCAGTGCATCTCCGTTGGTTCTCCCGTTGTCCTCCAATCCATCAGCAAACGCCGCGGCGCGGTGGCCGGTGGCGCGAGAGGGGCGCAGTCGTCGCGCGCTGGGGCGGTTGCCGTGGCGCGGAAGACCCCTGCGCTCAGAGTTGAGGCACGAGGCGGGGCAGGATCCTTCGGTTGGCCGCTCTCTTGTTGTTCTCCAATCGTTCAGCAAACGCCGCAGCGCGGTGGCGTGAGAGGGGCGCAGTCGTCGCGCGCTGGGGCGGTTGCCGTGGCGCGGAAGACCCCTGCGCTCAGAGTTGAGGCACGAGGCGGGGCAGGATCCTTCGGTTGGCCGCTCTCCTGTTGTTCTCCAATTGTTCAGCAAACGCCGCAGCGCGGTGGCCGGTGGCGTGAGAGGCGCGCAGTCGTCACACGCCGGGGCGGTTGCCGTGGCGCGGAAGACCCCTGCGCTCAGAGTTGAGGCACGAGGCGGGGCAGGATCCTTCGGTTGGCCGCTCTCCTGTTGTTCTCCAATTGTTCAGCAAACGCCGCAGCGCGGTGACGCGAGAGGGGCGCAGTCGTCGCGCGCCGGGGCGGTTGCCGTGGCGCGGAAGACCCCTGCGCTCAGTATTGAGGCACGAGGCGGGGCAGGATCCTTCGGTTG
>Ga0209721_1000542_pt1 | contig 32931 bp, 29 predicted proteins | sample TshhotsprinmetaG_FD_184139 | JGI IMG/M metagenome (GOLD analysis project Ga0209721, IMG submission 184139) | Hot spring microbial communities from South Africa to study Microbial Dark Matter (Phase II) - Tshipise hot spring metaG (SPAdes)... | ecosystem: Environmental > Aquatic > Thermal springs...
CCGATGATGAGGGGATAGTGACGGCCAAACTGGGCCCGCACCTCGGCCAGGGCCTTGCGCATGGCCTCAAAGGCTTCGGGGCTGTGGAAGGTTTCGATGGGTTCGGGGCGGTAGGGTTCGGGGGTCATATGGCTCCTTTCAGATGTTAGGGGTTGGGGTCAAGTGTCCGAGCGCAACACCGCTCACAGCGTGTCCGGCCTGCTTCAGGGCCGCCTCTGCACGGTCTAAATCGCGGACTTTGACCAGCAAGTAGTCGGTGCTAAAGGTCGAGACCGCAAAAATGCCGACCCCAGCCTCGGCCAGCGGATTCAACACCGAGGCCAGGATGCCGGTAAGGCCAAAGTCGAACGAACCCACCAGACCGATGCAGCGCCACCCACGCTCGGCCCTCACCTCCGGGGGCACCCGGCTCTGGTAGCAGACGATGGTCAGTTCCCCCTCGCTGCGGCTGATGCTCACAAAGCCCTCACCCATCGCCCAGGCTGAAATGAAGGCGGAGTCCTCGAGCCCACAGGTGGCATACTCTCCCTCCAGCACGCGCAAATCGAGTTTGGGCCTCATGGTTATCCCTGAATCAGGCTGCGGGCCACGAAGAGCAGGTTAGCAGGTTCTCGGGTCGCTCGGCAATCCGGCGCGAAAATAAGGATACAATCGGTGCCATAAGGCACGTAAGCCCGCACCGTGTACCCCTCGGCGGCCAGTTTCCTCTGTTCGTCGCGGCGCACCCCGTAGAGCAGCTGGCCAGGGTCAACCTGAAAGCCAGAGCAACCGCAGCGGTCATTCTGGCGAGCTTTCCAGCAATCGGCGGTCAGGGCAGCAGCTTGCGCAGCTCCTCGACCTTATCGGTCTGTTCCCAGGGAAAACCCTCACGCCCGAAGTGTCCGTAGGCCGAGGTAGGTGTGTAAATGGGTCGCTGGAGGTTCAGATTATCGATGATAGCCTTGGGGCGTGCATCGAAGACCTTCTGGGCTATCTGGGTGAGCTGTTCATCGGGAACCATCCCGGTTCCAAAGGTTTCAACCCGCATCCCCACTGGACGGGCCTTGCCAATCGCATAAGCCAGCTCGACCAGGGCTCGTCTGGCCAGTCCAGCAGCTACAATGTTCTTGGCAATATAGCGGGCGTAGTAGGCTGCCGAGCGGTCGACCTTGGTAGGGTCCTTGCCGCTGAAGGCACCCCCGCCGTGGGGTACTGCACCCCCGTAAGTATCAACGATAATTTTGCGTCCGGTCAGGCCGGTGTCGCCGTGCGGGCCACCAATCACAAACTTGCCCGAAGGGTTGACCAGGTAGAGGGTTTCCTTGCTCAGGTACTGCTCTGGGATGGCCTGCTCGATCACCTTGGTGCGTATGTCGTGCTGGATCTGGTCGGCTTCGACTTCTTCGGAGTGCTGGGTAGAGACCAGAGCGGTACCCACGTACAGGGGCTTCTGGCCTTCGTAAACCACGGTTACCTGGGCCTTGCCATCGGGGCGCAGGTAGGGAATCTCCCCGGTTTTACGGGCCTCGGCTAAGCGTCGGGTCAGGCGGTGAGCCAGCGAGATGGGCAGCGGCATCAGCTCAGGGGTCTCGTCGGTGGCGTAGCCGAACATCAGACCCTGATCGCCGGCGCCCACCTGGTCGAAAGGTTCCCGTGAACCCAGAACCCGCCACTCCCACGACTCGTTTACCCCCCCAGCAATGTCGGGCGACTGCTCGTCGATGGCAGTGAGCACCGCACAGGTATCGCCATCGAAGCCGTATTTGGCACGGGTATAACCGACCTCGAGTACGGTCTGGCGCACCAGTCGGGGAATGTCCACATAGCTCTCGGTGGAAATCTCTCCCGCGACCATCACCAGGCCCGTCGTCACCAGGGTCTCGCAGGCCACCCTGGCTTTGGCGTCTTCTGCCAGAATTGCGTCCAGCACCGCATCGGAAATGCGGTCCGCCAGTTTGTCGGGGTGGCCTTCCGTCACCGATTCCGAAGTTACCAGTCGTTGCAACTTTGTCCTCCTGTAGCACGCAGTTAGGCCGCGTCAACCGACAAAGTATAGCACTCTCGAGGCTTTTTTGGTTTCATCAGGGGCCCTTAGTGGCACCGCGAATCCACGTCGCATCCAGGCAGCGTGTGCTGCTTGGCGGCCTCACTACCACGGGCTGAAAATGGCCGGTTCCCCAGATCCTGGTTTACTTGGTGCGCACCTGGCTGGCAATCAGGGCAATAAATTCCTGCACGACCAGGGCATCGAGCGCATCACCCGCTTGCCTGCGCAGCTCACGAATGGCATCTTGCCGGCTCCAAGCAGCCTTGTAGGGGCGCGAATGCAGCAGGGCATCGTACACATCTACAACCGCAAACAGGCGAGCCTCGAGGGGGATTTCTTCACCGGTCAAACCAAAGGGGTAACCGGAGCCATCCATCCGCTCGTGGTGGTAACGCACAATGTTGCGGGCTGTTTGGGAAAGAAAGCCCAAACTTTTTAGCATACCAAACCCAATGTCGCAGTGGCTTTGCATGATACGCCACTCGGCATCGGTGAGGGTTCCCGGCTTGAGCAGGATCGAGTCGGGGATGGCCAGCTTGCCCAGGTCGTGCAGGTAGGCCCCCATGCGCAGCCCCTCGAGGTCGGCAAAACCCAGACGCTGTCCCAGGGCCTCGGTCAGGGCGACCACCCGGTCGGTGTGGCCTTTGGTCTCGAGGTCGCGCAATTCCAGCCCTAGTCCCAGAGCACGCAGGGCATCCTCGCGGGTGCGGGTGATCTCCTCGAGGTACAGCACCCGCTCCCAGGCCCGTTCCAGCCGCCTCGCTACTGCTTCAATGAGGGCCACGTTCTCTTCCGAAATGGCTACCTTGTGGTCGAAGCTGGCCAGGGTCAGAGCGCCGTGGGTCCGTCCCTTGACCGAAAGCGGTGTGGTAATGCAGGTGCGCAAGGCCAGATCCTTGAGCCGGGGCCAGGCCCCTTCCCAGGTCTGATAGTCTTCGATTATCTGGGTCTGTCCGGTCGCAATAGCCCGGCCCATGAAGCCATTGCCGATGTAGACACTTAGCCTGTCCAGATGCGCCATGCGTTCAATAACCCCGGGCCGGCTATGCTGGATCTCGAGCCTCATCACCCCGCTCTGGGAGTCTTGCGGGTTTGGCTCAAAGTAATACACCCCGCCCCCATGCAGCCCGGTTAGGCCCAGCAGGGTCTCGATGGCCCGCTGGGCCATGGTCTGGGGGTCGTCGAGCAGCTCGAGGTCGGCGGACATCTGCACCAGCAAGCGGTAGTTGTCGGTCTGCTGGTAGGCGTGCTCGAGGGCCCGCAACCTCGAAAGCATCACCCCCGCTACTTTGGCCAGGGCCTCCAGCGCATAGCGATCCTGAGGGTTAATCTCACCTCCTACACCTGCGGTATCCACCGAGAGCACGCCAACCGTCTGCCCCTCTGGATCGCCCAGCGGTACCCCCAGATAAGCAGCCTTGACCCGATTGCCCGAGATAAAAATTGCGCTGGGTTCGGCCGAAACATCCTGTATGTAAACCGAGCTGCGCTGTTCCAGCACCCTCCAGGTGAGTCCGACGCCCCGCGGATACCGCGTACCGGCGGCTTTCTCGGCCGCATAGCCCGCAGCCGCCACCACCTCCAGTACATCTTCACGCGGCCTGTGCAGGGTAATCAAACTGGTTGAAGCCTTGGTCTGCTCGAGGGCCTCTTTCACAATGAGTTGCAGCAGCTCCTCGGTCGTGTGTGCCGCAGTCAGGCGCTGACTAATCTGGCTCAGGGACTGCAAGCGAGCAAGCTCGCGTTCCTGGGCAGCCTGGGCCTCGAGGCGTGCCATCACCTGCCCCACTCCCCGACCAAAGGACTCCAGCACTGCTGCGTCCTCTGGCTCGAATGCAGATGAAGCGTAGGCTACCACCACGCCGAAGCCCTCACCGTGGGGAGCCTGAATAGGTACAAAAACTGCGTGTTCGTCCGGATCATCGTTGGCAAGAACGATGTGCAGGCGCGGGTCTTTGAGGCTCACCATCTGTACCCGACGCTCCTGCAGGGCAGTCCAGGAGACCCCGCTTCCGCGGGGAATTCGACGGCCCACTGGCTCGTTCCAGTTGACGCCCGCTACGGCTCTGAGTTCATCGCCAAACCGCCGCAGGGCCACCGCGCGACCCTGGCCGACGATTTCCAGAATCAGATGCGGCAAGGCCTGCCAGAGCAAGGTCGCCTCACGAAAGGTCGAGAGGACCCCCAGGACCCTTGCCAGGCGCTCCTCGCGCTCGAGGCGGGCCTGGGTGTTTTCACGCTCCTTAAGGGCCATCAACACCACCCCCAGACTCTGGCCCAGCTCCCAGGCCAGAGGCATGGACTCCTGGGGGTAAGGCGTAGGCTCGAGGCGGTCCAGACAAAGCCAGGCCTCCACCCGGCCCAAAAGTGGAATGGGCAGGTTCAACGACCAGTAAATCTGCTGCAAACTGTTCTGATCCTGAGGCGAAAGTCCACTCAGCTCCGGCCGAACCCGGCTGATGATCGGCTGGGCCTTCAAGGCTTCCTCCAGACTGCCGCCATACCAGCGCAGTTCGTCCTCGAGGCTCAGCGGATACGTTGGCAAAGGTATATTGTGGCCCTGTATAGCCACAAATCGGTAGGCTTTGCCGTCGCGCAACAGGGCCGACCCTGCCTGGGCGCCCGGAATCAGCCGCAAAGCCCCCTCGAGGGCTGTGGTCAGGAGCGATTGCCGATCGGGACTGCTCACCAGCCCACGCAAAAGCGCCAGCAAGCCCTGGTAGGAAGCACTCATCTCCGTATAAAGCCTATGGCTTGTTGCACCCTTGGTAAGTGCATGAATCACAACCCAACAGGCTAATTGTTACAATTTGGATATGGTGTAATGTTCATCTGGCAGGAACGGAAAGTCCCATGAGCATAGGCTTTTTCGGGTGCCGGGCTAATAGATTTGTGACGACCTTTAGGGCCATATCCCGTTATCTGGCGTCAGCCGGTACTGCCATTCGGCCTCAAAACTGCGTCTCCTGGGGGAAACTCAGGCAGAGCGGATGAAGTTGTTGCAGGGTAAAGCGTGGAGTGGGTTCAGATTGTAAGCGCTCAAAAACATAGCGGGCGGCCTCTTCGGTGAGGGATTCGGGGAAACGTGTCCGCACCCAGGGACGGCCTATTTCACCCCATAGGTACTCGAGGTAGGCCTGGGCCAGCGCACGGGTGCGCCACCGCTCACATGTTGCCACTGAATTTCCAGCTTGCAGGCAGAGCGGTGTGGCAAATAAGCCTCCCTGGGCCAGCGCAGTCCCCAGGTTGTTTCCCGGGGTTCCCCAGGCGGCATAGGCGGCCAGCTCGCGGTAGAGGTCCAGTTCTACGAGGTACCGCACCAGTACAGCATCACCCCGATTGACCTGGGCGATATCAGCAACTGCTACCGGGGCCTCACGCAAACCGCGCATTACCGTCAGAACACCCCGTCGCGGGTCGCCCCCAGAGTACACCACCAAAACCAGATCGGGTCGGGTTTCCATCACGACCGCCCCTGCCGAAGCCAACAGCCGCGCAATGGACTCTTGCAGTGGGATGCCATCGTAGCGGATGACCTGCAAGGCCACCTGAGGATTGTCGTAAAGCACCCGCACCCGCACACCCGGGTTCAAAGCCCGCAGCAACAGGACCTGCCCGGCTTCGTCGGCTCCTGGGCGAGTGGGAATGGATAGTTTAGCAGCCTCAGCAATGGCAGGTGAGCCCGGGAGGGCGTCGTCCCAGGTAGCCTCCACATAATCAAAGCCCTCACCCAGCCCACCCAGCAGGGCCAGGTTCCGCTCCCGCTGGGTAGCATCGGGATGCCGGGGAATTACCCCATAGGCCAGCACCCGCACCATGCTCGAGGCCCGCCAGCCTAATAGCTGCTCCAGGCGGTGTCGGGCCTCTTCCAGGGCTAACTCAGAGGTACGGCTCTGCACCAGCCCGCCGTAGACCAGTGCATCCAGGCTGGCAATCAGAGTGCGGCCCTGCTGTTCTTGCAGCCAGCTCCATAGGGCTTGCGGACTTGCGCCGTCACGCCCCTGATAGAGCGCTCGAGGGGGGCAGACAACCAGGCCCCAGTTGCAGGGCGACCAGTTGGGCGGTCGGTCGTCAAGGGGTATGTAGAGGGTCTCCTGGGGAAAAGCCCAGGCAAGGGGCAATAGCATCAGCAAAAGTTGCAAAATCCAATACATCCGTTCGTTTTAGCTGATTATACCGGATTCAAAAAGATAATCTTCCCTATCCACAACTTCAGAGGCCGGGTTGTGCCGCGCGGCGCAACCAGAATCCTCGAGCCCACCCCTCCCTACCGGTGAAGGAAGCGACCCCCCATGCGCAAGCCATGGCCGGATGAGAAAGCCTTGAGGGTTGGCCGTGCAGGCCAGGTCGGTCTCATCATAGTCTTATCAGACACCCCCGCTATAATAAAAACAGGTCGATGGGTATGCCCCGACCGAATCCCCGAAATCACAACCTGTGGCTGCATCAAGCCCAACCCACAGCCCATAGGCATCTGAAAGTTCTGGGTGCGACCCAGCGATGTAGATTTTAGGTTAAGGTTGACCGGTATGGAATTTGAGCGCCAAGCCCAACTTGAAGCAGAGGCTCTGTCGCGCCGTGTGCTGGTTCATGACATTCTGCGCCGTCTGCGCGGAAAACCCAACGACCTGCTGCCCTACAGCGCGGTCTCGGAGTTACGGCCCAAAGGAGAGTCCTACCGGGGTCTGCAGACCATCGAGGTGGATAAGATTATCGGCTCGGTCGACCGTTATGGCGACTTTGATGCCGAATTCATGCCCAAAGAGCCGTACACGCTGGATCGCTGGGCCCGGCTGCGCCATGCCCAGCTCGAGGGTGCAGAGTTTCCCCCTATAGACGTCTACAAAGTCGGCGATGCTTACTTCGTCAAGGACGGCAACCACCGTACTGCGCTGGCTAAAGCCCTGGGCCAGCACTACATCGACGCCTATGTGATCGAGCTCGACGTACCGGTAGATCTCGACCCCAACGACACCCTCAAAGACCTGATCTTGAAGAGCGAGTATGCACGGTTTTTGGACGAGACCCGCCTGCGTGAACAGCGGCCAAACCACGAACCCATTCTGTTCAGCAAGCCCGGCCGCTACGACGTCTTACTCGATCACATCCGAACCCATCAGTACTTCATGGGGCTCAACCAGAAGCGCTCGATTCGCTGGGAAGAAGCCGTCTGTGACTGGTACGACCACCTCTACCTGCCCACCGTGCTGGAGATCCGCGAAAACGGGGTCATGCGAAGTTTTCCCGGCCGCACCGAGGCCGATCTGTACCTGTGGATCTCTGACCACCGTTACTTTCTGTCGCAAGCCATCGGACACGACGTGGGGCCCGAAGAAGCCACACTTTCAGCGCGTCGGCAAGTTCAGAGAGGCCCCTTTAGCCGGCTGGCGGAATGGCTGGCCACATGGCTATCCCGTCTGGTTCTCGCCCACAAACCTCCCGCAGCCAACAAGACCTAGGCCTGCAAACCTTCGCACTCGGTATCCTCGAGGTCGGATTTTTCTTCTCAGGGCCAAGTCCCCGCCTCTGCCCGGTCGGGAGGCACCAATGACTACCGAAGCAGCCTGCATCCGTGCGGCGTCTGGATCAAGGCCCAAAGCTCGGGCCGTGGAGAACGCTCGAGCCGGATGCTGAGCAGCTCGAGGTTGATGGCGCCCAGCATACTCCGCACCCGCTCCGGCTGGGGGTGAAAAACCACCAGCTCGGTCAGATAACAGCCCGCATCCGGCAGGGTGTCGGTGGGGTGTCGCTGGCCCCACTGAATCAGGTAGGGCACCGTCCCGCCCAGGTGCAGGCGCCCGTCCTCCGGGATGGCGATAAGCCACTCAAGGTCGCCCCTGCTGGCCTTGCTGACTGTGCCGAGCTCGAGGGATGCAACGCCCTCCAGATCGTCGGTACGGGCTACCCAGGTCAGCAGGCGGGGCGCTCCTGTGAAGCGGTCGAGCTCAAACCAACGGGGATGGGGCGGCGGGGAGGCGGCGGGGTCAATGGCGATGATCTCTAAGTAGGTGCCATGGCCCAGGTTCAGCAGACGGTTGTGGGTGCCCATCAGCGGGTGCTGGCCGCCCGCGGGCGGGAGCGTTACCCCCAAGGTGTGCTCGACGTACTCGAGGCCCTGCTCGAGGGTCTCGGATGCCAGTACGAGGTGATCGAGACGGGTCACACAGCTTGGTTCGGAAGCTTGTTGCCCTTCTCGTCGTAGCGGTAGAAACCCCGCCCGCTTTTGCGCCCGTAGAGCCCGGCCTGCACCATCTTGCGCAGCAGCGGCGAGGGGCGGTATTTGTCGTCGCCCAGGCCCCGGTGCAAAACCTCCATGATCGAAAGACAGGTGTCCAGGCCAATAAAGTCGGCCAGGGTCAGCGGTCCCATGGGGTGGTTCATGCCCATCTTCATCACCTGGTCGATGGCTTCCGGTGTGGCCACCCCCTCCATCACGCACTGGATGGCCTCGTTCAGCATGGGCAGCAAGATGCGGTTGGAGACAAAGCCGGGGTAGTCGTTGACCTCTACGGGGGTCTTGCCCATCTTTCGGGCTACCTGCAGCACGGCCTGGGTGGTGGCCTCGTCGGTCAGGTGGCCACGAATCACTTCCACCAGCTCCATCAGGGGCACCGGGTTCATAAAGTGCATCCCGATAAAGCGTTCTGGCCGGCGGGTGGCCGAGGCCAGCCGGGTGATGGGAATGGAGGAGGTGTTGGAAGCCAGAATTGCTGCAGGCTGTACGATCCGATCGAGATCGCGAAAAAGCTCCAGCTTGGTGGTTTCGTCTTCGACGATGGCCTCCACCACCAGGTCGCAGTCGCCTAGGTCGGCCAGGTTGAGTGTGGTCTGGATTCGGGCCAGGGCGGTGTCGTGGGCGCTCTGGTCAAGTTTGCTTTTTTCCAGCAGCTTGCCCAGAGAGCGGCGGATGCTGTGCATTCCGCGCTCGAGGAAGGACTCCTCGAGGTCCCGCAGCACCACCTGGTAGCCCGCCTGGGCTGCCACCTGGGCGATGCCCGCGCCCATCTGTCCTGCGCCAATCACACCAATCTTGTGAACTTCCATGGCCTCATCCTACCGCAGGCTACCGGGTGCGGGTAACCTTGGAAAGGTTGCGCGGCGCATCGGGGTTGAACCCCCTGGTCACAGCGAGTTCTGCAGCGAAAGGGTAAAAGGCCTGGGCCAGCAGAATCGAGTCGAGCACAGGGTGGAGCTTGATGGGCAGCAGCAACGGCGTATGAGCCAGTTCCAGGGCCTCGGCTTCGGAGGAAACTACCAGCAAATGGCCCCCTTTGGCCCGCAGGTTCTCCAACAAAGCCACCATGCTGGGCAGGGGTTTGTCCCTGGGTACCAGCACCAGCAGGGGAAAGTCGGGCTCGACCAGCGCGAGAGGGCCGTGCAGCAGTTCGGCACCCGACAGGGCCTCGGCGTGAAAGGCGCTGGTCTCCTTTAGTTTTAGGGCCAGCTCGTGAGCCACCGCAAAGGCATAGCCCCGCCCTACCACCAGGCCGTTGTCGGCCCCGACCAGGGCCTCGATCCCGGCCTGCCAGCTGACGTAGGCAGCTTTGTACATCGCCTCTGGCAGCATAGCCAGGGCTTCTTTGAGGACCTTGTCCTCGGCCCAAGCAGCCACCAGCTGGGCCAGCGAGGCCAGGGTTGCCAGATAGCTTTTGGTCGCTGCAACAGCCTCCTCGGCTCCCGCCCACAAGGGCAGTACCACCTCGGCGGCCTGGGCCAGTGGGGCCTTGTTCTGGTTGACCAGGGCCAGGGTCAGGGCCCCACCGCGGCGGGCCTGACGGGTGACCTCGATAAGGTCGGGGCTCTCGCCGGATTGCGAAATCGCGATCACCAGGGCTTTGTTGAGCGAGAGCTGTTGTCCGTAGACGGTGTAGACCGAAGGGATGGCCGAGGAACAGACCAGTCCTAGCCGGGTCTCAATCAGATACTTGCCAAACAGCGCCGCGTGGTCGGAACTGCCTCTGGCTATGGTCAGGACAAATGGCGGGGTATGGCGGCGCAGAAAGGTACCGAGCAGCTCCATCTCGCTGCGGTTTTCCTTGAGGGCCTGCTCCACCGCTGCGGGTGCTTGGAGGGTCTCCTTGTACATCATGCTTTCGGCTGCTTTCATGGTGGTTCAATCCTCCGGCCTGCGAGGTAGACCTCGGTCAGGATAAAGTTTTCGTCCAGCACTACCAGGTCGGCGGGCCGCCCAACCTCCAGGCCACTGGCGATGCCAAGGTACTGGGCAGGCCAGCTCGAGGTCATGCGAAGCACGTCTTGCAGGGTATAACCCCACCGAATCAGGTTCTGGGCTGCCCGATCCATGGTCAGGACGCTACCGGCCAGGGTGCCGTCGGCCAAATAGACCTCCGAACCTGTTTTGTAGACACGGTGCAACCCGAGCTGGTACTGCCCATCGGGCATCCCTGCTGCCGCTACCGCATCGGTCACGGCGTAGGTGTGGAAAATGCTCCTACAAACGCTGCGGATGGCCGCTGGATGCACGTGAAGGCCGTCGGGGATGACCTCGGCCCACTCAGCCCGCTCCAGCCCGAGCCCCACCACCCCCGGCTCACGGTGGTTCAGGGGGGTCATGGCGTTGAAGAAGTGGGTGAACCCCTGGGCGCCGGCCTCAAAACCGGCCCTGGACTGGGGGTAGGTCGCCAGGGTGTGCCCCTGCTGCACCCGCACCCCCTCGGCCCTAAGGAAGCGGATGAGCTCCAGCGCACCGGGCAGCTCGGGGGCCAGTGTTACAACCTTGATGGGGGCCTGCCGCAGCAGGTTGCGCATGACCTCGAGGCTGGGCTCGAGCGCGTAGGGCGGCTGGGCCCCCAACTTCTGAGGGCTTATGAAGGGACCTTCCAGGTGAACCCCCAAGACCCGTGCCTCGCCCGGCCCCGGTTCATTCACTACGGCTGCAATACCCCGCAGAGCGGCCTCGAGGTCGGCTAGCGGGGCTGTAACGGTGGTGGCCAGCAGCGCAGCGGTTCCGTGCTGGGCGTGGAAACGGGCCATCTGCCGGACGGCTGCCTCGCCGGCCATGCAATCGGCCCCGCCCCCGCCGTGCACGTGCAGGTCCACGAAACCTGGCAGGACGTAGCGCTGAGGCTGGGAGGCATTAGGAGCAAGCGGGCACAGCGCCTCGATGTGCTCAGTAAATTCAACCTGCCCCCAGTAGGTTCGATCGGGAGTCAGCAAGGTTCCTACCACTCGTGTCATCTCAGGGCTCCAGTTTCAGACTGATAACCTCGTAAGGCACGTAGTTCAGGGTCAGGTAGCCGTTCTTGGTCGAAAGGGTCTCCTGCAGTCTCGATTTCCAGACGACACGAGCCGCCCCACAGCCAGTAGGTCCGCTCGATGAGGGCATGGCCTGAGAGCAGCAGTTGGCCCGAGGCCGGGTAGCGTCGGCGAATGCGCTCCAGGGCTTGCTGGAAGAAACTGCGGGCTGCTTCCAGGCTGCGGCGGTGTTCTGCCTTCAGGGTGATACCGGGCCCATCGAACCGCCACTCCTCCCAAAGTTGAGCGGTCATCCGGGCCCAGTCGGAACGCTCTAGCTGGTTCAGGTACGCCCGTGCGGGTCTGCGGGGCAGCTCGAGGCGGGCCAAGGTCTCACCCAGCGCATCGTTTTGAACCCCTCGACCGGCGCCATAACGGGCCTCCCCCCAGGCATCGGCATCGTTGAGCACAAAAACCGGCAAGCCCGCATGCCGCGACAGCAGTCCCTGCAAGTCCACATCAACCCAGGGCAGGGTCTGCTGGTTGGGAGCCGTCACCCTGCCCTCGTACACCGTACCGGTAGCCGCTACCGCAAGAGCCTTGGCCTGGGGTAGCAGAGGCTCGAGCAAATCAAGCACAGCCTCCAGCATGGCTTCCGGCCGGCGGTCCGGCAGCGTAGCAGCCTGGCAACGATGGGCCAGCTGCCCGCCTTGCGCAAGGGCCGCGGCCAGTCTGGTTCCGCCCATATCCAGTGCAGCCATCATTCTTCCTCCCGTACCAGGCGAAACGGAAATACCCCGGTGAACAACCGCGGCCAGGCCAGCCTCGGACGGCCCCACTCGAGCTTCACCCCCGGCAGACTGGGGGCAAAGAACTGCTGCCAAAGACCGTGAGCCAGAGGCGTCAGGCGCTGGTCGATGGCGAGTTCAGCCCCCCACTTGAGGTCGCCCAGATCGAAGGGGCTGGGCGGCTTGCCAAGCTCTTCGGTCAGCAGGGCCTGTACTTCTGCGCGCACCCGTCCCTGGTAAAGCCAGTCATCCACCAGACGCGAGAAGTTGGCTTCGGCCAGCGATACCGGGTCATCGCCGTAAAGGGCACACACCCCTGTTGCCAGAGCGCTGCCTATACTATTGCCGGCAGTGTTCCAGGCGGCAAAGCCAGCCAGTCCGGGCAGGTTGACCGACTGCAGCAAAAGCTGCACAAAGCGGTTCTCTGCTCCGTTGGCATAGGCCACATCGGCCACCGCCACCATGCGCCCCGCGGCCTGGTCACCAACCAGCCGGTCAATCAGTTCGGGAAGGTGCCGAAGGGCTGTGTCCACCGTGTCGAAGTTGGGCTGATGGTGGGCTTGTCGGGTTGCCGGGGCATTTACTGCCAGAATCAGGTCGGCCTCCTCGGGGTTTTGCACCGCTAGAGCACCCACGGCCCGCAGATGTGCTTTGACCAGCTCCCCGAGCGGGCGGTCTTCATAGAGCATCTCAGCCTGCTCGGCCAACCCCGAGGGATAGCGCACCAGAACCTTGGTCTTGCGTCCGGAGTAGTTGACCAAAGCCCTCGCCAGCAGCACCATCGCCACCTCATCGGCCCCAGGGAAGATATCGGCCTCGCCCCACAGGCCCAGTTCGTCTAGGCGGGCCTCGAGCCTCCGGCGGTCCCGGGCAGCCAGACCGTAGGGGCTGGTATCGTCCAGGGTTAGACAGAGGTACTCCAGGACTCCCTCGTTGAGCAGGTCAATCGCCGCCAGGTGCAGGGCGTGGTTGCGCTCGCGGGTTTCCAACCAGTCCTGCAAAACCTCCTTGGGCAGATGCAGCCGGGCCCGGTCGAGCTCCATCTGGGCATCGCCCGCTTCTTGTCCTGCCGCCAGACGACGCTCGAGGCGGTCGGTCCATTCCGAGACCTTGCGCAATTGCGAACCCCACTCCCTGTAGTAGGGCTTCTCTTCCAGGGGGTCGTTGTCGTAGGCCACGCGTACAATCACGCCATAAGCCAGGATGCGCAGTCCGGGGTTTTTATGCTTTACTTCGCGCAGCACCTCGAGCCGCTGCAAGACCTCCTCGAGGCGGTCCGAAACCCGCCGGGCCGGAATCATCCCGCCCAGGCAGAGGGATTCCAGGTTGACCAAGGCCACATCGGCTTGGGGAGCCTCTCGCCGCAACCACTCGGCTATGGCCGTGGTATTCCCCGGCTCGTTGAGCTGGTTCAGAATTTCCAGTGAGGGCGAGCGCATTTCCAGCCCCGCTACCCTGGCCAGCAGGTGGGGAAACTCGAGGGTGATCGGCCTAGTATCGCAGGGTAACAGCAAAACACGCTTCATAAGTCGAGGGGCAGCCCACAATCCAATCTACCCGAAGAGCAATCCCCACAAGCCATCCTCTGTGCCCACCCGCCAGTCGCAGACTCCTCACACCTGGCATGAGCCCTTGGACTTGCGGCATGGGCGGCATCCTCCGCAAGCTGTATCCTTCGGGGCGGGGCCTGGGCCGGAATCGTCCAGGCTAACCGACCGCCCGGATTACTAAGCTTACCGGACCTATAGTTTACTTATGCAAAGCCTTTTGCTGGCCACCAGACAGATGATGGTAGACATTCCCGGCCCCACCCTGGATGCAGCTACCCGCGCCCACCTCGAGCGCTACCGCTTTGGGGGGGTGTGCTTGTTTCGCAAAAACATCCAGAGCCCTGCCCAGGTGCGCAAGCTGGTAACCGAAATTCGAGCGGTTCTGGGGCCCCACGCCTGGATTGCAATTGACCAGGAGGGCGGGGCCGTGCAGCGGGTATTGGAGTTCGCCCTGGCCCCCTCTCCCATGGCCCTGGGTGCGATAGGGGATGCCAAAACTGCCGAAGCGGTAGGGGCCGTCGTGGGTCGCATGCTGATATCGCTGGGTATCAACTGGAACTTCGCGCCCTCGGTGGATGTGAACACCAATCCCAAAAACCCGGTGATTGGTGACCGCAGTTTTGGTTCCGACCCCAAAAAAGTAGCCAAACTGGCCCTGGCCTGGGCCAGGGGGCTCGAGAGTGCCGGGGTCATGGCGGCTGTCAAACACTTCCCCGGCCACGGCGACACCGCGCTCGACTCCCATCTGGATTTGCCGGTGGTGTACAAAACCCTAGAGGAGCTCGAGCGCACCGAACTGCATCCCTTCCGCAAGGCCGTCGAAGCCGGCATCAGCGCGGTCATGAGCGCCCACATCCGCTTTCCAGCCTTAGACAAGCAGTACCCTGCCACGCTCTCGGAAAAAATCCTGACCCATTTCCTGCGCAAAAAGCTGGGCTTCCAGGGCATTATCGTCACCGATGCGCTGGACATGAAAGCCATCACCAAAAACTATTCCATCGGCGAGGCCGCGGTAAAAAGCCTCCAGGCCGGAGCCGATATGATCTTGTCGCTGGGCAAGCCCGAGGTACAGATTGCCCAGGCCACTGCCATCCAGCAAGCCCTGGAAAATGGTTCGCTCTCCGAAGAGCAAGCCAACCTGAGCCAACTGCGTTTGCTGGATGCAGCCGGGCGCTTTCCCGGCCTGGTGCAGCCGTACGCTTTGGCCCAGCAAAAACGCGATCAAACCCTCATGGAACAAGTAGCCCTGCGAAGCATCACTGCTTATCGTCAGCCGCTGCGTCCCAGGCGTTCAGATCGAATTTTAGTAGTCTCGGCAGGTAGCACCTTCGAAGCAGGCCCCTACGGTGAGACCATCGCGGTGGGGGACTTCGTCCGCCTGCTTAAAACCCGCTTCGCCAGGGTCAGCCAATTTGTTTACGACCCCAAAAAAGCAGATGATTTTAGAAGCGAGTTGGAAAAAGCCGCCGCCAAAGCCGACTATCTATTGATCGTCTCGGTAGGTCGGGGCAGCCTGAGCCCCCAAGAAACCCAGCTACTCAAATATGCCTTCACACTGGACAAACGGGCTACCCACATCGCTTTATGGAACCCCTACCACATCCTGAGCCTGCGCAAACCGGCTTTCGCGACTTACGGCTTTCGTACCCCTACCCTGAAGGCCCTGGTCAAGGTGCTGGGTGGGGTACAGGCCAGAGGTCGGCTGCCGTTCAAACTGCGCTGAAGGTGGCCTGGGCTCGACCGCTGGGCCCCATCGCCGTGCAGCAGGATGGTCGAGTCGACAGGTCTGGGGTCTCGCGAGTAGTACTGAGTGCGCCCGCGATAGAATGGTGCGTATTTGGTTGAGTGGAATCTGCATTTGAGACTTGCAGTAGCGCATCTTATGACCCAGCTCTGGATCGCAACGTAGATTTCTGAGGTGGAGATGCTTGGACGATAGAGCATTGATTATGACCGTCGGCGTTTGGTTTTCGGCCTTCCGCTTTCGGCTATCGGCTGTCCGCTATAAGCTATTTCCATGAAAGCCATTCGTGTTCACCAAACCGGCGGCCCCGAGGCCATGCTTTTGGAAGACATTCCGGTTCCAACCCCCGGCGAGGGGCAAGCCCTGGTTCGGCTCGAGGCCAGCGGGGTCAACTTCATCGACACCTACAAGCGCTCGGGCCTGTACAGCGTACCCACCCCGTTCACCGTGGGCGAGGAGGGGGCAGGCCGCGTAGAGGTGGTGGGACCCGGGGTACACGAGGTTCAACCGGGAGACGCCGTGGTGTACTCCAACGTACAGGGAGGCTATGCCGAGTATGCATTGGTACCCGCCGACAAGCTGGTGAAGATTCCCCCGGGGCTCGAGCCCAAGGTTGCCGTGGCCGGAATGCTACAGGGCATGACGGCGCACTACCTGGTGTACAGCACCTATCCGCTCAAGGCCGGTGAAACCTGCATAATCCACGCTGGGGCCGGTGGAGTGGGCTTGCTCTTGATCCAGATGGCCAAAATGATCGGGGCTACCGTCATCACCACGGCCTCTTCAGAAGAGAAGCGTGCCCTGGCTAAGGAAGCCGGTGCCGACTACGCCCTGCCCTACGAAGGTTTCGATCAGAAAGCCCGCGAAATTACCGGCGGCAAGGGGGTGGACGTGGTCTACGATGGGGTGGGGCAGTCCACCTGGGAAGGCAGCCTAAACAGCTTACGAATTCGGGGTATGCTGGCCCTCTACGGGCAGAGCAGCGGGCCGGTGCCGCCCTTTAACCCCCAGGTGCTCAACCAGAAAGGCGGTCTATTCCTGACCCGCCCCTCCCTATGGCACTACACCCAGACCCGCGAGGAGCTTCTGTGGCGGGCCGGTGATGTGATGAACTGGGCCTTGGAGGGCAGGCTCAAGGTTCGCATTGGGGCCGAGTTCCCCCTCGAGCAGGCCGCCGAAGCCCACCGCGTCTTGCAGGGCCGAGAGACCACCGGCAAGGTGCTGCTGATCCCCTAACAGACGGCCTCCAGGCCTCTTCGGGATGACTTTGCTTAGGGCCACCCAAAGAGTATCTCCACCTCAGAAATCTACGTTGCGATCCAGGGCTGGGTCATAAGATGCGCCACTGCAAGTCTCAAATGCAGATTCTGCTCAACCAAATACGCACCATTCTATCGCGGGCGCACTAGAAGCCATCCGTTTATCTAGCCTCCAGGCACCCCCCGCATCGAGGGTAGCCAGCTGCTGAGCCCTGGAAATGCGATTACCATCGCCAGAACAATAAGCTGCACCACAACAAAGGGTATCACCCCCCGGTAGATATCGGTCGTTTTGACCTCGGGTGGCGCCACCCCCCGTAAGTAGAACAGGGCAAACCCAAAAGGTGGTGTCAGGAAGCTGGTCTGCAGGTTCATAGCCAGCAAGATGCCAAACCACAAGAGCTTGTCTTGCACAAAGGTTTCAGTGGAAAGGTCGTAGTTACCAGCCATCTGCAGGGCCTCAGCCTGGGCGGTCCAGATAGCAGTAGCGGCGGGCAAAATCAGGGGCACGATGATGAAGCAAATCTCGAAGAAGTCGATGAAGAAGCCCAGGATAAAGACCAGCACCATCACAAAGATGATGAAGCCGAGCTCGCCGCCAGGCAGGGCCACCAGCACATCCTTGACCAGCTTGTCCCCCTCCAAACCCCGGAAAATCAGGCTGAAGGCGGTAGCTCCAATCAGAATGAAGATCACCATGCTGGTGAAGCGGGCGGTCTCCACCACCGCGTCGCGAAAGACCTTCCAGGTAAGCCGGCGGTAGAAAGCCGCCATCAGCAGGGCCGCTAACGAGCCCACAGCCCCGGCCTCGGTGGGCGTTGCAATCCCGAAAAAAATACTGCCCAGCACGAAAAAAATCAGCATTACTGGGGGTACCAAGGCCACCAGGGCGCGCTTCCCGAGTTCCCATCCCCGGTAAGGCCTAGCCTCGGGCGGCAGGGCCGGGGCCATTTTGGGCCGTACCAGGGCCACCAGGGCCACCAGCAGCATCAACCCGCCTGATAGGAGCAAGCCTGGAATGAGGGCCCCAAGAAACAGATCCCCGACACTAATCCCTAGCTGGTCGCCCAGCACCACCAGCACGATGCTGGGGGGGATGATCTGGCCCAGCGTCCCAGAGGCCGCTATCACACCGGTCGCAAGCGGTTTGCTGTAGCCATAGCGCAGCATCACCGGCAGCGATATCAGGCCCATTGCGACCACCGTCGCTGCAACCACACCGGTCGTAGCAGCCAGCAGCGTGCCCACCAGCACCACCGCAATCGCGACCCCACCCCTCACCGGGCCAAAAAGCTGACCCACCGTATCCAGGAGCTGTTCGGCCAGCTTGGATTTTTCCAGGATAAGCCCCAGGAAAATAAAGTAAGGGATAGCCAGCAGCGTATAGTTGGACATGATGCCAAAAATGCGCTGAGGCAGGCTGCCCACAAAGCGCAGGTCAAACTCACCAATTGCGATCCCCACCGCGCCAAAAATCAGAGCCACCCCTCCCAGGGCAAAGGCCACTGGATAGCCTGTAAAGATGAGTACCAGCGCCCCAAGGAACATGGCCCCACCCAAGAGTTCTACACCTCCACCCTGCAAGACCATTCAGGCCACCTCCCCTTTGGGCTCATGAGGCGCAGAGGCCAGATCCCCCCGCAGAAAGGCCAAATTCTTGATGAACTCAGAAAAGCCCTGCAAGGCCAGCAGGATGAAGGCAGGAAGCAACATAATTTTGAGCGGCCAACGGGGCAAACCTCCGGCGTCTAAAGAGACTTCGCGCACCTGCACCGAGAAGGCTACCAGCGGCAGCGAAACATAAAAAAGAATCAAAACCGACGGCACCAGAAACAGAATGGAACCCAGCATGTTGACCCAGGCTCGCCCACGTGGGGTCAGACGGGCATATATCACATCCACTCGAATGTGCCCATCGTGCTTGAGCACATATCCCACCATCAACAGGAAAATGAGCGAGAAGATGTACCACTGAAGCTCAAAGTAGGTATTGGAGGCCAGCCTCGTGCCGATGGTCTTGTCGAGACTACGCCCAATGGCATTGTAGGCCCCGACTGCCACCATTGGCACTACCAGCCACAGCACTATGCGCCCAACCCACTCATTGATAGTGTCAATCAGCTTGGATATCGCCAGCAGTACCCTCACTCAGCACCCCCTCGAGGTAAACCTACCCGATCGCAGAACATGGTTTTCACTCCAGAAATTGACTCGGATTATCCTAACCACCCCACCCCTGTGCGTCAATGACTCGTGCCCCATATGCAACTAAGAGCCCCCACCATCTGGCGGGGGCCGAAATTCAGGCCAGAACGACGGTTGAAGCTGGCACAAACTAGCGCAGGGTGCGCACAAAATCGTCGAAGCGGAACTCGTTCGTTGCAAACCAGCGGCGAACCTCGTCGCGGAACTTTTTCCAGCTCTCGTAGATACCCCGATACGTGGCATCGCGGGCAGCAAGCTCATCGAACAGCGCGTTGGACTCTTTGTTGGCCGCTTGCAGCACACTCGTGGGGTATGGGCGCAGTTGGATTCCTGCCCTTTGCAGCCGGGCCAGGGCTGGGGCGTTCTTGGCATCGTACTCGGCCATGGTGGAGTCGTTGGCCTCGCGGCAGGCGGTTTTGAAGATTTCCTGGTATTCCTTGGGCAGGCTGCGCCAGCGATCGAGGTTCACGATAGCCGAAACGGTTGAGCCGGGCTCCCACCAGCCGGGGTAGTAGTAGAAGCGAGCTGCCTTGTGCAAGCCCAGCTTCTCGTCGTCGTAGGGGCCCACAAACTCTGCCCCGTCGATCGCTCCGCGGTCGAGAGCCAGGAAAATCTCACCCGCAGCCAGGGTCTGTACGGTCACGCCCAGGCGGGTCATCACCTGGCCACCCAGCCCCGGAATGCGGAAGCGAAGACCTTTCAGGTCTTCGGGACCGCGAATCTCCTTACGGAAGAAGCCCCCCATCTGCACACCGGTGTTGCCCGCCGGGAAGGTGATGGCGTTGAAATCGGCGATGACCCGCTGCATGGTCTGCAATCCCCCTCCGTAGTACAGCCAGGCATTCTGCTGGCGAGGGTTAAGGCCAAAGGGCACCCCAGTATCGAAGGCGAGCGAGGGGCTCTTGCCGATGTAGTAGTAGTTGGCGGTGTGCCCGCAGTCCACGTTACCCGCCTGAACCACATCCAGCACCTGCAAGCCTGGGGCAAGTTCACCCGCGGGGAAGGGGGTAATCTCGAAGCGCCCATCGGTCATCTCCGAGACCCGCTTGGCCACAATCTCGGCAGCCCCAAAGAGGGTATCGAGCGAGCGCGGCCAGCTGGTTGCCATGCGCCAGCGAATCCGGGGCTGGGTCTGGGCATAAACGGGGCCAAATGCCGTGCTGGCCGCAACTGCACCAATGCCAGCTTTCTTCAGAAAGTCACGTCGCTTCATTTGTTTCCTCCTAACAAATAGGCGATTCTTTTGCGCACTGAGGGGTGCAAGCAGATTATATGCCAGTTACCTATGATCATCAATAACCCCAACTGCCCAGCCCACCCACTGTGCAACGGTTGTGCTTGTTGAGCTACAACACCCCGTAATGATTTGCGATGCCAAAAGCATAGATTCGGCTGTTTTTTGATTGCGGTGACTTGCAAAAGGGGCTTTCCGTACCGCGAGCCGAGACCCGGTTCAGGCAAGCTTTGGTTCGAATGCCGGTATGTGCCTATAATGCAAAGGTCATGTACGCAAAAGCAGACTGTGGCATAGAATAATGTGCAATGTGCGAGTTAGGCAGGCGGCTCAGAGAGGCTCGTGAGGCCAAAGGGCTGGAGATTGCCCAGGCTGCGGAGGTTCTCAAGGTGCGGCGTGCCATTCTGGAGGCTCTGGAGGAGTGTCGCTTTGACGAGCTACCCGAACCCGCCCTGGCTCGAGGCTACCTAAAGCGTTACGCTCAACTGCTGGGGCTCGACCCAGCACCCCTGCTGGCCCTCTACCCCATCGGTGCCGCTGAAGCCCAGATTCAGGCAGGCCGAGCTTCCTCGAGCTCGCCTCCAGCAACGTTCACCCGTATTGGGTGGCTGTGGCTGTTTCCGCTGGCCTTACTGGTGGCAGCCCTGGGATGGTTTGGGTACCGGGCTCTTAACCCGCCGGCTGCTCCCACCCCGACCCAGGCCACCCCCGCGCCCGTCGCACCCCCCCCACCCAAACAAGTCAGCCTACGCATTGCCACACAGCCCACGGGAGCCCGTGTCTACCTCGATGGCTTCTTGCTGGGGCAAGCTCCGCTTGAGGCCCGGGTCGAGGCGGGTGAGCGGACCCTCCGAATCGAGGCGCCCGGCTACCAGAAGTACGAACAGGTGCTTACCCTGCAAAACGACCGCAACCTGAGCTTCGCCCTGACCCCTGTCCCTAGCATCCCCACCCCCACGGTCCCTGGCTCCACACCGCCCGGCCGTCCTACACCACCCCCTCCTGCCAACGGCCTTGTACTGAGGCTCGAGGGAACCAGTTGGATCCGGGTAACCGATGGCCGCACAGGGCGCCAGCTCTACGAGGGCACCGTGTCCGCTGGAGCCCAGCTCAGCTATCCGCTGCCGGTTGTGGTGCGAGTGGGCAATGCTGGGGCCGTGCGGGTGTTTGTAAACGGTCAAGACCGGGGTCCTATGGGCGGTGTGGGACAGGTGGCCGATGCACGCTTTGGGCAGTAATTCACCGTCGTCCCTGGGGAAGCCTTCCGAGCACACACTCCATCAACAAGCCACGGCTAACCTTCGGCCATCCATCGGCTCAACCCGCAGTTGCTCCAGAATTGCCCCATACCGGTGAAATACACATCCTGATACACTCGTACCGGATTCAAAAAGACAAAAAATTAGAGGCTTGGTTGTGCCGTACGCGGGGCAAATTCTAGATCACACCCATCCCTCCCTACGGTCGGAGAAGAAAACAGCTCCCTTCCAAGAGGCGGTATCGCGCTGCGCTGGCGCAGTTTAGGGGGCGTCGCCCTCCGTTTCGCGGATAACTCCGGCCAGGTAAGTTCGACACCATTCGGTGACAAGCCAGGCGAATCTGGTACCACTCCACTATAGCTCGACTTGGCACACCCTGGTGTGGTGCTGAGCACCTGGCCGGGTTACTCTCGGAAACCATCTTGCCGCTTGTGTTCTATTCATATCTGTACTTGGGCAAACACAAGCGCGCTGGCCTTTTCAACAGATCAAAACCCGCTACGATAGCTGTGTACTTCACGATGTAGCTCTCAGAAATGATTCAGTACAAATTCCGGTCATTTTACACTGTGTCCATTGCTTTTATTCGGGCTCTAGCTCTACCATTGAGTCATTGCGCAGCCAAGTGGAGGAGCCACGTATGGGACGTCCGTCTAAGGAAGTTGTACAGGAGAACCGCGATTACACCCTTTTTTCGTGGTCGGTACAAAGTACGTCTAATCCCATCCACATGACCAAGTCCAAGGGTGTGTGGTTTTGGGATGGCGATGGCAACAAATGGCTGGACTTCAGCAGCCAACTCATCAACATCAACGTGGGACATCAACATCCTAAGGTCCTCGAGGCCATCAAAAAACAAGTTGATGAACTCTGCTTTGCCGGGCCTAGCTTCGCTACCGAACCCAGGGGTCAGTTGGGAAAAAAGCTTGCTGAAGTAACCGGGCTGGCCAAATCATTTTTCTGCCTTGGAGGCGCCGAGGCCAACGAAAATGCCATGAAAATAGCCCGGCTTTACACCGGCCGAGACAAGATAATTACCCGCTACCGCAGCTATCACGGCGCAACCATGGGCTCTATGTCGGCTTCCGGCGACCCACGCCGCTGGCCCGTGGAACCGGGAATTCCGGGTATTGTGCGAGCTTTTGACCCCTACTGCTACCGCTGTCCCTTTGGTAAAGCACCCGATTCTTGCAAGCGGGAATGCGTGAGTCACATCGAAGAAATCATTCAGATGGAAGGCCCCCATACCATCGCAGCCATCATGGTTGAGGGCATCACCGGCTCCAACGGGCTTTTGGTTCCACCCGACGACTACTACCCCAAGCTGCGGGCCTTGTGCGATAAGCACGGCATCCTGCTCATTACCGATGAGGTCATGAGCGGCTTCGGCCGCACCGGCAAGTGGCTCTCCACACAACACTATGGCATCAAGCCCGACATCGTGACCAGCGCCAAAGGCCTAACCAGCGGATACATGCCCCTAGGCGCGGTCATCGTCTCGCAAGCGATTGCCGATTTCTTCGAAGACCACATGTTGTGGGGCGGTTTGACCTACTCCGGCCACCCGGTATCCTGTGCAGCCGCTGTGGCCAACCTGGCCGTCTACGAGGAGGAGCATCTCTTTGAGAACACCGTCAAGCAGGGTCAGTATTTGGGTGAGCGGCTCGAGGCCATGCGCAAAAAGTATGCCTGTGTGGGAGATGTGCGCTACATAGGGCTTTTCAGCGTGATTGAGCTGGTCAAGGACAAGGCCACCAAGGAACCCCTGGCCCCCTTCAACGGTACTTCTGCGGAGATGCAAAAGCTGGCCAGCCACCTCAAGGCCAAGCACATCTACGCCTTTAGCCGCTTCAATATGGTCTGGATCTGCCCCCCCCTGGTCATCAATCGAGACGAGCTCAAATATGGTCTGGATGTGATCGAAGAAGCCCTCGCGCTGGTCGACGAGGCCCTGGGCGTGGTGGGAGCGGCCGCAGACTGATGCTGCTGCCTCGGTAGGGTCTCACGAAATACAACAAAATGAGTCGTTCCTTAGCAAAAAAGCCATGTTTCTCATGAGAAGTCCGGCTACCCTGCTAGCATGGAAGGCATGGATCAACCCCTGATCCTGATCGTTGAAGACGAAAAGGACATTGCCCGCTTTATCGAGCTCGAGCTACAGGCCGAGGGCTACCGCACCGAGGTAGCCTATGACGGCATCACCGGGCTTTCCCGTTTCCGCGAGACCAACCCCAACCTGGTGGTGATGGACCTAATGCTGCCTGTGATGGACGGTCTGGAAGTAGCCCGCCGCATCCGCAAGACCTCCAATGTGCCCATCGTCATCCTGACCGCCAAAGACCGGGTCGAGGACAAGGTCGAAGGTCTGGATGCCGGGGCCGACGACTATCTGGTCAAACCCTTCAGCATCGAGGAGCTACTGGCCCGCATCCGCGCCCACCTGCGCCGCGTAACCCCCGCCATAACCGGTGAGATACGGGTTTCCGATTTGATTATCAACCTCGAGGGCCGCGAGGTTTACCGTGGGGGCCGGCGCATCGAGTTTTCCAACAAAGAGTTCGAATTGCTCGAGCTGCTGGCCAAAAGCCCTGGCAAGGTCTTTAGTCGTTTCGAGATCGAAGAAAAAGTCTGGCCTGGCTACCAGGGTGGCTCCAACGTGGTGGATGTGTACATTGGCTATCTGCGCAAAAAGCTGGAGGGCACCGGCGAACGCCGCCTTATCCACACCGTGCGCGGCGTGGGATATGTGCTTAGAGAGGACTAATCGGCATTACCAGGCTGTCAACACCCCACGCTCGAGGGTTAGCAGGTATCCCCCCGTAGCCAGCCGAAGAGCCTCCGAGAGCCAAGCGGCCACGACCCGTCAACCATGACACTCAGGACGCGCATTACGCTGCTGACCCTGGCTTTGCTGGCCTTTTCGCTGCTGCTGATAGGAGGGTCCGTATACGGCACCTTGCAGTTCATCCTGTACGACAACCTGCGTCGTGAGCTAACCGAGACCTCAGTCAACGCCCAGCGGCTGATTCAAGAGCGGGGCGATCTGAGCGGCCTGCCCCTAACAGTCTATGGTCAGGCCCTGTGGGTGCCTTTCCCCAACCCCACAGCGGGCGACATCCTGCAGGGAGCCGCCATCCCCTTCGCGCAGTCGCTGGCGCTGGGCAACTCGAACCTGTCACTTTCAGAAAAAGGTCTGCAGGAGGTGCTGCGCGCGGGAGGGTTTTACACCCAGACTACCCTCACCCGCCCCGATGGCACCCAGATTCCCCTGCGGGTGCGGGCCGAACGCCTCGAGACCGACATTGCCGGCATCCCCCAGGGTAAGCAACTGGTCATTCTGCTGGTGGGCAAATCCACTGAGAGCATCGAGAGTACCCTGGCCGATTTTGCCCGCACATACACCGCAACTGCCCTTCTAGTCTTGATTTTTGGTGGCCTGTTGGCCTTCCGGTTGGTTCGGCAGACCCTGGAGCCGCTGGAATGGGTGGCCAAAAAGGCTGAGCAGGTCAGCAGCAAGCCTGACAAACTTCCAGAACTCGAGGGCCACAACGAAGTGGCTTCACTGGTGAAGTCGCTCAATAGGATGCTCTCGCGGTTGGAAAGCGCTTGGGAGACCCAGGGGCGCTTCCTGGCCGATGCCTCTCACGAACTGCGCACCCCGATCACCGCCATCCTGGGGCACATTAACTACCTGATCCGCCGCACCCAGGTTTCCGAACAACAGCGCGAGAGCCTGGAAATCATCCAACGCGAATCCGAGCGGATGCAAAAGCTGGTGGGGGATCTGCTCGAGCTATCCAAAACCGGTGGCAGCTGGAAGGTGGAGTTGGGGGCCGTACATCTTTCAACTGTTTTGAATGAAATTCAAGAGGAGTACAGCAAAAGCTTTGAAGGCACCATCGAGGTGCAGGCTCCAGAAAGCCTTTGGGTGCTGGGCGACCCCGAACGCCTACACCAGGTGGTTGCCAACCTAGTTTCCAACGCCATCAAGGCCAACTCCACCCGCATCCGGCTGGTGGTGCTGGACTTAGCCGAGCGGGTGGTCATCCGGGTAGAGGACAACGGCGAAGGCATCAGCAAAGAGCATCTCCCCCATCTGTTCGAACGCTTCTACCGGGTCGACAAAGCCCGTGACCGCGAACGCGGCGGCAGTGGCTTGGGACTGGCCATTGTACGCTCGATTGTCGAAGCCCACGGCGGCAGCGTGTGGGCCGAGAGCGAACCCGGCAGAGGCTCGGTGTTCAGTATCTCCCTCAAGCGGGCCACCGCCCCTCATCCGCAGCTAGCCTAGCGGTCGATGGGCACCGGCGCTTTCCACCCATACAGCGCCCATCCCACGCCATGAGGGCGTTGGCGCGGTGACGCAGGCGGTATCGACGATACACGCAGATTGCTTTAGGCCAGCCGAACCGGCCCTGGCGTACCAGGCGCGATTCCCACTTATCAGGGGTTACCTCTCGCATTTGAACTGTGAAGACGCGCCTGGGACCATCTTTATCGGTGGCTTCGCTGGACTTTGTTTTTACCCTCTTTCGCTGGTGCCTTGAACTTCCGCTTTAGCTCTGCAGCAAAAGCATGGTTGGTGTAGTCCAGCGAGATGGGGGTCACCGAGATGAAGCCGTGCTGGACAGCCCAGAAATCGGTACCCTCCTCCAGCTCGGCGGTGGGCTTACCGGCCACCCAGTAGTAGGGCCGTCCGTCGGGGTCTTCCCGCTCCACGATGGAGTCTTCGTATCGATGGGTTGAGAGCCGGGTAATTTGGACGCCCTGGGGGGGACGGTTGGGAAAATTAACATTAAGTAGGGTTTTGCTCGGCAGGCCATGCTCGAGTACCCATTTCGCGATTGGCACCGCATGGCGGGCTGCCTCTTCAAACTGGAGTTCCTCACCAGAGGCATCGAGGCTGAAAGCAATCGAGGGAATCCCCAACGAGGCCCCTTCCAGGGCCGCCGCCACTGTGCCCGAGTGGGTCAGATCCAGACCCATATTGACACCTATGTTGATACCTGAAACCACTAGGTCGGGCTGGCCCAGCAGTCTGCTGCCCAGCACCACGCAATCGGCAGGCGTACCGTCTACCCGGTAAGCTGGAATCTCACCGAACCCCGCTGAGGCAGTGTGCTTGAACCGCAGCGGCCGGCGGAAGGTGATGCTGTGCCCTACACCCGATTGCTCCACATCAGGAGCCACCACCTGAACCTCAGCGATCTGGCGCAGAGCAAAGGCCAGCGCCTTGATTCCCGGAGAGAAGATGCCATCATCGTTTGCAACAAGGATGCGCATATGCAACCAGCCTAATGCCAAAGCGCCCCAGTGCAAAGATTAGCCCAGCGCTGTTTTTCTGCCTACCCTCGGTGCTTTCTTTGGCCCAAGCGAGGCCGGGAGGCTTTTGGATTCCCGATTTTGCTGTCGTCGAGACCGAAACCTAGCGTACCAAACACATGACCCGTGGTAGGCTCGATCAGATTGCGATGATCGCGGTAAAGACGGGGCGTTTTCCAAAGGTAATACAACGCCTTCCAGTGAGGCAACTCGTTGTAGCGCTCGGGCCATAGTTCCTTGAGCTTTTGTGCCACCACATGGGCATACTTGGGCGAGAGAGCCGGGAAAACATGGTGTTCAATATGGTAGCCAAAGCCCAGCGTGAGCCACTCGAGCCACCGCGGATTCCGCACGGTGAGGCTGTTCAAAAGAGGATCGTTGGTCTCGGTGATGGGGTTGAGCAGGTGATTGGTTGCTATAAAGCTCATGGCAATGAAGTTAGCCATCAGCCAGGGAAGCAGGTACACAAACAGGAAGTTTAGAGGCCCCACCCACACCAGAACCAAAAGCCAGACCAGCACCGGCAACACCGCCTGTACAATCACGACACGCCGTTCTTCGGGCTTGAAATCAGGCAGGAAGCGCCGAAGCATCATGTGGGCATGAAAGGAAAACCAGAAGGTAAACGAGAAGAACAAAAAGAAGCTGCGCAATGCCGGAACCTGGCGGAACATCCATTTTACAAAAGGTTTCCGGATTGCCGACTCCAAGGCCCCCATGGCATCGGGATCGTCGTGGGGGTGCTGGGTATGCCCATGGTGTTCAACGTTGTGCCACTTGCGCCACAGTCGGGCCCCCACCAAGAGCGGCATGAATGCGATGGTTCCGGCCAGCGAACGCACAACCGGGTTTTTGGTCACCGCCCCGTGCAAAATCTCGTGGGCCAGGAAGCCCATGCCGATGAAAGCGTATCCGATGCCCAGCGATAGCAGCAGCTTCAGCCCCACATAAGGGGTTGTCACAATACCCCAAGCACACACTGCAAACAGGGCCAGAAATACAGGCAGATAGATTAGACGAGCCGGAACCGGATCAAAAAAGTGGCGTGGCAAGCGGGCTTTTAAAGCTTTCGTATACTCGCGTAGATGCTGTTCTTCGGTCATGGGCACTCCCTGCAGATGAGGGTTTGATGGAGGCAGTATACGATAAAGCCTACACCGGCAACCCCTCTTCTGGACGCAATACAAAAAGCCCCCCGTGTTTTTGGGGAGCTTTGGGTGGCCAAGACGTCAGGCAAGTTTCACATTTTTGGCCTGAGGGCCCTTGCCGTTCTTGCCGGGTTCGATCTCAAACTCTACGCGATCCCCCTCGTTGAGGCTTTTGAAGCCCTGGCCCTGGATGGCAGTGAAGTGCACAAACACGTCGGGCCCACCTTCTTGGGCAATAAAACCGTAACCTTTTTCCGCGTTGAACCACTTGACGGTACCTTTGTTCATCTACTACTCCTGAAGTCCATCTGAAACCTACTGGTTTTAGGGGGACACCAGAGGTTAGCACAGTTCACGGGCAAAAGTCAATCCAACTCGGTTGCGCAAAATTCGTTTGGCCCAGAAAGCATCAAGTGCTCACGTGGTAGGAGCTTCACACGAGGTGCCGAAGCGCCACACCGTACATGCTTCAACCGAGCTCCTCTACCAGCCGTACCGTCTGGTTATCTTCGCTGTACGTGAAATGCATCCTCGGCCTGATGCCCATCAATACCTGGGGCAACCAGTAGGCTGCGTCGGCCCACATCTGTTTTAAGGGTAACTCGTCAAGGGCAAACCATTCGGGCCGGACTTCGTTGGATTCCTCGGGCTCACCCTCCCAGAACTCGAGCCTGAACACATGTACCACACGGCTCCACTCCGGACGAGCTGGGAAGCAAAACTCCAGTTGGGCTGCATACCAGAGGTTTTGCGGTCTGGCCTGCAGGCCGGATTCTTCGCGGAGTTCCCGCACGGCGGCCATTGCCAGGGTCTCGCCGGGCTCTGGTTTCCCGCCAAATCCAACGTACTTCCCGGCCCCAAAACCAGTCTTCTTCCATCCCAGCAAAATGCGCTGCTGGGGCCGATCCAGCGGCAACACCAGCACATTGCTGAGCATCACTCCCCCATCGCCTGGCGCTTGCGCAACAGGGCATGGAAGGTTTTCATGGCCCCAAGGGCATTGGGAAAGCCTACAAACAGCGCCGACTGGATGATGGTCTCGCGCACTTCCTGCTCGGTGGCCCCATTGCGCAAAGCCCCTTCCAGGTGGGTGGCAATCTCCTTGGGAGCCCCCAGGCTAATCAGGCTGGTGATGGCCAGTAGCTCGCGGGTTTTCAGATCCAGGCCGGGCCGGGCCAGCACCTCCTCGTAGGCAAAATCGCGGATGTAGGCGTACAGGTCGGGGTCTACCTCGGTTAGATTTTGCTCGATGGCCTCGAGGTTCTCACCCCATATGGCTTTGCGAATGCTCATAAAGCCAGTCTGTAGGGCTTAAAGCTGCGCGTCAAGGGTTTAGAGCTACAGCCACTCCACTCTACCTGTAGCGTATTCAACCACCCAGGCCAGTTCGCCGATGGCATTGGGGTTTTGCCTGTAGGGATCAAATAAAATGGGTCGAATTCCGGCGGCCTTTGCCCCGTTTATATCGTCCTCGGAGTCGCCTATGTGAATGGCCTGGTGGGGCTCAACCTCCAGCGCCTCCAGCACAATTCGGAAGATGCGCGGATCGGGTTTGGCCACCCCCTCCAGCGCCGAGACCCCAATGTAGTCAAAGAACTCCGCCAGACCCGTAGCCTGCAAAACCCCCGGCAGCGTCCAGTCCCAGTTGGACACCACACCCAGCTTGAAACCCTGGCTCCGCAGCGCCGACAGCACCTCCTTGGCCCCCGGCGTGAGGGGCCAGACGTGCGGACTTTGCCAGTTCTCCTGGAGGTACTCGGCTATCTCATCGGCATAAGCGCCCAGTCCGATACCGCTCATGACCTCCCAGTGAAACCTGCGCCAGAAAGAAAGGGCCGTGGCCTCGTCGGTAGCGCTCATGTGGTGGTCGGAATAGTGTTCGTAGGCATCTCGAATCGCCTGGGGCAGCCGGGCTAGGTCGGCCTCATGGGCAATGCCTTTGGCCTCCAGGATGGGCCACAGCCAAAACTTGGGATGCCCTAGAATCAGGGTATCGCCCACATCAAACAAAACTGCGCGTATCATGCCCCCGATACTAACCTGCCATCATGAAAACAAAGCCAAGACCAGCCTCTTTTCTGCTAGCCGACTTCCCCTCGAGGTTGCCCCCACCCCTGGGGCGTGATAGTCTCTTGACGTTGTTCACCAGACTGTCCCGTGAGGCAGTGACGAACGACAAGTGATCCCAAGTGACCCAAAACTCCCCTTCTCCTCCAGAAGGCACCGCACCCGATGACCACCGGGCTGGTGGCCTTTCGCTTCAAGCTCGGCCATGATTGAGCGCTATCAAACCCCCGAAACCAAAGCGCTGTGGAGCGAGGCCCGCAGGTACCAGGTGTGGGCCGAGGTCGAGATTCTGGCCATAGAGGCCTGGGAAAGCCTGGGGCAGATACCCGTCGGTACCGCCCAGCGGCTACGCGAGGCCCTGAAGAACAAGCCCATCGAGGCCGCCTTCGCACGACGTGTGGATGAGATAGAGGCCGAAACCCGGCACGACATCGTAGCCTTTACCCGCGCCCTGGTGGAGTGGACCGGCGACGGGGAAGCGGCCCGCTGGTTGCACCTGGGGCTGACCAGCACCGATGTGGTGGACACCGCCCAGAATGTTCTGCTGGACCAGGCCCTAGCGCTTATTGAACGAGAGCTCGAGGCCACCCTGGAGGCCCTTAAGCACCTGGCCGTCCGGTACAAACACCTGCCCGCGGTGGGGCGCACCCACGGGGTTCACGCCGAGCCGACCAGCTTTGGTCTGCGCTTTTTGTCGTTCTATGCGGCCTTGTTGCGCGACCAAGAACGGCTGAGGAAAGCCCGCGAGGGTATTCGGATTGCCATGGTCTCGGGTTCGGTGGGCAACTACGCCCACCTCGAGCCAGCCGTAGAGCAGTGGGTTGCCCAGAAGCTGGGCTTCCAGATCGAGCCGGTCTCGACCCAGGTGGTGCCACGCGACCGCCACGCCGAGCTGATGAGCGCACTGGCCATCCTGGGGGCCAATGTCGAGCGCATCGCGGTGGAGTTGCGCCACCTGCAGCGCACCGAGGTGCTGGAAGCCCAGGAGCCTTTTTCCTACAAACAAACGGGCTCCTCCTCGATGCCCCACAAGAAGAACCCAGTGGCCCTGGAAAACCTCTCGGGGCTGGCCCGGCTGCTGCGCAGCAACCTGCAGGCCGAGCTGGAAAATGTGGCCCTCTGGCACGAGCGCGATATCTCCCATAGTTCGGTGGAGCGGGTCATCCTGCCCGACTCCACCACCCTAGCCCACTACATGCTACGACGGCTTGGGCGGGTGCTTCAGGGGCTGGTGGTTTACGAGGAAAACATCGCCCGGAACCTTCACCTGACCAGGGGCCTGGTGTACTCGCAGCGGGTGCTGGGGTTCCTGATTGAGTCCGGCATGGACCGCACCCGCGCCTACGAAATTGTGCAGGCCAATGCCCTCAAAAGCTGGGAACAGGGGCGGGATTTCCGGGAGCTGCTCGAGGCCGACCCGTCCTGCCCGCTGAGGGGCGATAAGCTCGCCCAGGCCTTCGACCCCAGCTACTTTTTACGTTACGTGGACGCCATCTATGCCCGTTTTGGGCTGTAGAGGGGTACTATAGGAAGAAGATACCGGTCGGGGGTTTGGTTTGCCCTCAAACCATGTAAAACCCGTTCTCCGGGAAGAGGTTGGGATGGAAAAACTGTACGAGGGGAAAGCCAAAATTGTCTATTCCGGTCCCGAGCCGGGTATGGTGCGGGTCTACTTCAAAGACGACGCCACCGCTTTCAACGGGCAAAAACGCGCCCAGATTGCCGGGAAGGGGGTGATTAACAACCAGATTTCTGCGGCTTTGTTCGAGTACCTGGGGCAACACGGCATACCCACCCACTTCATCGGGGTCCTCTCGGAGCGGGAGATGCTGGTACGAAAGGTATACATCGTGCCGCTCGAGGTGATCGTGCGCAACCGCGCCGCCGGAAGTTTTTCCAGGCGCTACGGCGTGGAAGAGGGGCAGATTCTTCCTCGGCCGCTGGTCGAACTTTCCTTCAAAAACGATACCCTGGGCGACCCCTTGATCTACGACGAGGCCGCCCTGGCGCTGGGCCTGGTGAGCAGCAGTGAGCTTTCACGCATCAAGGAGCTAGCCCTGGAGGTGAATGCCCTGCTGAAGGACTATTTTGCCGCGCGCAACCTCGAGCTCATCGACTTCAAGCTCGAGTTCGGCAAGCTGCTGCAAGCGCCTAACCAAGGGGATATTGTCCTGGCCGATGAAATTTCTCCGGACACCATGCGTTTGTGGGAGGTAGCGACCGGCGAAAAAATGGACAAAGACCGCTTCCGCCGCGACCTAGGCGGGGTGGAAGAAGCCTACCAGGAGGTGCTGCGGCGGGTGCGCGCACCTGAGCAGTCTTCGGCCTAGAGCCCGACGAGCAGTTATGAAATACCACGTGACCCTTTTGATCGAGCTAAAAGATGGCCTCCTGGACCCTCAGGGCCGGGCCGTAGAGGGCGTTTTGAAGAGCCTGCAGTACCCTGCCGAGAATGTGCGGGTAGGCCGCGTGCTGGAGATGGAACTCGAGGCCACGAGCGAGTCGGAGGCCCGGGCAACCGCCCACCACATCGGCAAGGCGCTGGCCAACCCCGTCATGGAGGTGTTTGTGGTCGAGGCCGTCAAGGAACGGGTATGAAGGTAGCGGTGATCCAGTTTCCCGGCTCCAACTGCGACCAGGACGCCGTATGGGCGCTTCGGCTGGTGGGGCTCGCGGCCGATCTGGTCTGGCATACCACCACCAGCCTGGAGGGGTTCCAGGCCGTCATTCTGCCCGGTGGTTTTTCCTACGGCGACTATCTGCGGGCCGGGGCCCTGGCCAAGTTCTCGCCGGTAATGCAAGAAGTGCGACGCCTGGCCGCGCGTGGCAACCCGGTGGTGGGCATCTGCAACGGTTTCCAGGTGCTCACCGAGGCCGGGTTGCTGCCCGGCGCACTGCTGGCCAACAACAACCTGCACTTCACCTGCAAAGAGGTGTATTTGCGGGTCGAGCGCACCAACCTCCCCTTCACGGCGGCCTACAAACCAGGGCAGGTTGTGAAGATTCCAATCGCCCACGGCGAGGGCCGCTACTACGCCGATGCCCAGACGCTCGAGCGCCTCGAGCAGAACGGTCAGGTGGTCTTCCGCTATGTACCAAACCCCGGCCTTCCTGCAGCGGAGGGTCAGGGGTAT
>Ga0209721_1000543_pt1 | contig 32877 bp, 33 predicted proteins | sample TshhotsprinmetaG_FD_184139 | JGI IMG/M metagenome (GOLD analysis project Ga0209721, IMG submission 184139) | Hot spring microbial communities from South Africa to study Microbial Dark Matter (Phase II) - Tshipise hot spring metaG (SPAdes)... | ecosystem: Environmental > Aquatic > Thermal springs...
AAGAGCCATCCAGTTCGTCGGCAACAGGTTTTTTGCAGGCCCGGCAGCGCTGGGCGCCTCTGAAGAGCGGTTCACCACAAGAGGAGCAATGGTAGCGCTCGCATTCTGCTTGCGCCCATTCGATGCTCCCTTTCTCATTGCCGTGCTGAGCAACTTTAGCACGCCATATTGGAATCGCCCTCTTCATCACTCTTAAACCAGTGGCAAAACCAAAATTTTCTATTAAACCACATGGCCATTCCTTGCATTGTTGACAAGAATAAAATTTTTTCGATCTTACGCAATCCCTTATAAGACAGGATTTACAATAGCTGTAGAGGTTCTTTGGTGGATCAGGCTGCATACAACAAATGCATTCTGCCTCTTCTGGTTTTGTCCCGTAGAGGCTTCCCATAACTGCCTTGAACTTTTCATTTCTTCTTCAGTCCATCCAACCATGTCCCTCCCCCTCAGTTTTTTGATCGACCAATTGACCTTTGATGATATTTTTTTTAAAACAGTGGGGAATGTCAATTTTTTAACAATCCCCATCATCCCTCACTTATAGTTCAATGAAGTTTACCATCACTTGGAACTCAGTTGGAACTCAGTCCTTCAGGGCTGATTTTGCCCCGCCAGGGCGGGACTAAAGCCCTGAGTTACCTATTCAATACATTTTATCACTCGTTAACTGAAGGGTTTCGAAATCTGTAAAAATTAACTTGACATGGAATTTGGATTATGTTATTAAAAAAAGTACATTAGTAAGGAAAGAAATGGATCAGCTTAATCATCTTCATTTTAGCAGTGGGTTTTATTTTTATTGGTATTTCTATGCCGGAATCTACCCACTGCCTTGCGCTGACCATTAACAATTAAAGAAAACAATATAGGCCGTGGGTAGATCGAAGCTACCCACGGCCTTTCTGTTTTGGGCCGTGGGAGTCATCTCTCCTGCGGCCTTTTTATTTTCAGCGGAGGAGGGCTAGGCCCATGATAGGAAAGAGGATTCGTATGGAACGGATCGTGGATCGAGCTTCAGGCAGGACCGTGATCATCCCCATGGACCATGGAGTGACTGCGGGCCCGATCAAGGGGCTGACCAGAATAGAGGAGACGATTGACGCCGTCATAAGAGGTGGAGCCAATGCCATCATTATCCACAAGGGATTGGTGGAGGCCGGCCATCGGAGAAGCGAAAGGGGTGTCGGGTTGATCGTCCACCTTTCAGCGAGCACCCGGATGGCGCCTGATCCGAACTCCAAAACCATGGTATGCACGGTGGAGGAGGCAATCAAGTTAGGAGCAGATGGAGTCTCTGTCCATGTGAATCTCGGAGCTGAGGACGAGAAATCTATGCTGGAGGACTTAGGCAGAGCAGCCAAAACAGCTTTTGAATGGGGGATGCCTCTTTTGGCCATGATGTATACGAGAGGTCCCAAGGTGGAAAATGAGTATGATGCGAAGGTAGTGAAACATGCGGCCCGGGTCGGGGCTGAGCTCGGAGCGGATATCATTAAAGTTCCCTATACCGGTTCTTCTGAGAGCTTCAGTGAGGTGGTGGAAGGCTGCCCTGTTCCTGTTGTAATTGCCGGTGGGGAGAAGATGGGGACGGACAAGGATCTTCTCGAGATGGTCAAGGGAGCGATGGCTGGAGGAGGAGCTGGCGTTTCCATTGGCAGAAACGTCTTTCAGCACAGGGATCCTGCGAGGATCGTTCAGGCCATTTATAAAATCGTCCATCATGGCTGTGTGGTCGAAGAATGCCTGAATGAGCTGGAGGAGAGGAGATGAAAAAGATCTGGGTGAAGAACGTGCCGTGGCGGAAAGAGATCGCCCTAGCTGCTGTGGAGGCAGGTGCGGATGCCTTATGGATCCCTCCGGGGATGGGGCCAGAGGTGAGAAAGATGGGCATCATCCTGACCGTGGCTGAGGACGGAGACCTCATATTGGGCCGGGATGTAGTTGAGAGAGAGATCAGGGAAAAGAAGGATGAGGAAGAGATTATCAACCTCAGCCTATCCATGAAGGTGGTCGTCAGAGGGGTGGACTGGACGGTCATCCCTCTCGAGAATCTGCTTAGCCGTACGAATAATATCTTTCTCGAAGTCGACGGCCTTCAGATGGGAGAGACGGCTCTCTCCATCCTTGAAAAAGGTGTGGATGGGATCGTGATCAAGAATTCGGATCCTGATGCAGTCCGAAAGATTATCCTATTTCTCAGAAGGGAGGCCGAACGATTCAGACTCTTCCCCGCCAGAGTGAAGCACATCGAACCGCTGGGTCTGGGCGATCGGGTCTGTGTGGACACCTGTTCTTCAATGCTTTTAGGTGAGGGGATGTTGGTCGGAAATAGCAGTCAGGCTCTCTTCCTCATCCATTCCGAGAGCGTAGAGAATCCCTTTGTCAATACCCGGCCTTTCCGGGTCAACGCAGGTCCTGTTCATGCCTATATTCGGCTGGCCAACGGCCAGACAAAGTACCTCTCTGAGATCCGTTCGGGTGATCGGGTGCTGGTCGTAAACTTTGAGGGCAAGAGCTATCCTGCTGTGGTGGGAAGGGCAAAGATCGAGAGGCGTCCCCTGGCTCTGGTCGAAGCGGATGAAGGCGGCCAGACCGTCTCGGTCATCTTACAGAATGCAGAAACGATCCGGCTTACCGATCCCTCTGGAAAGGCGATTTCGCTTGTCGATCTCAAAGAGGGAAGCGAGGTATTAGTCTACCGGGAGGGATCGGCAAGGCATTTTGGGGTCAAGATCGATGAGTCGATTATCGAAAGGTAAAGAGACTGAAAGGATCTGCGTTCCCATTGTGGAGAGGACGATCAAGAATGCCGCCAAAGCCGTGGAAGAGGCAACTCCGCTCGCTGACCTCATCGAACTCCGGCTCGATTATCTCAGAGAACCAGAACTGGAGACTTTGATAAAGGTCCGGCAGAAACCCTTCATCATCACCAACCGGAGAAGAGAGGAGGGAGGAAAGTATCGGGGTGATGAGGAGAGGAGATTCAGAGTTCTGGAAGAAGCCATTGCACTGGACGCCGACTACGTGGATGTGGAGATAAGAAGCAGAGGATCGTTGCTTCGAGACCTGATCTCAAATAAGAAAAAGACGAGGATCATCCTCTCCTTCCATGATTTTCAGGGAACGCCGTCCCGAAGAGAACTGAGAGGACTTTACTCCCGTATGGCCGGGCTGGGAGCAGACGTCATCAAGATTGTGACGTTTGCCAGGTCCTGGGAAGACAATTTCACTGTCCTCTCACTTCTATCCTTTGCAAAAGAGATGAAACAGCAGACTGTAGCCCTCTGCATGGGAGAGAAAGGAAGGATGAGCAGGGTCTTTGCCCCGCGGATGGGCGCTGTATGGACCTATGCCCCGCTTTGCAGGGATCGCTCTTCTGCTCCAGGGCAGTTGACCGCTCAAGAGATGAGGGAGATCTGGGAGAAACTGGGATGATCGATGCTCGGACAGAACTCTACGGCATCATCGGAAATCCAGTTCGGCATAGTTTAAGCCCGCTCATCCACAATACTGCGTTTAAAAGGATGGGATTGAATGCGCTCTATTTAGCCTTCGAAGTGGAGGATCTCGAAGAGGCGATTCATGGGATCAGAGCCTTGGGAATTCGAGGGGTGAGCGTGACCATCCCGTTTAAAACCGAGGTGGTTCCATTTTTGGACGAAGTCGAAGAGGCTGCAGGAAAGATCAAAGCTGTGAACACGATTCTGAACAGGGGAGGAAGGATGATCGGCTATAACACCGATTGGCATGGAGCCATAGAAGCGCTTGAGGAGAAGATCGATTTGAGAGGAAAGAAGGTTCTCCTTTTAGGAGCCGGAGGTGCAGCCCGTGCCATCGGCTTTGGACTCAGAGAAAGAGGTAGCCTGGTGATTATTTCTAACCGATCAGGCGATAAGGCCCATCATCTGGCGGAGGAATTGGGGTTTGTTTCTTGGCCATGGTCATTAAGAGGCGATCTTCAACCAGAGGTGATCATTAATGCAACCTCTATTGGCATGTATCCTTATGATACGGAGGGCCCGCTTCCCAAAGAAGTCCTAAAAGAGGGAATGACAGTGATGGATATCGTCTATTGGCCCCTGCGGACAAAGCTTCTCCGGGAGGCTGAGGAAAAGGGTTGCCTCACGATCAATGGCCTGGAGATGCTTACTCGGCAGGGAGCGGGACAACTTCAAATCTGGACAGGGAGGAGGCCTGACCTTGGAAAGATTAAAGAGGACCTTTATCGGGCATTGGTGAGAACGGAGGTCAGTAAAGAAGGGAGTTATGATCGAGATTAAACCGATTGATCATTGTGATGCCTCCATCACTCTTCCAGGTTCGAAGAGCTACACCCATCGGGCCTTGATTCTCTCTGCTCTTGCCGATGGAGAGTCTGTCTTAATCAATGCTCTACGAAGTGAAGATACGGAGTATACGGTTCGAGGTTTGAAAAAGATGGGAGTTCCGGTCTTCTGGCAAGATGCTTCTTTCCATGTCCTTGGCCAGGGAGGAAGACTAAAAGGCGAAGAGAATACGATTTTTTTAGGCAACTCGGGTACCTCCATGAGATTTCTTACTGCGATGGCCGCGCTTAAAGAAGGTCGCACCCTGCTCGATGGAACCGAGCGGATGAGAAGAAGGCCGATCGGCGAACTTCTCAGCGGTTTGGAGTCGCTGGGAATTCGTGCCTATTCCAAAGAGTATAATGGCTGTCCGCCAGTGGTTGTGGAGTCCAAAGGGCTCAGGGGAGGAAGGGTGAGGATCAGGTGTGATGAAAGCAGCCAGTTCCTTTCAGCCATTCTGATGGTGGCTCCTTATGCTCAACAGGACGTCCATATCGAGGTGATAGGCCTATCTTCTAGCCCTTACGTCGATATTACCAGGGATGCGATGTCCGCATTTGGTGTTGAGATCGAGAGGAAAGGGAATCATACATTTTTTATTCGATCGGGTCAACGCTATCTCAGCCAGGAATACCGGATTGAGGGGGATGCCTCCCATGCCTCTTATTTCTTTTCAGTAGCAGCGGTCACCCGGGGAAGGGTGAGGGTTGAGAATTTTAATCCTTGCTCGGTTCAGGGAGATACCGGATTCCTCCGCATCCTGGAAAGGATGGGATGTGGGGTAATCCGTGGAGGTGGCTGGGCAGAGGTTAGTGGCAAGGAGCTTCAAGGGATAGAGATCGATATGAATGGCATGCCCGACGTCGTTCCGACACTTGCTGTGACCGCGGCCTTTGCCCGGGGGAGGACCGTGATCAAAGGGATTGGTCATCTTCGCCATAAAGAGTCAGACCGAATTCATGGTTTGAAGAGTGAGTTGACCAAGATGGGAGTACGAGTGAAAGAGGGAGAGGACTGGTTGAGGATTGAAGGGGGGAAGGTTCACGGGGCTGAGATTGATACCCATGAGGATCACCGACTGGCCATGAGCTTCGCCCTCGCAGGACTTGTAGTCCCGGGAGTGAAGATCAAGGGAGAGCAATGCGTGAGTAAATCGTTTCCGGGGTTCTGGGAAGCTTTTGGGAGATTATATCAATGAACCTCGTTTTAATTGGACAGAGGGCCTCGGGTAAAACCACCGTAGGCAGAAGATTATCCGGTTTCTTGGGAAAGGTGTTTGTAGATACAGATGAGCTGATTGAGGCATGTCAGGGATCTTCTATCGCGGAAATTGTCAGGCGTCATGGCTGGGACTATTTCAGATCAGTGGAGAAGAAGGTCATCTCAGAGATCTCGGGCCGCGACGGGTTGATCATTGCCGCAGGTGGAGGTGCAATCCTCGAACCTGAGAATGTCCAAGCTCTCAAACGAAATGGTTTCATTATCTGGTTGACGGCCGAGGTACAGATTCTGCTTCAGCGAATGGCCAGAGACGGCCACACAATCGGACAGAGGCCAAGCCTTACAGGGAAAGGAACATTGGAGGAGTTAGAAGAGGTGATCGCTCAGAGAAAGTCCTTTTATGAGAAGGTGTCAGAGGTCCGAGTAGATACGTCGGCATTGGACGTGGACGGGGTGGTCAGTCATCTCCTTTCTATATTACGGGAGAGGAGGGTTTAGTTTGGCAGGGAATTCGTTCGGGACACTCTTCAGGATCACTACCTGGGGAGAGTCTCATGGAGAGGCTCTGGGGGTGGTGATCGATGGTTGTCCTCCCACGATAGACCTTTCGGTAGAGGAGATTCAGAAGGAATTGGATCGCAGAAGACCAGGACAGGGAGCGGGGTCGAGTCCCCGGAAAGAGGGGGACAGGGTGGAGATCCTTTCAGGGGTCTTCGAAGGGAGGACGACGGGAACGCCTATCTCCCTTCTAATCAGGAATGAGGACGTGGATTCAGGATCCTATGAAGGATTAAAGGATGTTTTCAGACCCGGTCATTCGGATTTCACCTATCAGGCGAAGTATGGCATCAGGGACTACCGGGGCGGAGGAAGGGCATCGGCCAGGGAGACTGTTGGTAGGGTGGCTGCTGGAGCCGTGGCTAAGAAGATACTTGCACAAGAGCGGATGGAGGTCACGGCCTATACATTGGAACTCGGAGGGATCGGGGTAAAAAGGATCGATTGGGAGGAGATCGGTCGAAATGATTTCCGGTGCCCGGATCCCGATGCAGCAAAGGAGATGGAAAAAAAGATTGAAAAGGTCAAGCTTCAGGGAGATTCAATCGGAGGAATTGTGGAGATTCTAGTCCGGGGCTGCCCTCCTGGACTGGGAGAGCCGGTCTTCGACAAATTAGAGGCAGATCTGGCCAAGGCCCTGATGAGCATCGGCGCAGTCCGGGGAGTGGAGATAGGAGCCGGGTTTGGGGTAGCCCGCATGTCTGGTTCTCAATGTAATGATCCTCTGGGATCAATGGGTTTTGAAAAGAATGATGCCGGAGGGATCCTGGGAGGGATATCGAACGGAGCGGATATCCTTTTGCGGGTAGCCGTGAAACCCATTCCTTCGATCCGTCTGGAACAGAGGACCGTCGATCAGGCGATGCGACCTGTCTCACTCCGAATCGAAGGCCGTCACGATGTCTCAGCCATTCCGAGGATCAATCCGGTTTGTGAGGCCATGGTCGCCATTGTCCTTGCGGATCATCTCTTACGTCAGAAAGCCCAGGAGCAAGGGAGATGGAAATAGAAGAAGAGATTAAATCCCTGAGGTATAAGATCGACGCCTTGGATGATGAGATCCTCTCCCTTCTAAATCGGAGGGCCATGCTCGTCACACAGATGGGGAGAATCAAATTAAGTAACAATTTACGTGTTTATGACCCAAGGCGTGAGGAGGAGATTATCAACCGTCTGAGGATAAACCATTGCGGTCCATTTCCAGAGAGAGCCATCTTTCATGTCTTTCATGAGATCATCTCAGCCTGCCGTTCCCTAGCGAGGAAGATCGACGTGACATATCTGGGGCCTCCTGGCACCCATACCCATCTCGCCTGTCTGGAATACTTTGGAAGCTCCATCGAAGCCTTTCCTAAGGATAGTATCGAGGAGGTTTTTGAAGCTGTGAAGAGAGGGGAGACACATTACGGGGTTGTACCTATTGAAAATTCGACAGAAGGCATGGTGAATCGGACCTTAGACATGTTCATTGAATACGAAGTCAGGATCTGGGGTGAGATTTTGGTTAAGATTTCCCATGATCTTCTCTCACGAAACGGAAATTCTGAAGAGATTGAGAGGATCTATTCCCATCCACAGGTCTTTGGCCAATGCCAGAAATGGTTGAGGAAGAACCACCCCCATACTCCACTGATCGAAACCGCAAGCACGGCGAAAGCAGCTCAAATGGCCCTGCAGGAGCCGATGGCTGCTGCTATTGCCAGTCCCCTTGCAGGACGCCTCTATGGATTAAAAACCGTAGTTCCCAAGATAGAAGATGCGATCCATAACTATACCCGTTTCTTCATTTTAGGCCAACAAAGCCAGGAGAGGACAGGCAAGGATAAGACCTCGATCCTTTTCTCGATACCTCATGTTCCAGGTTCTCTTTATACTGTCCTGAAAGTTTTCTCTGAAAAAGGGATTAATTTGACAAAGATTGAGTCTCGGCCTATTAAAGAGAGACCATGGGAGTATATCTTTTTCATCGACTTCGAAGGTCATGCCCAAGAGCCCGTGATTGATCAAGCGTTATCCGATATCAGAGGGAGGGTTCTTTCTATTAAGATTTTGGGGTCGTATCCCAAAGAGTCATAGAAAAGCAGATGGTGTTGAAAAGCGGACTCAGAGGTCAGCAGGATCGGTTCAAAAATTAAAAGCGAGAGGATCGGTCTTAAAGAGATCATGTGCACACTCGATATGACATTGGAAGATCATTTTATAGAGAGCCAACCCCTTTTTCCCTTTAGAGCTTTTAAAGGGCTTGATGAATTGATTACCAGAACAGTTCATGGAACAAAGGTTGAACAATTTAAACCCGAAAAGGATCGTGAGCTCTTTCACCCCTTCGAAATCCATACAGAAGAAGAGAAGAATCTAGACCATCTCAATATGATCTTTTTCAGTAATCCCATTGCTTGCTATTATCTAATCTATGTAGAGGTATCATCTCTTTTTAGAGGGAGAAGGGGATTAGGGAACAATATCCTCAGGGTTTTCAAAGAATCCGTTGAAAAGAAAGGGGCTTTGGGTCTCCTCGATAACATCATCCCACCGGATGATCTAACTTATGACATTTATACCAATCAGGTCAATCCCCCTCTTGTCATCCTCCGGGATAGAAGAAGTGTTTATATTCGGTGGAAGAAAGTGGAAGGTATCCACTCGGAGGAGGCCCTGGATCAACTCAGAACCACCTCCCATCTGAAGGAGATGAACCGGATGGTAGGGATCGACCGGGTGATGGTCAGGATCATCGGCGAGATCAGAGATTGATTAATGAATAAATTTCATTCGGGCCTCCTTAAAGAAGTCGAAACGTTGGCCTTCTTCGTTCCTTGGGATGTTCAGAGAAATATCCCAAAGGTGAATGTAGATGCTAGAGGGGCTTCTTTGCATACTGATTGGATTGCCTGAAGGTCATATCGAATGGGTTCAAGGGTTATCGTTTTAAAGGGAATAGATCCGTATCACACGACAATCAAGGGGCTTCAAAATTTTCCTCTGCCGAATTTGAAGGGAAGGAGGGTCTTGATCAAACCTAATGCCGCCCGACTGGCCCTCCCCGGAGAAGGAGTGACAACCCATCCGGGAGTGGTTGAAGCTGCGATCGATCATCTGAATGAAAAAGGAGCAGGTGAAATTACGATCGGTGAAAGCTGTATCTTTGGTGTAGATGTAGAACAGGCCTTCCAAGCAACCGGAATGAGGGAGGTGTCGGAGAGAAAGGGGATTGAACTTATCGATTTGGATCAGGTTGCTCCAATGGAAATCAACGTTCCCGGAGGAAAAACCCTTAAGAGAATTAGAGTCCCTTCCATCCTAAAAAAAATTGACTATATCATCTCGATCCCTGTGATGAAAACCCATATGCATACACGGGTGACATTGAGCATCAAAAATATGAAGGGATTATTATGGCGAAGGGAGAAGGCAAGACTGCACCAACTTCGATGTGAAAGGAAAGTCGCTCAAGGAGATAAGGCCCTTGATCTTGCCATATCCGATATGGCCTCGGTCTTATTTCCTGATTTGGCCATCATTGATGGGACCACAGGACTGGAGGGAATGGGACCTGCCTATGGAATGAAGAAAGAGGCAGGACTTATCGTTTTAGGGAATAATCCCGTTTCTGCAGATGCGGTGGCTGCACGACTGATGGGGTTTTACCCGGAAGAAATACCTCACCTAAGATTGTTAGGGGAAAGAGGATTAGGAGAAATCCAATTATCAAACATTTCAATTGAACCAAAGTATTTTTTAAAATGGGAGACGCATTTTGAGCCTCCTCCCTTCCAATTCTCTTTCTCACTCCCCGATGTCGTGGTTCACGATGAAGGATCATGCAGTGCCTGTCTTTCAACATTATTTGTTCTTCTTCATCGTTACAAGGATTTACTTGCCTCCCACCGCTTGGGGGATGATAAGATTCACATTGGCATTGGAAAATATCTGGAGAATATTCCTGAAGGAACCCTTTTGATAGGTAACTGTGCGAATAAGGTGAAAGAGAGGGGGATCTTCGTCAAAGGATGTCCTCCTGTGAGTTCGGAGGTCCTGAAATCGCTACGAAAATGTGTTTCCCAGGGCCTTTTCCAAAATTCTTGACAACAAGTGCGGATCGGGATAAGTGAAATGCTATTTGAATGGGATGCATAAGATGAAGGTTATCTTTGATTCGATCACGAACCGTTGGTGGTGCCGGGAGAAAAAGAGAAGGAGGTCTGCCCAGTGCCATTATAAAAAATTGAATTGAGAATTAAGGCCATGGGCGGCCTCAGTGGCTTCCATGGCCTTTTTTATTTCTGCCTTATTCTTCGAAAAATTACATTTAAAAAGGCTATGGATCCTAACCATAGCTTTTTTTGTTTTTAGGAGGGTCAAACATGGTGATCCCGTCTTGGGAAGAGTTTGAACGACTGGCTACTCAAGGCAACCTCATTCCGGTCTTTGAGGAGGTCCATTTCGACTGGGAAACCCCCATCTCAGCATTTCGAAAGATCGATGATGGGAGCTTCTCCTTCCTTCTCGAGAGTGTGGGGGGAGGAGAGAAATGGGGCCGCTATAGCTTTCTTGGTTCTTCGCCTGCCTACCTCTTTAGAAGCAAGGGAGGCGAGTTCGAAATCGTCAAGGACGGAGAGGTCGTGCAGAAGGGAAGGGAGAGAGATCCTCTCTTGGCCCTTGAGAATTTTTTGCGAAAATTCCGACCGGTTGAACATGGCCTTCTTCCTCGATTCTCTGGAGGCGCTGTCGGATATGTGAACTATGATGTGGTCAAATCCTTCGAGAGGATCCCGGATCTTCTTCCCCAAGACCTAAACGTTTATAGTTGTCTTTTCATGATCACCGATACCCTTCTCGTCTTTGACAACTTGAAGCAGAAGGTCAATGTGATCTGCAATCTATTTTTGGATGGCTATCCATCTCTGAAAGAAGCCTATCAATCGGCTAAAGAGAAGATCTTCAGGATCATTGCGAAGCTTAAGAGTCCGCTTTCTCACCCGGATGAAACTGACGGGGTCTTTTCTTTCAGGTCCTCTTTGCGATCAAATTTCAGCCGAGAAGAGTTCATGGAGAGGGTGGAGAGGGCAAAACAATACATTCAGGCCGGGGATATCATCCAGGTGGTTCTCTCGCAAAGGTTTTCGGCTAAGATTAGATGTCCGGCTTTCAATATCTACCGTGCGCTCCGATCGATCAACCCCTCGCCCTATCTTTTTTATCTGAGGATGGGCGACATGATACTGCTCGGGGCTTCGCCCGAGGTGATGGTTCGTCTGGAAGGAAGACGGATCGAACTCCGTCCACTTGCGGGCACGAGTCGGCGTGGAAATAGCCCAGAGGAAGATCTGGCCATGGAGAAAGATCTCCTCTCGGACGAGAAGGAGAGGGCCGAGCATATCATGCTCGTGGATCTGGGCCGGAACGATGTCGGCCGGGTGGCTGAGATCGGCTCGGTCAAGGTGACAGAGCTGATGGCCGTGGAGCGGTATTCGCATGTCATGCACATTGTCTCCAACATTCAGGGCTCTCTGGCCCCTGACAAGAATGCTTTCGATGTCTTTCGAGCGGCCTTTCCTGCTGGAACCGTTTCTGGTGCGCCAAAGATTCGAGCCATGGAGATCATCGAAGAGTTAGAGCCGGTTCAACGAGGACCCTATGCCGGAGCTGTGGGTTACTTTGGATTTTCTGGCAATATGGATACCTGTATTACCATCCGCTCCATTCTGATCAAAGACAAGAAGGCCTACGTCCAGTCAGGCGCCGGGATTGTTGCGGATTCCGTGCCGGAAAATGAGTATGAGGAGACCCTGAACAAGGCCCAGGCCATCTTTAAAGCTGTCGAACTTGCTGAGGAGGGCATCCGGTGATCCTTCTGATCGATAATTATGATTCGTTCACCTATAATCTGGTTCAATATTTCGGCGAATTAGGATCAGCCTGTGCGGTCTATCGGAACGACCAGATCGATCTTCAGACCATCGAAGAGAAGCATCCAGATCGTCTGGTCATCTCTCCAGGCCCGTGCACACCGATAGAAGCAGGTATCTCTGGAAAAGCGATTCTGAAGATGGCTGGGAAGGTGCCGATCCTTGGAGTCTGTTTGGGACACCAATGCATTGGAGCGGCCTTCGGCGGAAGGATCATCCGGGCCAAGCGGCTGATGCACGGGAAGTCTTCCCTCATCTATCACGATGAAAAGACGATCTACAGAGGCCTGCCCAATCCTTTTGAGGCGATTCGTTATCACTCCCTCCTGATAGACCGTGAAGGTCTTCCAGAATGTCTGGAGGTATCAGCGGAGACAAGGGAAGGAGAGATTATGGGCGTCAGGCATAGAAGGTTTGCGATCGAAGGAGTTCAATTTCACCCCGAATCGATCATGACCCAGGGAGGGATGATATTACTAAAAAATTTTTTAGAAATGGAGGAAGATGGTCATGCTTAAAAGATTTATTGCCAGGGTTGTGGATGGAATTGACCTGAATGAAAAAGAAGCTGGCGAGGCCATGGACGTGATCATGGGAGGAGAAACACCTTCCACCCAGATCGCTGCCTTCATCGTTGCCCTAAGGATGAAGGGAGAGACGGTTCAGGAGATCACCGGGTTTGCACGGGCGATGCGAGCCAGGGCTCTTCGAATCCGGGCAAAGGACGGAGAATCTGTGGTAGACACCTGCGGAACCGGTGGGGATGGGAAGGGGACTTTCAACATCTCCACGGCCGTGGCTTTTGTGGTGGCTGGAGGTGGATGCACGGTGGCCAAACACCATAATCGCTCTGTATCGAGTCAGTGCGGAAGTGCGGATGTGCTGGAAGCCTTAGGAGTGGACCATGCGCTTTCTCCGGAAAGAGCAGAGGCCTCCCTTCAGGAGTTAGGGCTGGCCTTCCTCTTTGCGCCCACCTTCCATCCTGCGACAAGGCATGCCATGGTCCTGAGGCGGGAGATTGGAATTCGAACGGTCTTCAACCTCCTCGGTCCGTTGACCAATCCCGCTGGAGCCACTGTCCATCTCGCAGGTCTCTACAGGGAAGACCTTTTGCAGTCGGTGGCTGAGGTATTGAGAAATCTTGGAAGCAAGGCAGCCTTTGTGGTTCACAGCGAAGACCACTGTGACGAGATCAGTATCAGCGGAAAGACTACCATCTGTCAGCTCAAGCAGGGAAATATTGAAACCTACCAGATCGAGCCTGAGATGATGGGTCTCAAAAGGGCAAAGTTGGAAGAGATTCAGGGAGGGACACCTGAGAAGAATGCGGATATTTTGCTACGGGTCCTGCGAGGAGAACCCGGCCCTCCACGGGATGTCGTCCTTTTGAATGCAGCCGCGGTCTTTGTCGCGTCGGAAAAGGCCTTGGATCTCCGGGATGGGATTGAGATGGCCAGGGAGGCAATCGACTCCGGCAGGGCGATGAAAAAGCTCGAAGAGATGATTCGTTTTTCAAATCGTAAGGAGTGAACCATGTTCCTGGAAAAGATTGTACGAATAAAAAAGGAAGAGATTCAGACAAGGAAGACTGGATCTCGGCAGAAGGAGATGGAGGAGGTCATTTCTCGCCTTCCTCATCCTCGGGATTTGATGAAGGCAATTTCGCACCATGCTCCAATGGCACTGATCGCAGAAATAAAACCCGCCTCACCTTCAGCCGGAGTCATCAAAGAGGAGTTTGATCTTCACCGGATCGGCTCTACCTATGAAGCAGGAGGGGCCTGCGCCATCTCTGTTCTGACAGAACCCTATTTTTTTAAAGGAGATCTTTCCTATCTCTGCTTGATAAAAGAGAAGACCTCTTTACCGGTCCTTCAGAAGGATTTCATTCTCGATCCCTTTCAGATTTATGAAGGCCGGGTCTCAGGTGCGGATGCAATCCTTCTTATTGCTGCCATCCTCGATCGAGAAGAGCTTGGCGATTTTGTGGATCTGGCTCAGAACCTCGGCCTGATACCTCTGGTTGAGATTCACAACGAGGACGATCTTGAGAAGGTTTCAGCCCTTAACCTTTCGCTCATCGGAATTAATAATCGGAACCTCAGGACTCTGGAAGTTGACTTAAACACGACCCTTCGCCTTAGGGGAGAAATTTCTTCAAAAATAAAGGTCATCAGTGAGAGCGGGATCAGGACTCCCGAGGATGTGAGACTTCTCAGAGAGGCTGGCGTTGATGGGATTCTGGTAGGGGAGATTTTGATGCGAAGCATTGATCCAGCCTCAAAGATCAGGGAGCTACTGAGAGCGTAAAAACGATGGGGAGACGATGAGATCGGGGGGTGGGGAGAAAGCTGACACTGAGGGGATGACCTGGATCAAGATCTGCGGGATCACAAATGTTGAAGACGCCTTAAACGCAGCCTTGTTGGGCGTGGATGCATTAGGCTTTATCTTCGCCCCAAGTCCAAGAAGGATTGAGGCTGAGAAGGCTCGAAAGATTATCAAGGCCCTTCCAAAAACTCTCCTTAAGGTGGGGGTCTTTGTCAATGAAGAAGAGAGGGAGGTCCAGCGAATGGCTGAATATTGTGGTCTCAATGTTCTCCAATTTCATGGTGAAGAGTCGCCGGAGTATTGTCAAAAATTTTGCCTGCCCATATTCAAGGCGATTCGTATTAGGGATTCTGAGAGCCTTAAGGAGATAGAGAAATTTTGTGACGTCTTCATCCTCCTCGATACGTACAGCCCTTTGCAAGCAGGGGGGTCAGGGATTCCTTTTCCGTGGGAGATCGCATTAAGGGCGAAAGAGAAAGGGAATTTTATTCTCTCAGGGGGTTTAAATCCGGACAATGTTGGAGAAGCCATAAAAAAAGTGAGGCCGTGGGGGGTGGATGTTTGCTCGGGCGTGGAAATGTGTCCGGGAAAGAAGGATTCATCCAAAATGGCGGAATTTGTAAGGAGGGCCAGGGAAGAGGATGAACAAGATTGATCAAACATTTAAAAAATTAAGAAATGAATTTCGGGCGGCATTGATCCCTTTTATCGTAGCGGGTGATCCGGATCTTACAGCCACAGAGGCGCTCCTGTTGAAGATGGCCGAAGCTGGGGCAGATATGATCGAACTGGGAGTCCCTTTTTCGGAACCGGTTGCGGACGGTCCCACCATCCGAGCTGCCCATCGGCGAGCCCTTCAAAATGGAGTCGGCCTGAAAGAGATATTAAGTATGACAGGGAGGTTAATGGACAGGATCCCGCCTCTGATCCTGATGACCTATTTCAAACCTGTTTCAGAATATGGTCGAAGAGATTTTGCAAAGGACTGCAAAGGGAATGGCATCGAGGGAGTGATCATCCCCGACCTCTCCCCGGAAGAGGCAGGGAAGTGGATCGATGAAGCCAGGAAAATGGATTTAGACACTATTTTCCTTGTTGCTCCAGACAGTTCACCAGTGCGGATAAGATGGGCGGTCCGGTCCAGCCGGGGATTCATCTACTATGCTTCTGTAACGGGTATAACCGGAACAAGAGAAAGACTGCCGGAGGGGCTGGAGACCTCTATCGGGCGAATAAAAGAGCAGACCAAAAAGCCGGTGGTCGTTGGGTTTGGCATTTCCAATTCCGAGCAGGTGAAAGAAGTCAGCCGTTTTGCGGACGGAGTCATCGTAGGAAGCGCCATCGTGAAGATCATAGAGAAAAACATCAACACTTCCTCTCTCGTTGAAAGAGCAGGACACTTTGTTTCTTCTCTAACAGAGGTATTGATGGTAACTTGGCCAGATAAAACCTGAACAGCCCCTTGACTTTTTTGCGAAAGAAAAGATACTTTTCCGAAATTACTTATATGAAGGGAAGTGAGAATAAGATGGAGATTATCCGTAAGGTCAAAGAGATGCAGGAGATTTCTGATCGTCTCAGACACGAGGGAAAAAAGATCGGGTTTGTCCCAACAATGGGGTACTTGCACGAGGGGCACCTTTCCTTAGTGAGAAAGGCAAGGGTTCTATCCGATGCTGTGGTCGTTTCGATATTCGTCAATCCGACCCAATTTGGGCCAGGGGAAGATTTTGAGAGATACCCTCGAGATGAAGAGGGAGATAAAGCGAAACTTGAGGCAGAAGATGTTGATTTTCTCTTCATCCCGGAAGCAGGCGAGATGTATCCCTCCGGGTATCAGACCCATGTCGAGGTCACGGAGGTCTCCAAAGGGCTCTGCGGGGATTTCAGGCCTGGCCATTTCAGAGGGGTCGCAACAGTTGTGGCTAAACTATTTAATATCGTCAAACCCCGGGTGGCTGTTTTCGGAGAGAAGGACTACCAGCAGCTCCTTGTGATTAAAAGAATAGTTCGGGATCTGAATTTCGATATCGAGATCCTATCAGGCACCCTCATCAGAGAAGAAGATGGGCTTGCCATGAGTTCCAGAAACGCCTATCTCTCCCCTGAAGGGAGACAAAAGGCGCTGAGCCTGTATCGCTCGCTTCTCAAGGGAAAGGAGCTATATGAGACCGGAGAGAAAGATGCTTCTGTGCTGGTAAAAGCGGTTCAGAAAAGCGTAGAATCCACCGCCGGAATCGTGCTTCAATATGTGGAGATCAGGGATGCTGAGACGTTGGATCGAATTGAAAGGGTGGGCAAACCTTCGGTCATTGCGGTTGCCGCTCTCATTGATTCTGTAAGGTTGATTGATAACATGATCCTTGGGCGGTGAACCCCATGCGAGTCACAATGCTCAAGCTATCCCCCATTTTGACAGCGTTTTTCCAGCCTTGCCCAATCTTGATCCAACTGTTGTTGAAGCGCTTCCACCAGGTCTGTTTTTCCAGCGGAAAGAAGATGTGAAAATCTTCCTTGGGATTTAAACCAATCCATAAGAGGTTTTTTAGTGGCATTCGGTTTATAGTTAAGCCGCCAGGCGCCTTCATCAACTTCATAAAGTGGCCAGACGCAGGTGTCCACAGCAAGTTTTGAAATGACATTTGCGTCCTTAGGGTCATAGCGCCAGCCGCGGGGACATGGACTAATGACATTGATAAACGAGGGACCTTCCTTTGATATGGCTTTTTTCACCTTGATCATTAAATCGTTCCAGGCATGAGGGGCTGCTTGAGCGACATAAGGGATGTTATGAGCGGCCACGATCGCTGTCATATCTTTCCGAGGTTGAACTTTTCCTGTGATCACCTTCCCAGTTGGAGTCGTTGTCGTCCATGCTGCTTTTGGAGTCGCACTACTCCGCTGTGTTCCTGTATTCATGTAAGCTTCGTTATTAAGGCAGATATACAAAAACTGGTGGCCCCTTTCGAGGGCACCACTTAACCACTGGAATCCAATGTCATAGGTGGCCCCATCGCCAGCAAAGACTACAAACTTGATGACCCGGTCCTCAATCTTTCCCTGTTTTCTTAATGAGCGGTAGGCTGATTCGATTCCGGAAATGGTTGCCCCTGCATTTTCAAAAGCGCTATGAACCCATGGCACACGCCATGAGGTATAAGGGAATATCCCTGTAGTGATTTCCAGGCAACCGGTTGGTGTACAAACCACTACTGGATAATCAATCGCATGCAACACCTGGCGGACGATCATTGCTTCAACACAGCCTGAACACATCCGATGCCCAGGAGCCAGCCTTTCCTCCCGATTGCAGATTTCCTTTAAGTTTATTTTTATCTCTCTGGATACCTCAGGCATGAACAACTCCCTCCTTAAAATTCTCTCAATCCAAGATAACGGAAAACAGGCTCTGTCTGCCCTGAACGAACGATTTCGAGCAAATCGTGAAAGACCGAACAGATTTGCTCAGGCACGGTATCCCGGCCTCCTAACCCGAAGATATAATTCACCAGAGGGATCTGGATCTTATTGAGATACAAAGCCGTGGCCACTTCAAGAAAAACAGGATTGCCCTGGGCTCCAAAAAAACCGGTCCGTTCCAGTATAGCCACTGCTTTCTTACCTTTTAAGGCCTTCATCACTTCATCTGCCGGAAAAGGGCGGAAGGAACGGATCTTAAGCATTCCCGCTTTTATCCCGTCCTTCCGAAGTTGATCTACGGCTACTCGTGTGGCGCCTGCGGTTGCTCCCAGGATAATAATGGCTATTTCTGCATCTTCAAGTTGGTATGTGTCAATGAAACGATAGCGACGGCCGGTAAGCTTCTCATATTCCTCACCGATTTCTGCGATAACCCTCGATGCATTTGCCATTGCTTCCCACTGGGGACGTTTATGTTCAAAATAATAATCTGTAAAGTCGGCAGCGCCGTAGGTGACGGGATGGTCTACATCCAGCACAGAATAACGGGGCGTATAATTTCCGACCCAATTCTTCACCGCTTCGTCAGGAAGAACCTCTACCGGCGCAAGGGTATGACTGAGAACGAACCCATCCATGCAACACATCACCGGAAGAAGAACATCCGGATGTTCAGCAATCCGAATTGCCTGAAGCGCATTGTCATAAGCTTCTTGTTGGGTTTCGGCATAGAGCTGTATCCAGCAGGCATCCCGGGACCCCATGGAATCATCATGACTGCAAAGGATGTTTAGGGGAGCATTGAATGCTCGATTGGTGATATACATCACGATGGGTAATCTCCAACCTGATGCGACCCACAGCATTTCCCACATGAGCGCCAAGCCGGGCCCGCAGGTGGCTGTCTGTGCTCTTGCTCCAGCCAATGCCGCACCAATACAGGCGCTTAAGGCAGCATGTTCACTCTCCACAGGAATAAATTCAGTATCCACCTTCCCATCGCTGACAAATTCGCTGAAAGTCATCACTATTTCCGTCTGGGGAGTAATCGGATAGGCAGCAACCACATCGGGATTGATCTGTCGCATTGCTTCTGCAACGGCATTATCTCCCTCAAGGGCTTTTACCTCCCCTTTTATGCTGGCAAAACGCATCTATGCCTCCTTCCTTAATTGAGACTCTTCCAACATCTCGATCACTTGGCGTGGACACTCCACCGCACAAATTCCACAACCTTTGCAATATCTAAGATCAACTCCTGAGACCTTAGAATCTCTCACTTTAATGCTTCCATCCGGGCAAAAGAGCCAGCACAACATGCAATGAGAGCATTTTTCTGTATCGATCACAGGACGAAGGGCCCGCCAACTCCCTGTCTCATAGCCAACGGAATTGCCCCCCTCCAGGATAAGGCCACTGATAGGCAATGCTTTCCAACCTTTTGGTTTTTGAATCATTCCCCCTCCTTCTTCAGCCGATCTGACATTCATTAAAAGCCAGGTTAAACGCCTCTATATTTGCTTGCACTACTTTAGGAGACATCGTGGTTCCCAATTTGTACTTAACCAGGTCAACGAGACTCTCTTTTTTCATAATATCGGTCGCCTTCACCAATGCCCCTAACATGGGGACATTGGGGATATTTCTCTTCAATGTATGGAGGGCGATATGGGTGGCATCCACGGTCGCTACTTTCCCTTTGGTGTAGTGAATCTTCGATCGGACTTCACGGGGAGAAAGATGGGTGTTGATAACAAATATTCCGGGCTCACGGATACCCTCTGTGACATCAATAAAATCGATCAGCGTTGAATCAATGACCACCACCATATCCGGTTCGGTGACCAGACAATGGGGTAGGATGGGTGTTGAACTAATCCGTGCATAAGCCCGGATGGGTGCTCCCATCCTCTCTCCACCATAATCTGGTAAAGCCTGAAAATATTTACCCTCCTTCATTGCTGCCTCAGCGAGGATTTTTGCGGCAGTGACAACCCCCTGCCCCCCTCTGCCATGAAATCGAACCTCAAGCGTTTCACTCATTGCCGATTCCATTTGATCCCTCCATTAAATCGGTGACTCGATACCCTTTCCTTCCCAATATGCACAATATGCAGATTTGCTCAAATTATCCTTAAACGCTTCGACGATATCCTATGAAGGTATAGATTTCACTCACCATTGTTTCATAATCCTCTCTGATACTCTCGTGCATTCTGGCATTTTCAATAGCAATTGCTCCTATCTCAGCTAATGCTTCGACAAAGCGAACCTCTTCTTGTGAAAAGGTTTGATCCTTTGGAGTATATAGCCGTAAGATACCGATGATACCCCCCTTAACAGAAAGCGGAACAGAGAGCATGCCATGGATCCCTTCTTCGATAGCCTCCTTCTTATATTGGACTCTTGGATCTACTGAGATTTTGGGTATGAATACGGTTTTACCTTCCATTACTTCCGAAGCGCTAAGGTCTACATCCACCGGACCCTTTTTGATATATTTTTCACTCAATCCATGAGAGGCGACCAATTCTAAAGTACGCCTTTTTGGGTTTAATAATCGAATCGCACATCCCTTTACATTCAAAACCTCAACTAACATGTTTACCATTCTTCTTAAAACTTCCTGTATATCTAATGTGGAATGGATGGCTTTAACTGCTTCCTTGTAAGAATCAAAAATTTTTTGATCTGTTTCCATTACCTTCCTCCTCATTTGCGAAATTAATTCTGCTCTTGTATCAATCGAATACAGCAAAAAAGATGCCGATCATCGCAGTCCTGACAAATCTTATATTTTCAAATAGTTAGCCATTTGGGTTTTTAAATAAGACGTTACGTTTTATTAAATTTAGAAAAAATTCAAATTGAGTTTCGCAAATTTTAGAAATGGGAAGACCCCGAAGAAATGTTCCAACGGAAGAATGGAGATGAGAGGAGAAAAAAACTAATCTATGTGCAGTTTCTTTCTACGGTATCGGAAGGTGTGGTGGTTCAGGTTAAGAAGTTTTGCCGCTTTACTTTCGTTTCCATCAGCCATACGGAGAGCTTCTTGGAAATAGGCTCTCTCTAATCCATGAAGGACGGAAGTAAGGTCAATACCTTCTGCAGGAATCGAGGGAAGGCTTTTGCTAACCATTAGCTGGTCCGCTGTATCTTCTTTTCTCATATCCACTAACCCCAGATCTTTGTGAGTCATTTCTGGTCCCTTGCTTGTTAAAACAGCCCTCTCAATCATGTTCTTTAATTCCCGGACATTTCCTGCCCAACGATAGGCTATCAACGCATGCTCTGCCTGAGAAGAAAAACCAATAAAATTCTTTCCGAATTTTTTGCTGAATCTTACCAGGAAGTACTTCGCTAAAGGGATAATGTCCTCGCGACGTTCATTTAACGAAGGAATCTGAACTTTGATGACTCCTAAGCGATAGTAAAGGTCTTTCCGAAACTGGCCTTTTTCTATCAGGGAATCCAGATTTTTATTGGTGGCAGAGATGACTCGGACCTGAACCCTTAGTTTCTTTACTCCCCCGACCCTGTAAAATTCTCCCACTTCAAGGAAACGGAGAAGTTTTGCCTGTGATTCGAGGCTCAAATCACCTACTTCATCCAGAAACAGAGTCCCATCTGCGGCCTCTTCAATCAACCCCTTTTTCCCTGATTCAACCGCTCCTGTAAAAGCTCCCTTTTCATATCCGAAGAGTTCGCTTTCGAGAAGATCTTTAGGAATGGCGGCACAGTTCAGGGTGATGAAAGGGCCCATAAAATTGGGGCTTCGGTAATGGATGGCACTAGCAATCAATTCCTTCCCTGTGCCGGTCTCACCAAGAATGAGGATCGGGGTGTCCGGGCTCCTGGCTACCATCCCAACGAACTCCATCACATCATGAATGATATTGCTTTCGCCGATAAAACAGGGAAGGTTCTCCTTGAGATACCTTTCCTGAAGAATCTGAACCTCTTTTCTCAGCCGGATGGTCTCTATGGCATTGCGAATGGTGACCTCCAGGCCTTCCATGTAAATCGGTTTGACAACATAATCGTTGGCTCCCAATTTCATCGCCGAGATGACCGTGTCGATATCCTCATAAGCGCTGATGACAATGACCAGGACATCGGGATGGATCTCCTTGATTTTACGAAGGGCATTAATGCCATTCATATCCGGAAGCCCGATATCAAGCAGGATTAGGTCTGGAGGCTCCTCTTGAATTGCATCAATGGCGGCCTTCACGGTGGAGAAGGTTTTCACCCGATATTCCTTTTCCAGGGCCATGGAGATCCCTTCTCTAATCGTTTCTTCATCGTCCAGGACATAGATGGAGTATGAAATCATCCCTGTTTTCTCTCTCTTCTGATCGGAATTTCAACCCTGAATTCGGCCCCTCCCCATTTGCTGGTAGAGACACTCAGATTGCCGCCATGGTCTATGATGATTCGTTGACATAGACTGAGGCCTATTCCTGTGCTCCCGTTCTTCGTCGTAAAAAAGGGGTCGAATATCTTCTTACGAAGATGAAAGGGGACCCCTGGCCCTGAATCAGAAATACAGACAATGATCCGATCGTCTCGGGCCGAAGAGGTGATGTGGATCTGCTTGGCATCCTCCGAGCTTTTCATCGCCTCGGCCGCATTGCTGATCAGATTTAAAATCACCTGTTCGATCAAATTTGGATCTGCCTGACAAAGGGGCAATGTTTCGGCAAGCTCTTTATGCAAGGAGATCCCGTTCATTCGCAAGGCAGTGGCAGAGAGGTCAATGGCGTCTTCAATGGGTTGATTCAGATCTAATAGAATGAACCTGGGTTCAGTGGGCTTGGCGAAATCCATGACCTTTCTGATCACCGCTTCAATTTTGTTTGAAGCAGACCGAATCTGCTTAAGAATCACTTTTACTTTGTCCTGACTTTTTTCCTCCAGGAGAGTCTTCTCCAGGTTGTTCAAAAAAATGTTGATTCCGGAAAGCGGACTTCTTATCTCATGGGCAATGCCTGAGGCTACACGTCCCAGTGAAGCCATCTTGTCCTCAATCCTCAAAAGATGTTCCGATTCCTTCGCCCGCGTAATATCCAGTTTGTTGACTAAAATGGCTTCTTCTCCCAAGTATTCAATTAAACTCGCCCAGCAGTGGACCCATATCATTTCATGAGTATCATCCTCCTTGCCCTTGGGATAATACCTGAAGTCCATATCAATCGATTTGACTTCTCCTGACATGATCTTCTGAAATTCTTTGTCAACCTTTTCAAAATCATCCGGGTGAATGTTTTCCAATTTCCCATGCTGAAATAACTGTGCCAAAGGACCTGAAAGTCTTTTTTCTACCGGGTTTTCATAAATAATTTGACCCTTCTGGACAATCAAAATGCCGATAGGAGAGTTATCTGTTAAAGATTGAAACCTCTTCTCGCTCTCCAGCAGGTTTTTTTGAATCCGGGCCTGATGGTCTTTTAATTCCGCGAAACGTTCTTCAAACTCATTTGTTCGTTTTTTTAATTCTTCCTGTAACTTACGATGTTCTTTCTCAATGATTTCAAGCTCAGATACACGATTTTGAAGGGTGCTCAATTCTTTTAAAAGCTGCGCTTTGGTCATCCTTTTGTTATCCATTTTCTCAAAACTGTAAGAGACTGCTTTTCAAAACCATCTCAGAGGTGATATATGCTGTATCAGGATGGGGGAAACCGGAGTCATCTTTAGTAGAAGAAGTCCTCTCTTTAGGTTTTTCGACAAAGGCCTTCCTCTCCTACCGTTGCCATTATCCTTCGACAAATAATTTATTATCATAAATTGATAACATTGTAAATCCCATTGGAACGGGTTCAACTTTCTAACGGAGTAAAACAACCCCTGTTGATTTCATCCACTTGACTTTTTATAAGAAAGAAAAGATACTTTCCTGAAATTAAAGGAAGAGAAGGATGAAAAAAAATCAACACTTCAAATTGGCCATCTTTGATCTGGATGGGACGCTCACCCTGGAGAAGTCCATCTGGGAATATATCCATGTCCGTTTAGGGAAATGGTACGGGTTTGCAGAGCAGTATCAGAAGCAATTCTTAGAAGGCAAGATTTCTTACCAGGAATTCTGTGAACGCGATGCTGAAGTCTGGAAGGGGATGAAAGTTGAAGAGATGATGGAGATCATTAAGAACGTTCCGTTTCATCCGGGAGTAGACAAGTTGATTTCCCATTTAAGGCAGAAGGGGTTGAAACTATCGATGGTCTCTTCAGGACTTTCTCTCCTGACCAACTGGGTCCACGAGAGATATGGTTTTGATTATTCTGTTTCCAATGACCTCCTCTTTGAAGACGGAGTTCTCACTGGAAAGGTGAGAATCCAGGTTTTTTATGACAAGAAGGCCGAATGGGTGAGGAAGGTCCTTGACCAATATGAAATTAAGCCTGAGGAAGCCATTGCCATTGGAGACAGTCGTGGGGATATGGATATGTTTCAGATGGTGGGTTTTTCAGTTGCTTTTAATTCATCCTGTGCTGAACTCGATCGCATTGCCACGGTTTGCGTCCGGAGCCAGAACCTCGCAGATATTATTCCGATGCTGCCGCTCTGAAAAGATAGGGGGATTAGGGGATGGCGAGATAGGGTGAAATATGCAGTGGGAATTAACATTTATGAGGTGGGCCAATGGGTGGTGGAGCACATCAGTCCTCGATCATACCATCCCCTGGTTTACCTATCTTGGAAGCCATTTTGCTGTCATCCTCTTTATCCTTCTCAGCTTTATCATCACAAGACAGAGAAAGAGTCTCCGGCGACTTCTCCTTCTTTATGGTATCCAATCGGCCATTGTTTATGGCCTCAAATTTCTCATCCGGAGGGAGAGGCCCTTTCATTTCCTTGAAGAAATGGCCTCAAAACTCTCCAGAGGGTCGGGCGAGATCCTGGACCCCAGTTTCCCCAGTGCGCATGCCGCCCTTTCTTTTATGATGGCCACCCTTCTGGCCCACTGGTTTCCCCGGTACCGGATTCTTTTTTATTTTATTGCCGGATTCATCGCATGGACGAGAATCTATCTTGGGCTGCATTATCCGACCGATGTTTTGGTGGGAAGTTTGTTGGGGTATGGAATAACGAAGCTCTTCCTTCAATACATCAGATTAAAAAGGAGTGAGTGAGTTTCTTTCTCGGTAGGTTTTTTCCATCTGAATAAAATATTCGCCGAAGGCAAGGGTGTGTTTTTTCATTTCTTCATAAGCGGCTTCTGCATTCCCCGCAATCACTGCCTCCACAACAGAGCCATGCATCCCTTTCGGATGGACTGTATCTACGTCAGGACTGACTGCCTCGACCACCCTTTTCGTCAATTTCAGCAAAGACCTCATAAGAGCCTCAAGAAAGCGATTTCCACACATTTCAGCTAAAATAAAATGGACTTTTTGTTTTCTATCCACATCTAATGATAGGGAGACGATAGGAAGTTCTTCGATCTCCATGGCTTCCTTCAACTGCTGGGCATATTCAGGGGTGATGTTTAAGGCGGCTAACCGGGCGACTTCGGGTTCAATGATCAGTCTCACATGGTGAAGTTCAGGAATCGAAATTTTCTCAGTTAAAAATAGATCCAAAAAAGCATTTATCAAATAATCAAAGGTCAATTCAGTGACATAAGCGCCTCCTGTTACACCCTGCCGTGTTACTATGAAACCTGCATGTTCCAACTTCCTGAGAGCTTCTCGTACGACCACTCGACTCACCTGGAATTGCTCTGATAGATCTCGTTCAGAGGGAAGCTTGTCCCCTGCTTTAAAATTTCCCAATATTATCGAATGCTTAAGCTGTTCGACCACTTCCTCTGATATCCTGAGTTGTTTGACGGGTTTAAATTTCATGAAGTAGGGTCCTCCCGGCGGGAAATATATCAAAAGATTTTTTTAAAATCAATATTTTTTATTGACAAAATTATTTGATTGGGATAAATATTGAACCAATTTTAAATGGTTTTGAAGGTTTATCTCCAAAAATTACTAACTATTGTCATCCCAGTAGATATGAGCGAGGAACCATGAATTTAGCAAATAATCTTGAAAAGTCAACCTATTTTTTCCCTGAGAGACCTGCTGTATGTGAAAATGGACGAACCACCACATATCGGCAACTTAATGAAAAGTCAAATCGGATTGCGACAGCATTGATTCAAATGGGGATTAAGCCAGGGGATTTCATTGGCCTTCTTGCCCCAAATTCTGGAGATTGGATCGCATTTTATTTTGGTGTATTAAAAATGGGGGCTGTAGCCATCACTTATTCCAGCATGTTAAGAGGAGATGAACTCTCTCTCCTGGTCGGTCATTCAAAGCCCAAAATCATATTCACCTACGATGAAAAATTAGATGAACTTCTTCGCTTAAAAGATTCGGTTGGCTTAGAAACGATCATCTCTCCTAATGGAAACCTATCGCTGGACCGTTTGATTGAAAGTGGCTCTTCTTATTTTAAAGCCATTGAACGTGACCGAAACGACACAGCAGCCATCCTGTATACAGGGGGGACAACCGGAACTCCGAAAGGCGCCATGCTCACCCACGAAGGGATCAATTTCTCCAGTTTCAGCATTGCCCATTTTGAGCGTAACACAGAAAACGACAAAGCCTTGTGCTTCATGCCGTTTAACCATGTCTTCGGTCAAATCCATATTATGAATGCCACCATTATGACAGGTGGATGTTTGGAAATTCTTCCATCTTTCGATTTGGAGAAGACCATAGAACTGATGGCTGCCGGCCGGATTACAAAATTCTTTGCAGTGCCCACCGTCTATGTCCGCTTGCTGGGAGTCAATCAACTGCACGAAAAATTGGGCAAGCTTCGTTACTGTTTTTCAGCGGCTGCCTCACTGCCAAGGGAGATCGTTAAACAATGGAAAGAACAAACCGGGATCAAAATCTGTGAATCTTATGGAATGACGGAAGGCATGCCGGTTACCTATAACCATTATTATCCTGATTGGCATGTGGTGGGGTCCGTTGGACAACCCATCCACGGGGTGGAAGTAAAGATCAGAGACACGGCAGGCAATCTATTGGAGCAAGGCCATGAGGGCGAGATCTGTTTTCGGGGACCCATTGTGATGAAGGGATATTTGAATAATCCGGAAGGCAATCTTGCCGCTTTCTGGGAAGGTGGATGGCTCCGATCTGGAGACATTGGTCTTTTTGATGAAAATGGATATCTCTACATTGTAGATCGGCTCAAAGATATGATTATCACGGGTGGCGAGAATGTTTATCCCCGGGAGGTGGAAGAGGTCCTCTATACCCGAACAGAAATACAAGAGTGCGCTGTTGTGGGACTTCCTGATAAGGAATGGGGAGAACGGGTAACAGCCTTTATTATTCCCAAGCCAGGCCAGAACATCATTCAAGAAGAACTTAAAGCATTTCTCAAATCCCGTCTCTCTCCTTTCAAAGTGCCAAAGGAGTACATCCTGGTCAATGAGATGCCAAAGAGCCCAACCGGAAAGATTTTGAAAAGGGAGTTAAGAAAACAGTTTCTTGGACAGAAGTCTTGAGAGATACCAACAGTTTGACAAGAATTGTGATGGACACCTTAAAAATTTGACATTTAGAATGATTTCATATAAAAGCTGCTCTCTCTATAGAAGATAAAAAGAGCAAGATTCTAAAAATGGTCGGATGGGACAAATGAAAGGAGGTGAGGTTTTTTAAGTTGTAAAAGGTTTTAAGTTTTACTAATATATTTTCATTGCAAAGGTATCAGGGGTAGCTTAGAGACAAGATCAAACGGTAAAGTCGTCATGCTTAATGACGAAATAAACAGAGGAGGAGAAAAATGAAAAGGAGACTTGCTTCAATCTTAGTAACAGCAGTTTTTATTACCAGTCTGATGGTTTTAGGCGTTCAGAGGATGGCTTCAGCCGCAGAACTAACCCTCAGCCATATGGCGCCCGCAGGTTCGATACTAGATAAACAAATCGCTGCCTGGGCAGAAAGGGTTAAGAAAGACAGTGGTGGCAAACTGAGCATCCGCATCTTTCCAGGTGCCACTTTAATCAAACCTGTGGAGACCTTCAGCGGCATTGAAAAAGGTATTGCCGATATAGGTGCAAGCTATCGCTATTCAAGGGCGGGAGCCGAATTGACCGGAATACTTTCCATGTTTTTGGCCGGCATCCCTGATGCCGCAACCGGATCGAGAATCGTAGCCGAGGTTTGGAAAAACTTTCCAGAGCTTCGTAAGGAATGGGAAACCGTCAAAGTATTATGGATCAACACCTCTGGTCCAGCTGTGGTGGCCACAACCAAACCTGTCCGCACCATGGCCGACCTCAAAGGGCTGGAGTTGAGGGTACCCGTGCCCGAAGCTGCCGATGCTCTGAAATTATTGGGAGGTACACCCGTCAGTATGACCTCAGCCGACATGGTCATTGGTATTCAGAAAGGCACGGTACATGGTGGTCTCGTTTTCAAAGAGGCGATAGAATCCTTTAAGCTTCCGGTAAAATACGTGACAGAGTTTGGTATGTACCTTTCCAGTAACTGGTTCCTCGTGATGAACATCAGTAGCTGGAATAAGTTGCCTCCTGACCTTCAGAGAGTGATTGATAATACCCTTGAATGGGGGAGAAGCGAATCGATTAAAGCTATTGATGCAGCAGATGCCTCTGCGGTTGAGTATGGAAAGAAAGAGGGAATGGAGTTCATTAAACTGACCCCAGCAGAAGAGGCCAGGTGGTTTGAAATCGTCAATGGCAACAACAAGAAACATGCGGCTGCCCTTGATGCGAAAGGATACCCAGCAACCAAAGTTCTGGAATTTGTAAATAAGATCAGGAAGTAGGAAATATTAAAATATTTCACTCCTTGCTTGAAGTTCTGCCTTTAACATAATAAGGTAGGACTTCAAGCAGGCAAATCATTTATAATAATCCGGTAAATTTAAGACTAAAGATAGCCAAAGAGAATCCAGCCCCTCATAATTCAAAGGAGAAAAAGAGAGGGCAATAATTTTATCCATTGACGACTTTTTATAGGGGGTTACCCGTGTACACCTGGTTAAAATTTACCGTAAAAAAAGTGCCTTTGATCATCTCTTCCGTTTCATTGGTGATCATGATGCTTGTCGTTGTCGTACACGTAATCGGGCGAAATTTTTTCAAATCGCCCCTCTATGGGGGGGTTGAGTTGATCAGCCTGTCCGGTGTTTTTCTGATTTCTTTCGCTTTAGGTTATGCACAACTCCAAAAAGCTCATATTATTGTCGAGGTTCTGGTTTCGAGATTGCCAATGTTACTTCGTACACCCATTGCTATTTTGGTCATGGTTGTCAACCTGATTACAATTACACTTCTGATTTGGGGTGGTCTTGATTTTTTCTGGGAAGCCATCACCAAACGAGGATCCTATACGCTTGTGTTGCATCTGCCTTTAGCTCCGTTTCGATTCATCTGGGTGTTGGGTTGTGCGGCGCTCTGGGGGTATTTTTTATATGACTTCATCCAAATCATACGAAAGGGGAAAATAACTTGAGTCCATTCACTACAGGTATTATCGGAATTGTCTTAACAATTGGACTGCTTCTTTTAGGTGCTCCCATTGGTATTTCCATGGCCCTGGTTGGGTTCGTGGGATTTGCCTCTATTGTCAATATGAATGCAGCATTTAGTGTGATCTCCACCGTCCCCTACGGACTCATTTCCAACTATGACTGGCTTGTCCTTCCTCTTTTTCTGCTGATGGGCACTGTCCTCTTTCATGCAGGACTCGGTTCAGCCCTGTTTAAAATGGCATACCGAATCTTTGGGAGACTGCCAGGGGGTCTGGCGATTGCAGCCCTAGGATCCTGTGCGATTTTTGCCGCAGTCAGCGCATCGAGCATTGCCACAGCCGCAACCATAGGAACCCCGGCCATACCGGAGATGAGAAAGTATAAATATGATAGCGCCTTGGCCACGGGTTGTATTGCCGCCGGGGGTACACTTGGCTTTTTGATCCCTCCCAGCACCATCCTGATCATTTATGGAATTCTTACGGAAACATCCATTGTAAAGCTGTTTGTTGCCGGCATTGTGCCCGGAATCATACTGGCCCTCATGTTTATGGCCACGGTTTACATCCACGTACGTCTGAGACCATCCATGGCTCCAGCAGGCCAGAGCTCAACCTTGAAAGAAAAATTAACCGCTACAGGTGAATGCGCGGAAGTCCTGGTTTTGATCATTCTGGTCATGGGTGGGCTTATTATCGGCTGGTTTACACCGACCGAGGCTGGAGGTATTGCCGCAGCAGGCGCCATTCTCCTGTCGCTGGTGAGAAGACGGCTAAACATGAAATCGTTGACGAACAGCGTTGTGGATGCGGTCAAATCCACGGGCATGATCTTTCTCTGTGCCATTGGCGCCTTCATCATGGTGCCTTTTATCGCTGTCAGCACCATTCCCATGGAACTGGCTAACTACATCATTTCCCTTGGAGTCAGCCCTACCATGGCGATCGTTTTTATTGTCATCCTGTACTTTATCTTGGGTTGTTTCATTGATACTATGGCCATGGTTTTGCTTACCGTACCCATCTTCTTTCCGTTGATCAAAATGCTTGGGTTTGATCCTATCTGGTTTGGGATTCTGATCGCCTTATTAGTCGAAATGGCAATGATCTCTCCTCCCATCGGTATGAATGTTTATGTCATTGCAGGAGTGGCTAAAGATGTACCCATGGAAACCATATTCAAGGGGATCTTGCCATTCGTACTGACCATGATGATTTTTATCATTTTGATCATCGCTTTCCCGCAAATCGTGCTCTTTTTGCCCCGGCTCATCTCTTAAGTCAATAACTCCATGATCTCCCTGATATCTGTGACGAATTACCTATGGGAAGGAGGAGCAAAATGTTGATACGCCAATTGAAAAAAGAGGTGAACAAAAAAGCTCAGGAAGCTCCAGACCCAGTTATGGTTGATGTTTTTCCTGAAGTTTGATATAGATAAAAAACCATCTTGTTCAATTTGGATAGATGATCAAAAAAAGAATGTCCAGAAGGAACCATGAAAATCTTTGATCAGGTCAGCAGCATCTTTTGGCTCGTCATCTCCACAGCCGTCTTTATCGAATCCATACGATTAGGGATTGGAAAGATTCATAATCCGGGTGTGGGCTTTATGACGTTGGGGGCTTCAGGAATTCTCGGAATACTTTCTCTTTTCCTTTTTTTAAAGCCACTCTTACTAAAGAAGTGGAAAAGACAAAACCTCTTTTTTCTAAGGGGCCTTGGCAAAGAGTTCTTTTTGTCCTTTTCATCCTTTGCGTCTACTCCGTGGTCATGCCTACGCTTGGATATCTCCTCAGCACCTTTATCCTGATGACTTTCCTCTTCTGGGTCCTCGAGAGAAGAAAAATCTGGCTCGTTTTTACAGCCTCTTTCCTCAGCACGTTGATCTCCTATTTCGTATTTTCAAAATGGCTCAATTGCCAATTTCCTGATGGCCTATTTGGATTTTGAAGCAGAGAAATGGGATTTTTCGACAATATCCTATATGGTTTTCAGATCACTTTTCAACCCATCAATGTCCTTTTTTGCGGAATCGGGGTCTTGATGGGAACGCTGGTAGGAGTTCTGCCCGGAATCGGTCCAGCAGGTGCCATGGCCCTCCTCCTCCCGGCCACTTTTAAATTCTCTCCAACTTCAACGCTTATTCTGTTGGCTGGAATCTACTATGGCGTTCAATACGGAGGTTCAACAACCTCCATTCTGGTCAATATTCCAGGTGAAGCCTCCTCTGTCGTCACCTGTATTGATGGACACCAGATGGCCCGTCAGGGCAGGGCTGGCCCTGCCCTCGGGATTGCCGCTCTGGGGTCCTTCATCGCTGGAACAATTGCGAACCTTGGATTGATGTTTGTCGCTCTCCCGCTTGCCCATGCTGCCCTAAGCCTGGGCCCTCCCGAATATTTTTCGCTGATGTGCATGGGACTCATCATCGTTACCTACCTCGCACAGCATTCAGTGTTAAAGGCCATCATGATGGCATTGGTTGGGATTATCCTCGGAAGCGTCGGCCTCGATCTGATCACCGGTCTTCCTCGGTTCACTCTTGGGCTCAATGAATTAACAGATGGTGTGGGGATCATTCCTCTCGTCATCGGTCTTTTTGGAATATCCGAGATCCTTGAGAACCTTGAGGAAAGGTTGGAGAGAGACGTCTTCAAAACTCCCCTTAAAAATCTATGGCCCTCTCTGAAAGATTGGGCACAGGCCAAATGGGCCATTGTGAGAGGATCGATCATTGGATTTTTCTTAGGGATCCTACCTGGAGGAGGAGCGGTTATCTCCACATTTGTTTCTTATGCCGTTGAAAAGAAGGTTTCCAAAAACCCGGAGAGATTTGGGAAAGGGGCCATTGAAGGAGTTGCCTCTCCTGAGTCGGCCAACAATGCATCGGCTGGTGCATCGCTCATCCCCTTGCTCTCCCTCGGTATCCCTCCCAACCCCATCATGGCGATCTTCTTCACAGCTTTGATGATTCATGGGATTCAACCCGGTCCCCTTCTGATCAAGCAGTATCCTGATCTCTTTTGGGGACTGGTGGCCAGCCTCTATCTTGGAAATGCCCTTCTCCTCATTCTGAACCTTCCCCTGATAGGGATATGGGTTAAAGTGCTCAAAATTCCTTACAAGATTCTCTTTCCCTTAATCCTTCTTTTCTGTCTCATCGGTACTTACAGTATCAATCATGTCACCTTCGATCTCTATGCCATGATCTTCTTCGGAGTTTTGGGTTGGATGATGAGAAAATTTGGATACGAACCAGCCCCTCTTGTGCTTGCCTATGTTTTGGGTCCGTTGCTTGAAAATGCTCTCCGTCAATCTCTGTTAATTTCTCAGGGAAGCTTTTTGATCTTTATAGTACGCCCTATCTCTGCAGTGGCTTTGGGGATCGCTTTTCTCCTTCTCCTTTCCAACTTATTTCCTTATTTTAGAATGAGACGAAGGGAATACGAAAAATTTTAAGAATAATGGAGGTATTTTATGAAGATCGATATCTTTACCCATGTTATGCCCGAACGGTACAAGAAGGCCCTTTACAAGTATGCAGACCGGTTTCCCACAGAAAAGAAGGTTCAGGATAAGCG
>Ga0209721_1000544_pt1 | contig 32860 bp, 27 predicted proteins | sample TshhotsprinmetaG_FD_184139 | JGI IMG/M metagenome (GOLD analysis project Ga0209721, IMG submission 184139) | Hot spring microbial communities from South Africa to study Microbial Dark Matter (Phase II) - Tshipise hot spring metaG (SPAdes)... | ecosystem: Environmental > Aquatic > Thermal springs...
GCCAGCACCGTCGCCTGCGGTTTCGTGAGGTGGGGCGGATTGCTTGACACGCATGTCGTCCATTCCGATAATGCCTGCTGGTGAGTCATGCCCGTCCTCCCATATCACGGCTGTAGGGATACATCCACGATATGATACGGTTGCGCGTGACTCACCTCATATACCTACCCCCAAAAGAGGGGGGGTGAGGACCAGCAGCACATCAGGACGCCATCCGCCCAAAACTCTATCCCTGAGAGGGGTAGGGAGGTGGGGTATGCGGGGCCTGGGGGCGCAGTCCCCAAAAACCCTACACCTGAGAGACCCCTGAGAGGGAGTATGCGGGGGTATAATGCATATGTGCTTACAACCTCTCGCAAGATGCGTGCCCCTGCCTCGCACGCTGCGCGTTCAGGGTGCAGGACGGAAGAGCGAGGGAAACCATGCCTGGCCCACGGATACGAGTGCTATTGATTGACGACCATGCGGTTGTGCGGGGTGGCCTGCGCTTCTTTCTCGCAGGTGCTGATGACATCGAGATCGTCGGCGAGGGCGGCAGCGGCGCCGAGGCGCTGGAGCTTGCCGCGCGACTGGCCCCCAACGTGGTTATCATGGATATGATGATGCCGGGGATGGACGGGATCGAGGCCACGCGCGCGCTGCGACAGCGCTTCCCTGAGATACGCGTCCTGGCGCTGACAAGCTTCGGCGAAGGTGAGTTGGTGCAGCGCGCGCTCCAGGCGGGGGCGATTGGCTATCTGCTGAAGGATACGCAGGGGAGCGAGCTGGTCGCGGCGATCCGCAATGCCTTCGCGGGCGCACCGGTGCTGAGCCCCGACGTCACCAGGGCGCTGGTGAGCACCCTGAATACCCCACCGGCCCCTGGCGGCGATCTGTCCGAACGCGAGCTGGCAGTGCTGCGGCTGATGGTTGCGGGCTTGAGCAACGAGCAGATCGCCGAACGGCTCTACATCAGCCGGAACACCGTGCGCCACCACGTTCACAACATCCTCGCCAAGCTGGACGCCGCCAACCGGACCGAGGCGGTCGCCCTTGCCGTGCAGCACAACCTGGTCAGATGACGCCCCGCAGGTGTCGCGGCGGCCCACCGGGCTGCCGCGACACCGCCCCCGGTTCGCCTCGACGTTACCCCGCGCACCTGGTCATTCCCACCAACAGGTTGCCCCTCGCCTCGCTCAGGGCCCTGGCCAAGGCGCTTCCCCTTCGACTGCGCTCAGGACGGCGGCTTCGGGCAGTATAACCCATGCCGTGCCAGACTCGTCAGGTAGCGTGAGGGTGATCCTCGTCAGATGCGCCGCGCCCGGGCTGCAATCTACACCTGCGCTACGTCCCCCGGGCAATGCGTACCACCTCTTCACAGGCGCGCAGGGTGGCGATGCGGGCCCAGCCGAGTGAGGCGTTTGGCCCGATCGCCACAAGCAGCAGCAGGTCGTCGAGCGTGGCCATAATCATGCTCTGGTCGTGACCCTCCTGGATCACCAGGTAGCCCGGACGCTGCTGGCCCAGGTTACGCCCGATTTCGGCCAGGGCCATAGTGTTGCCCGCTGCCAGAGCGGCAATGACCGTCACGTTAATGTCACGCCGGCGGCTCCAGTGGGTCAGCACGATACCGCTGATATCGGCCAGCACGGCACAATGGACATCCGGCTCGAGGGCCAGCTCCTTAAGCGCCTGGCGCATGGCCTCGATCTGCGTTTCGGAGTAGGAGCGATTGCCTGCACCCGCGGGGCCAGAGGTCAGCCGAATGGCCACAGGGGCGTCGTGCAGCGGCGTCGTCTGGCGTCGGGATCGGGCAGCGGCCAGGCGCTGCCCCAGGGGCTCGGTTTGCGGCGACAGCGGCGTGGTCTGCGCCAGCTTTGGAGCGGGAGGCGCTGGCGGTTCAGTGCGTTGCGAGGGACGCGGCAGCAGTTTGATCGGGTCGAGCAGCAGATCAACCGCCAGGCGTAGCCGTTCCGGCGACGCGGGCTTCTCCAGCAGGCAGTCAATCTTCAGTTCAGCAGCCCGTTCGGGGGTCAGATCTTCGGGGCCAACGGTGAAGACGATCACCGCCGTCTTCGGATCCAGTTCGCGCACGCGCTGCACCAGCTCCAGGCCGCTCATCCCGGGCATACGAATATCGGTAAAGAGGAGATCCACCGGTTGACGAGCGATCTGGAGCAGCGCCGCCTCGGCTGAGGGGACAGCGTGAACCGTATAGGGGGAATCGTGGGTCAGGGCCAGACTGACAACGCGCCGGACGTTCGGGTCGTCATCAACGACCAGAATGCGTTTCTCCATCGATCGGCTCCCTGTCGCGGATTACCCGTTACGCCTGCCGCCGCTGATCATGCGCGGTTGTTGTAGTATACCCTATTCTGATGTGAAAATACGGGGAAACCGGGTTTCCCCACCTGTGGTGAGCTTGTCGAACCGCGCCCCTGCCTGTGGGGGCGCCAGCCGCTCCCAACCGCGGTTGGGACATAGGGAAACCGGGTTTCCCCACCTGCGGTGAGCCTGTCGAACCGAACCCCTCCCTGCGGGGAGGAGCCCGGTTCCCTCCCCCAGCGGGGGAGGGCCAGGGAGGGGACGGCCCTCCCAGAGATACCCCATGGTCATCGCGGCGATGTGCGGCGCAGCCGCATGGAGGTGAACATACGGGGAAACCAGGTTTCCCCAATCCCCTCCCTGCGGGGAGGCGCCCGGTTCCCTCCCCCAGCGGGGGAGGGCCAGGGAGGGGGCGGCCCTCCCAAAGACACCCCATGTTCATCGCGGCGTTGTGCGCTCCGCGCATGGGGCCTGAGGTGAACATACGGGGAAACCGCGTTTTCCCATCCCCCTGCCCGTGAGGGCGGCAAGCCCTCCCCACCGGGAGGGTTTGGGCGCAGGCGCGGCACCGCCGCGCCTGCGCCCTCCCAAGAAACAGCTTGGCTTCAGCTTGTCAGAGGATGGAGAAAGCCGATTTCCCCGCGCCCCTGCCTCTGGCTGTGTTCAGACAGCCTTTACGAGCGTAACGCGATGTGCAACTCCTTGAGTTGCCGCTCGTCCACCGGCGAGGGAGCGTTGGTCATCAGATCCACAGCCTGCTGGGTCTTGGGGAAAGCCATGACCTCGCGAATAGTGCTTTCATCGGCCAGGATCATCACGATGCGATCAATACCGGGGGCAATACCGCCGTGGGGTGGAGCGCCGTACTCAAAGGCTTCGAGCATGTGCCCGAACTGGGCCATCGCCGCCTCGCGACTGATCCCGAGCAGATCAAAAACCTTCTGCTGCACTTCGCGGCGATGGATACGGATCGAACCACCGCCGACCTCGTAGCCGTTGAGTACCAGGTCGTAGGCCTTGGCGCGCGCCTTGCCGGGATCGCTATCGAGCAGCGGCAGGTCCTCGTTGCGGGGCGAGGTAAAGGGATGGTGGACAGCGTCCCAGCGTTCTTCTTCGGGGTTCCACTCGAACATGGGGAAATCGACGATCCAGGCGAAGCTGAGCTTATCAGGGTCAATCAGGCCGAGGCGCGCAGCCAGTTCCCGGCGCAACCGGTCGAGGGCCGCGGCCACCACCGAGGGCGTATCGGCGACGATCAGCAGCAAGTCGCCGGGGCGCGCCCCCATACGCTCGATGATCGCTTCGAGTTCTCCGGGCCCCAGATTCCTGGCGAACGACGAGCGCACCTCGCCGCCCTCGGCAGGCAGGGCCGCCCAGGCCAGGCCCCGCGCCCCGGCTACGCGGGCCAGTTCGGCCAGTTCGTCGATCTGCTTGCGCGAGAAGCTCGCGCAACCGGGCGCCCGCAGGCCCTTGACCTGGCCGCCGCGCTCGAGCGCCCCCTGGAAAACCTGGAAGGGCGTGCTGGCGAGCACCTCCCCGAGGTTGACCAGCTCGAGGTCGTAACGCAAATCGGGCTTGTCGGAGCCATAGCGCTCTATGGCCTCGGTGTAGGTGAGGCGTCGAAACGGGGTTGAGAGAGCCTTATGGGGCGTGATTGTGCGGCACAACTCGATAAACAGCCGCTCGATCAGACCCAGCACGTCTTCCTGGTCCACAAAGCTCATCTCCAGATCGAGCTGGGTGAACTCTGGCTGCCGGTCGGCGCGCTGATCTTCATCGCGGAAACAGCGGGCGATCTGGAAGTACTTGTCAAAGCCGGCCACCATCAGCAACTGCTTGAGTTGCTGGGGACTCTGCGGCAGGGCGTAGAACTTGCCGGGGTGCAGGCGCGAGGGCACCAGGTAGTCGCGCGCGCCCTCAGGGGTTGACTTGATCAGGATCGGCGTCTCGATTTCCAGGAAGCCCTCGCGATCGAGAAAATCGCGCATGAACTTGACAACCCGATGGCGCAGCATGATATTCCGCTGCATGCGCTCGCGCCGGAGATCGAGGTAGCGGTACTTCAGCCGTAGCGCTTCCTCCTCGCCGCCTTCTTTGGCGATGTACAGGGGCGGGGTGCGTGCGGGGTTGAGCACCGTAGCCTCCAGCGCCTCGACCTCGATCGCCCCGGTGGCCAGATCGGGGTTCACCGCTTCGGCCGGGCGCGGGCGCACCACCCCGCGCACCTGCAACACGTACTCCGAGCGTGCCTCTTCGGCAACCCGGTGCGCCGCGGTGACGGCGCTGTCAAAGACGACCTGAGTAATGCCGTAGCGGTCACGCAGGTCGATAAAAATCAGTTCGCCATGGTCGCGGCGGCGGTGCACCCAGCCTGCCAGGGTTACCGTGGCGCCAACATGCTCCTGCCGCAGCTCGCCACAGGTGTGCGAGCGGAACATACACGCTCCTGCTAGGTTGAAGGTCTCACTATCCTTCGCATTATAACACGGCGCAGCCGTGGGGTCGTTCTACGCTATAATGAGCGCAAGATAGCGGTTGTAACTGGACAGTGCATCATGGCGACAACAGCGGTGCAAGCCGTCGCGCCGCCTGGCGTGCGGCGATCGGTGCGTATCCTTGGAGTGCGAGTTGATGATGTTACCGAAGACGAAGCAGTGCTGCTGGCCGACGCGCTGATCCAGGCTGGCGGGCGGCACCAGTTCGTCACGGTGAACCCGGAGTTCGTGATCGAAGCGGGCCGCAATCCGGCCTTTGCCGCGGCGCTGGCGGGCGCCGACCTGGCCACGCCCGACGGCGTGGGGTTGATGCTGGCGGCGCGCTACCTGGGCGCCCCTCTGCGGGGGCGCGTCACCGGGGTAGAATTGACCCACCGGCTGGCAGCCCTGAGCGCGCAACGCGGCTACCGGCTCTTTCTGCTCGGCGCCGCCCCCGGTGTGGCGCAGGCCGCAGCACTGGCCCTCCAGCAGCGTTATCCGGGGTTGATCGTCGCGGGAACGTTCGCCGGCTCGCCCGACCCGCGCCACGAGCCGTTCCTGCGCCAGCTCATCGTCGCGGCGCGCCCCCATATTCTGCTGGTGGCCTATGGCCATCCACGCCAGGATGTCTGGATTGCCCGCAACCAGCCCTACCTCAACGTGCCGCTGGCGATCGGCGTGGGCGGCGTGTTCGATTATCTGTCCGGGCGCGTGCCGCGCGCCCCGGCCTGGATGCGGCAAGTCGGCCTTGAATGGTTCTATCGCCTCCTACGACAGCCCGGGCGCTGGCGACGTATCGTGAATGCTGTGCCCCGCTTCACCTGGGCTGTGGTGACGCGGGGAAACCGCTCGGAGGACCGCGGAGGATATGGCCCTCCCGGCCTATGATCGCCTACCTCTGCTTTGTTCTCTGCCTGCACGCCGGTGCAGGAAAGCCGGAGGATCGTTGCTCCTCCAGAGAATCTGGCGCGACGAAGCTGCGCCGCGCCAGGGAGGGGGAGCTGCACAGGCCGCAGGCCCCCGCCTTCCCCGCCGGAAGCTGGCCAACAAGATAACCTGGTTCGCTGGATAGGCACGCAGAGGGTGTCTCACAACCTGAAACAGGTTCACAGTCTCTGCCAAGGAGCAGTTGTATGTCGCAGACTACCGCCGAGAAGATCGAAGAGTTGCGCCGCCGTCGCCAGCAGGCCCTGATCGGCGACCCCCAGGCCATTCAGAAGCAACACGAACGCGGCAAGCTGACCGCGCGGGAGCGCATCGACCGGCTGCTCGACCCCGGATCGTTCGTCGAACTCGATGCCTTCGCCGTCCATCGCACGTCCGCCTTCGGTATGGAACGGCGCAAACCCCTCGGCGACGGTGTGGTTACCGGTCACGGTACCATCGATGGCCGCCCGGTCTGCGTGTTCTCGCAGGATTTCACCATCTTTGGCGGCAGCCTGGGTGAGGTCTTTGCCGAGAAGATCTGCAAGGTGATGGATCTGGCCCTGCGCATGGGTGTGCCCTGTATTGGCATTAACGACTCGGGCGGCGCGCGCATTCAGGAGGGGGTCGTCAGTCTGGGCGGTTACGCCGAGATTTTCTACCGTAATGTGATCAGCAGCGGCGTGATCCCGCAACTCTCGATCATCGCTGGCCCCTGCGCCGGCGGGGCTGTTTACTCCCCCGCCATGACCGATTTTATCCTCATGGTTAAGGGTTCCAGCCAGATGTTTATTACCGGCCCGGATGTGATTAAAACCGTCACCGGCGAAGAGGTGGGGTTCGAAGAACTGGGCGGGGCGATGACCCACAACACCCGTAGCGGCGTGGCCCACTTCGCCGCCGATAGCGAGGATGAGTGCTTCGATCAGTTGCGCACGCTGCTCTCGTTCATCCCCTCGAACAATATGGACGACCCGCCGTCCATCCCACCCACCGATGATCCCGAGCGCACCGAAGAAGATCTCCAAACCCTCATCCCCGATAACCCCCGCAAAGCCTACGATATCGTCAAGGTCATCGAGGCAGTGGTGGACCACGGCGAGTTCTTCGAGGTGCAGCCCTTCTGGGCGCGCAATATCGTGATCGGCTTTGCCCGGCTCGATGGCCATCCCGTCGGCGTGGTCGCCAACCAGCCCATGCAACTCGCCGGTACGCTGGATATTGACAGCTCGGTCAAGGGGGCGCGCTTCGTGCGCTTCTGTGATGCCTTCAATATCCCGCTGGTGACCTTCGTAGACGTGCCGGGCTTCCTGCCGGGCACGCAGCAGGAGTACGGCGGGATCATTCGTCACGGTGCCAAGTTGCTCTATGCCTACTGCGAGGCCACGGTGCCCAAGCTCACGGTGATTACGCGCAAGGCCTACGGCGGCGCCTACGATGTGATGGCTTCCAAACATATCCGCGCCGATTTCAACTTCGCCTGGCCCACCGCCGAGATCGCGGTGATGGGTGTGGACGCCGCGGTGCGCATCATCTTCCGCAAAGAGCTTGCTGAGGCCGCCGACCCGCAACAGCGCCTGGCCGAACTGGTCGAGGATTATCAGAATCGCTTCGCCAATCCCTACGTCGCCGCCGAGCGCGGGTACATTGACGCCGTGATCGAACCTAAAGAGACGCGCCCGGCGCTGATCCGCGCCCTGCGCATCGCGCGCACCAAGCGCCAGAGTATGCCCGCGCGTAAACACGGGAACATTCCGTTGTAGCGGCAATCCTGAGGCAAACGCAGCCCGCGCGCAGGAAGGTTTGGGAGGGCACGGCCCTCCCAAACCCATTTCTTTGCTCGTTTCCGTCGGGCCATCCACGCCTGTCGTTCGAACGTTCGTCCTATTGCGTCACAGACCTTCTCTGTGTTATGATTTCACCCGCAACGTGTGTCAGAACACACGTTACTTCTGGTGTTGCATCCATGCGGCTGTGCCGTGCGGCGCAGTTCGTTTACGGTGAACATATGGGGAAACCGGGTTTCCCCATATCCTCGCCCCACGGGGTGGCAAGGCCTCCTCACCAGGAGGGTTTGGGAGGGCGCAGCCCTCCCAGGAACCAACATTTTTATTCTGGCCTTGTGCGGCGCAGCCGCATGGGCGCCTGATAACCGCCCGGCATAGATCTTACACGCATGAGCGGCGAAACCCCACCACGTGATCCGGTCGAACGGGTGATCGAGCTACGCTTGCCGAGCAAGCTCGGCTACGAGCGCGTGGCAATGGATACCGCCTCGTCTCTGGCACGTCGGATGGGATTTCAGCCTGACCGCGTCGAGTCACTGAAAACCGCAGTCAGCGAGGCGGTCACCAATGCGATTGAGCACGGCAATGAGCACGATGCCGCAATGAAGGTAGTGGTCTTGCTGACCGCTCGCGCTGGTGAATTGATCGTTGATGTGGCCGATCAGGGGCGCAAACCCTTCGACCACAACCAGACCATCCGCCGGCCGGTGATCGAAGAGGTCCTCGAACAGGATGATAAGGGTGGTTGGGGAATCTGGCTGATCCGCGAGCTTATGGACGAGGTCGAGTTTTCGACCGCGCCCAGTGGCGGCAACCAGATTCGTATGGTGATCCATCTCGAGCAATGAATACTCCTGCCTGCTCACCTGCGAGTCTGGAACTTTCTCTGCCCAGCGAGCTCGGCTACGAAGTGATCGCTCGTGATGCGGTCGCTGCGTTTGCCTGCCGTCTTGGTATTCCCGCCGAACGCATTGAGGATCTCAAGACGGTGCTCTGCGAGGCCTGTATCAATGCGATGGAGCACGGTAACTCGCTTGATCCAGGCTTGCGAGTGCAGATCTTCTGCCGGATTGAAGCTGAACGCCTGGTGGTGGAAGTGCTCGACCAGGGCGTAAGTCGCTACACCGCTGCCCCCACGCCGCTCAGTATCGGCGAGAAGGTGGCCGGCCAGGGATCGGCGCGTGGTATGGGCCTCCTGCTGATCAGCCAGCTTTGCGACGAGGCCGGTTTTGTCACCCGGTCTGGGCCGGGAAATTGTTTTCGCTTTGCCTTCCATCGCCAGCCGGGGCATTGCTCCTCGGGCGACAGGTAAGGTCGCTGCATCACGCAGCCGCTGCTGCGGCCTTACGGGGGCAGGCCACACACGTGGGCAAGGCTGACAACAAAGCTCCATTGAGGTCCCGGTGGCTATGGCGTGGGGAGGAGCCTTATGATGCTTGAAGATGAGTTGACGGTGAGCACCCGTGAGTGCGATGGCGTGGCGATTATTGATCTGTCGGGCGATGTGACCACCTTTGCCGAGGAGAAGATTAACAACGCCTATCACGAGGTGACGAGCAAAGGCGCGCGGCACGTGCTGCTGAACTTCCGCCAGAACGATTACATCAACAGCGCAGGGATCGCCATTCTGATCGGGATCGTCACTGAAGTGACCCGCAACGAGCAGAAACTCGCCGTCAGCGGCCTCTCCCCTCACTTCCAGAAGATCTTCCGCATGGTCGGTCTGGCGCAGTACGCCGAGATCTACCAGGACGAAGAGGAAGCGCTGGCCGCCTTTAAGCGCCAGGCCTGAACCTCTACCCGCTTACGCTCCCCACGTGATGCCATCAGGGCTGTAGTTCGGTGTCCCCTTGCGCGTGCCGCTCCAGGGCATCGCGGAGTTCCTCTGGCGTCACCACGGCATTGCCGAAGCGCCGCACCACCAGGGCCGCGGCCGCATTGGCCAGATGTGCCGCTTCGACCGGGGCGATGCCGGCAGCCAGCGCCAGGGTCGCCACGGCCACAAAGGTGTCGCCCGCCCCGGTCGTGTCGTACACTTCGCTGATCCGCAGCGCCGGCAGGTAGGTATAGCCCACCCCGTCACCTTCGAGTGATAACCCCTCAGGGCCGCGGGTTACAATGACCAGCCGCGCGTCAAGCTCGGCGCGCAGCCGGCCCACCCCGCGCCGAAAGTCGGCTTCGCTGCGCAGGGGCTGTTCCAGGGCCGCCTCGGCTTCGCGGTTGTTGCACCGAAACAGGTCGGCGCCGCTGTAGTAGCGCGAGTTGCCCTGGGCATCCACGCAGAAGAGCGCCCCGTGAGCCTGGCACAGCGCACGCACGGCGCGTACCACCCGCGGCGTCAACAACCCGAGCTGGTAGTCCGAGCACAGCACCGCCGCGTGACCGGGCACAAGCGCCTCGAGCGCTTCGATAACCCGGACTTCGTCGGCTGGCCCGAGCGGGGCGCGTTCCAGCCGGTCGAGGCGTGCCACTTGCTGCGGGAGGCGGGGGGCCTCGTCGGCCAGGATGCGCGTCTTGCGCGTGGTCGGGCGCTCGGGGGCGACGATCAGCCCGGTGGCGTCTATCCGGGCCGCCTGGCAAAGGGCGCGCACCTGTTCCCCTTCGCTGTCCGCGCCGATGATGCCTACCTGGGTGGCAAACCCGCCCAGGGCCACGATGTTGCGGGCGGGGTTCGTCGCCCCGCCCAGGATCACCTCGCGCCGCAAGAACTCCAGCACCGGAATGGGCGCCTCCCGCGAGAGACGTGTCGCCCGTCCGTACAGATACTCATCAAGCGTCAAATCGCCGATGACCAGCACCCGTTGTCCGGCAAGTCGCGGTACGAGGGCGGAGAGTGCAGTGGCGCGGATCATAAGGCGAGGTTCAATAGCGGGCGTGCTAACGTCACAGTCGCTCCACATCTCCATAGTTCTCCACTTCCATACAACCGGCTTGTAGAGCTGTGGAGGTATGGAGATGAACGCCAGGTTATTTTCATTCTGTCCGCCCTTACACCTGACCCGGGGAAGGGTGTGGGAGGGCATAGCCCTCCCGGCCCTCCCTCAAAACAGGGTAGCCGCGAACCCGGATTATCCCACGCCCCTGCCCGGGCGCGGGTGTGAGTGGCGCAGGCTCAGGCGAGACTGGCGCGGAAGCGCCGCATCCCCTCGACAATCTCCTCCTCGCTGGTGGCGTAGGAGAGGCGCAGATAGCCCGGCGCGCCAAACGACTCGCCACTCACACAGGCAATATGAGCGTGGTCGAGGAGGTACGTATTGAGGGCGTCGCTGCTGTCGCACACAATCCCGTTCTTCAGCGGTTGCCCCAGGAGCGCGCTGACATTCGGGAAGACGTAGAAGGCCCCGTCAGGCACATTGCAGGTGACTCCGGGGATCTCGGCGAGCAACTCCAGGATCAGGTCGCGGCGCCGCTGGAACGCGGCGACCATCTCGCGCACGGTCTGGTCAAGTTCGGGACTGGGGGTGTAGGCTGCCAGGGCCGCGTACTGCGAGATCGAGGCGGTATGGGTGCTGGAATGGCTCTGAATGTCTTTGATCGCCGTGATAATCGGCTGCGGGCCGGCCACGTAGCCGATGCGCCAGCCAGTCATCGCGTAGGCCTTCGAAGCGCCGTTGACCACCAGGGTGCGATCGGCCAGGTCGGGCGCTACGCGCAGCAGCCGGGCGTAGGGCACATAGCTGATCGCGTCGTAGATCTCATCGGTGATCACCAGCGCCTCGCTGCCGCGGATCACCTCGGCGAGGGCGTGAAGCTCTTCGGCGCTGTACACCGCGCCGGTGGGGTTCGAGGGCGAGTTGAGCACGATCAGCCGGGTACGCGGGGTGAGCGCCGCTTGCAACTGCTCGGGGGTGAGCTTGAAGCCGCTGGCCTCGGCGCCGAAGGGCGTCACGGGAACCGCCCCCGCCAGTTTGGCCTGCTCAACGTAGCTCACCCAGTACGGGGCGGGGATGATCGCCTCGTCCCCATCGTCGCAGAGGGCCTGAAAGGCCAGGTAGAGCGCCTCCTTGGCGCCGGCGGTCACCGTCACCTGGTTGATGCCGTAACTCAACCCCTGGTCCTCACTTACGCGCGCGGCTACAGCCTTGCGCAGCTCGGCGATGCCGCCGGCCGGCGTGTAGTGGGTGTAGTTGTTGTGAATGGCTTCGATCGCGGCGGCCTTGATCGGCTCGGGAGTGTTAAAATCTGGCTCGCCAACGCTGAACGAGATCACCTTGATACCTTCGGCGCGCAACTGCTGGACGCGGGCGTTCATTGCGGTAGTGGCCGACGGTTCGAGCTGGGCCAGGCGCCGGGCCAGGCGATACTGCTTCTGAGCGGACATAGGCGAAGTCTCCTGTCAGTTTCTGGCGCTTTCGCGTGGGCGCCATACCCACGGCGCGCTCACGACGGCCTGGCTTACCACGCGGCAGCCTGCCTGGCCCGCCGCCAGCCAACCGTCTCGGCGCCGCCGGGAGCCGGGATGCGGGTTGGCACAGGTGGGTCGTTGGCAGGGGGCTCACGCTGGTCCTGGCGGCCGGTGATGAGTTGTTGCAGGTAGGCCTCGAGCTGGCGACGGGTCAACGCCCCGGTATGACGGGCTACCAGGCGCCCGTCAGCGTCGAGGAAGAACGTCGTGGGGATGCTCTGAATCGCGTACCTCTGCCCGGCACGACCGCCAGGATCGTACCAGACCGGGAGGGTCATATTGATCTGCTCCATAAACGGGCGCACCGTGGTGGGCAGTTCATCGGTGACGGCGAGGAACGCCACTCCGTTCTGGCCATGTGTGGCGTGGGCGGCCTGCAACACGGGGATCTCCTCACGGCATGGCGCGCACCACGTGGCCCAGAAGTTGATCACCGCAGGATTGCCCCGCAGATCGGCCACGCTGACTCGCTCGCCGCGCCCGGTGGTAAACTCGACATCAGGCAAGGGCTGCCCGAGGCTCACGCCGCGCGGGGTGTCGCCAGGTCGTGCGCCGCAACCCGTCACCAGCGTCGCGGCAATCAGCAGGGTCAGTGCAAAAAAGGAGATCGGGCGCATATGTCCCTCGCTTCTCGGGATCGCGTTGATCTGTTCTCGTTTCGGCCACTGCGCAGCCTCACCGCTCGCCACCTGACGCGCAGGAGGCGCGCCCGGGCGGGTCGGGAGTGAGGACCAACCAGCCCATCCCCACGCCATCACGCCCGCCGGCGCCCACGTGTTTTGTCTGCCCCTGGAGGTATCCTCCCCACGGAGCTGCGCACACGAGATTATACCATTCTCCTGCGCGCTCCTGCTGCCGCGTGGCTGGCGGGCACAGGGAGCAACCCGCTTGTCTCGCCGCGGGCGTAGGCGCGCACGGCATCGTAGATCGCTCGCGGGGTGCCGTCAGGGGCCACGAAGTTCCAGGCGTCGGGGTACGAGCGCGTGGCGAAGGGAGCTGAGAATTGCCAGAGGACCACTGCCGTGAGCCAGGGGTAGCTCCGAGCCTGCTCGTAGGTGGCGATCGTCCAGCGGACGCGATCGGCCGGACGCACGGCGGCGTTCCAGCGCGGATGGTCGTTGTAGCCTCCCTCAGTCACGATAATCGGCTTCGCCGTGTCGCCGAAGCGGTCCATCAATGCGCGCACCAGTTCGATACGGCGGAAGTTGACCTTCTCGGGAGCCGGTGGGGCCTCGGGTGGTTCCTGGCCACCGTAGGCGTGAACCGCCCACATATCGAAGAAGGGACCGGCCTCGGCGTCGTAGAGCGAGGCCAGGTACTGCATATCGTCCATGCGCGTCTGCCCGCCATCAAGTTCGCCGCCGGGTGAGAGTGCCCCGGCGATCACCACCGCGTCGGGAACGGCGGCCTTGACGGCCGGGTAGACAACCTTGAGCAGCGCGGCGTAGGCTCCAGGGTCGGGCGGGCGTTCACCCCACTCGAAGCGCAGATTAGGCTCGTTCCAGATGATCAGGTGGCGCACGCCCAGCGGGCGGTAGCGCTGGGCGAAGGCGGTGACGTAAGCGGCATAGTCGGCGTAGCGCTCAGGGGCAAGATACCGGTCCGTGGTCCGCGGCGGGCGCGCCCATTCGGGCACCAGGTCGAGCCGGGCCACAACGGTCAGCCCTTGCTGCCGGGCATGGGCGATGACCATATCGGCGCCGGTCCAATCGTAGCCGTAACGCGAGCGGGGCTGCACATAGGCCCAGGGGAACAATTCGACGATCCAGGGGGCGCCCATCTCCCGCACCTGCTCCAGGGTGCGCCGGATGTAGGCTTCATCACCGACCCCGGTCAGACGGGTGTGCACGCCGATCCGCGGGTTGCGTGTTTCCACCGTCTGCGCCTCGGGCAGGTTCAGGGGCCGGGGCAGCCGCGGGCCGAGGAACTGCGCGCCAATCAGCGGTACGAGCGCGAGCATCAACACCAGAGGGAATCGTCGCAACATCTCATGCCACCTGAGTTGAAAATAGCCCTCGCGCGGAAGGGTGTGGGAGGGCTGTGCCCTCCCAGGAAACACCCTGCCAGCGAGGAGGGTGTTGGAGGGCTGTGCCCTCCCAGGAAACACCCTGCCCGCGGGGAGGGTCTGGGAGGGCTGTGCCCTCCCAGGAAACACCCTGCCCGCGGGGAGGGTCTGGGAGGGCTATGCCCTCCCAGGAAACACCCTGCCCGCGGGGAGGGTGTGGGAGGGCGAAGCCCTCCCAAGAACAATAATATTTTCATTCTAGCGTTGGTGCGGCGCAGCCGCATAGACCGCTGGAACAGAACCAACCGCCTCCTGCCTTGCGCCGTATGTTCAACCCGTGCTATAACGGTAACGGTCTGGATTCATCTTGTATGCGAAAGAGCACCTGCAATGCGTGTGATTGTAGCTGGCGCCGGCCCGGCGGGGTTCGTTGTAGCGCGCACGCTGGTCGAACGGGGCCACGAGGTTGTGTTGCTTGAGAAGCGCGATGTGCCTGGCGGAAAGGTCTCGGCCTGGCAGGATGCCGACGGTGACTGGATCGAGTCGGGCCTGCATGTGTTCTTTGGCGCGTATCATCATTTGCTCGATTTTCTGAACCGCTACGGTCTGGGCGATACCTTTAACTGGAAGCCCGCCGAGATGATCTTTGCTTCGGAACGCCACGGTCTGGCCGGGATCAGCTTCGTGCCCTGGCTGCCGCCTCCTTTCAACGGGCTGGCCGGGGTGGCGAGGTTCAAACCCCTCTCCCTCGGCGACAAGCTGCGCATGGGCCTGGGTTTGCTGCGCCCCATCTTTGGCGATCAACGCTACGTTGATCAGCAGGACGATGAGACCTACGCTTCATGGCACCTCCGCCACGGTATGGGCCAGCGCTCCCTCGATGAGGTGATGCACACGATGTGCCTGGCGCTCAACTTTCTGCCTGCCGATAAGGTATCGGCCAAATTGCCGCTGACGGCCATGCTCCACTTTGCCCATGAGAAGCAGGCCCCGATGATGGCTCTGGTCAAAGGCTCGCCCGATGTGAATATCTGGCGCCCCCTGATGGGCCAGATCGAGGCCCGAGGGGGGCGCGTAGAACTGGGGCGCAAGGTGGTTGGCATTGAGTACGATGAAGCCGCCAATCGCGTCACCGGCTTCCAGATGGACGATGGCAGCCTGGTCACTGGCGATGTCTATGTCTCGGCCATGCCGGTGCACAGTCTGCGGAAGGTGCTTCCTCCCGCCTGGCGCAAGTTTGCCTACTTCGACAACCTCAAGCACCTGAAAGGCGCTCCGGTTATCACGATGCAGCTCTTCTTCGACCGGCAGATCGCCGGGGTGGATAACCTGCTCTTCAGCGCGGGCACGCACCTGAGCGTCTACGCCGATATGGCGATGGTCGCGCCTGAGTACCACCGGGGCGGCAAGAGCATAATGCAGTTTGTCGTTGCGCCCGCCGAGAAGCTGATCACCCTGTCCGATGACGAACTGGTACAATTCGTGATGCAAGAGTTTGTGCGGCTGCATCCGGTGGCTCGCGAGGCGCGCCTGCTGAAGCATACCATTGTGCGCATTCCTAATTCAGTCTATCAGGCCCTGCCTGGTGTGGACAAGTATCGCCCCGACCAGGCCAGCCCGGTGAGCAATTTTTTCCTCGCTGGCGATTACACCAGGCAGCACTTTATGGCCTCGATCGAGGGCGCTACCATCAGCGCAATGCAGTGCGTGGAGCGGATCACCGAGGCGGTGGCCCGTGGCGCTATCGCTCCCGCCCGTGAGGTTATCGCCGCGGATTGAGAACGGTCGCGGTACCCACCGAACCGGCCCGTGGCTGCGCTCCAGCCGATGGGGTGAAAACGGCTGTTCCGGGGAGGGCCGCGCCCTCCCCGACCCTCTGGCGGATCGTGCGGCTCGTCACTCATCGCTCGTCAGTGGTATGAGGTGTTCATGCTCGCTCCGGAGACCATACTCAATGACCGCTATCGTATCACCTACGTGGTCGAAGAGCGCCCTGACTGCGTGCTCTACCGCGCGATTGATGCGCAGGGGTCGCTGCGCGTTCTGATCGCCGAGCTGCCCCAACCTTCCGAAAGCGCGCTCGCTGATGCGCGCGCCCTCGCCGGGCAGGTCGCGGGGGTCAGCGCGCCCGGTCTACTCACTCTGCGCGACCATTTTGCTCGCGATCTGAACTACTACCTGGTTGCCGATGATCCTGGCGGTCAGGATCTCGACCGGGTCGCCCGCGACCGGAGTGGGGGGTTGCCCGAAAACGAGGCCCTCAATTCCCTTGATCGGCTGCTGGGCGCGCTCGAGGTGCTGCACGGGCACACCCCTGCGCTGCTGATCGGCGATCTGCGCCCCTCCGATCTGTGGTCGTCGCTCGATGGCGGGCTGTTCCTCGCCCCCTTTCCCCTGGTGCGCCCCCTCGGCGCCGAACCGTCGCCCTATCGCGCCCCTGAGTTGCACGACCCCCAAGCTGAGCCGACCACTTCGAGCGATCTGTACGCGATGGGCGCTGTCCTCTACCAGTTGTTGTGCGGCTGGGCGCCGCCCACCTCAGCCCAGCGGCAGGCGGGCGCGCCACTGAACTCCCCCCGCATGCTCAACGTCCGCGTGTCGGCCCTCGCCGAACAACTGGTGTTGCGCGCTCTGGAGATGAAGCCGGCTAATCGCTACCAGCAGGCCCGTGAAATGCGCCGGGCGCTCGATACGGTTCGCCTGATGGCCGGACGGCCCCTCGGCGCCACCGAGCCGGTCGGGTCGTACCAGGGCGCGCCACCTGCTCCGGCGCCCGGCGCCGTCAGCCCGCCTGTGGTGAGTGGCGCCGCCGGTTCGCTGGCCCCGCCTGTGGGGCCGCCGCCAGCCGCGCCGCCGCCCATCTGGTCGGGCGTGCCGCAGCCCGGCCAGACGGTTGCTCCGCAGGGCCAGGCTGCCGGCTGGCAACCCGCGCCCGCCGCCGCCCCGCCGCGCGCCGCTCCGCGCCTCAGCACCGGCTGTCTCGCCGCGATTGTCGCCCTGCTCACCGTGCTGGCGCTGGGCATCTGCGTAGTTGGCGTTGGCCTGGCCTGGTTGCTGCTCAACCCGGGCGCCTCGCTCCCGCTGTTCCCCCGCGGGGCGCCTATGGCAACCGCGCCGCCCGCCGGGGGCGCCGCGTCCACCTCCAGTGGGGCGCCGGCTCAGAGTGCCACGGCTCCGGCACCCGTCAGCGGCCCGCTCCTGGCTCAGAACGCCGTCTTTACCCAGACGGCCCAGCTCGACGATGCCTCGGTGGGCGCCGTGCAATTCGCCCCCGACGCCGGTCCGCTCGCCGTCGGCGTCGGCAGTGTGATCCATCTGCGCGATCCTGAAACCCTCGAAGCCCAGCGTACCCTCGCCGGGCATACCGGCGACATCAGCTCCCTGGCCTTCTCGCCCGATGGGCAACTTCTCGCCTCGGGCGCCCAGGACGAAAATGAGATCCGCCTCTGGAATCTGACGACCGGGCAGGAGCTGCGCCGCCTGCGCGGCCATAGCGGCTGGATCCGCAGCCTGGCCTTCTCGCCCGACGGAAGCCTCCTGGCCTCCGGCAGCACCGATGCGACGATTATTCTCTGGGACGTCGCCAGCGGTCGGCGACTGCGCACTCTGGAGGGCCATACCGATTTCCTCGGCAATATCGCCTTCAGCCCCGACGGGTCCAGCCTGGCCTCGGCCTCCCGTGACGGCACTGCCCGCCTCTGGGACGTGGCTAGCGGCGCGGCCCGCAGCGACTTCGCCTACACCGCGCCGACCAATCCGACCACGAATGCTCCCTTCTGGCTTACCGGCATCGCCTTCAGCCCCGACGGAAACCGGCTCGCCGTCGGCTCGGTCAGCGGCAGCGTCTACATGCTCGATACCCGCACCGGCAAACTCGAGCGCGAACTGCAAGGTCATGAAGGCTGGGTAGTCATCCGGGGCGTCAGCTTCAGCCCCGACGGGCGCCTCCTCGCCAGCGCCAGCCTCGACGGCACCGTGCACCTGTGGAACCCCGCCTCGGGCGCTGAACGCGGTGTTTTGCAACGACAGGGCCTGCGCCTGCTCGGCCTGAGTTGGAGCGCCGATGGCCGACGACTCGCCACCAGCAGCGATATGAGCGGCAGCGTGGTGCTGTGGGACGTGAATAGCCAGGAGATGCTCCAGATTGCCCTGCTGGCCCAGGGTAGCGTCACGGCCCTGAGCTACTCCGACTCGGGGCAGGCGCTGGCTACCGGCGGCATCAACGGCTCCATCCGCGTGCACCTGCTTGAAAGCGGTCGCACGATTGCGCTTACCGGCGGCGCGCCGACCAGCCAGTACCTCGGTTTTCTGAGCGATACCGAACTTGTCGTGGTGAACGACTCCGGCAACGTGATCGTCGTCTCCCTGACTGGCGGCGCCGAGCCCCGCACGCTCGAGGGCCTCGATGGCTTCGCCCTGAGCGTCGTTGTCAGCCGCGACCGGCGCCTGATCGCCGCGGGCAATGAGCGTGGCGACGTGACTCTCTGGGACGGGCGCACCTTTGAGCGCCTCCGCACCCTGCGCGGCGCCGGTGGGCCAATTGCCGCGCTGGCCTTCAATCGCGACGGCAGTTCCCTCGTCGCAGTCACCAACGAACCCGCCGACCGGCCCTTGCTGATCGTCTGGGATACCCAGAACGGCCAGCGCCGCTCGACCTTCAGCGGCCACAGCGCCCCCGTGACCGCCATTGACATCGCCCCCCGCGAGGATCTGGTTGCCAGCGCCAGCACCGATGGCACCCTCAAGCTCTGGCGGGCCTCGAGTGGCGAGGAGGTGCAGAGCCAGCAGGTCGAGGCAGAGCAGCGCTGGTACCTCAGCCTGGCCTTCTCGCCCGACGGATCGGTGCTGGCAACCGGCGCTCTGAGCGGCGAAGTGGCGTTCTGGAACACTGCCACGGGCGAACGCCTGAGCACTCTCGACCCCGGCGGAGGCGCGGTTTTCGCCATTGCCTTCCGCTCCGACAGCGCGCAGGTGGCGGTTGCCACCCGCGACCGGGGGGTGTTTCTCCTTGAACCTGTTGAATGATCTGCTAGTGGTCTGCCACGATAAACGTGGCAGGAGGGGGCGTGGGAGGGCGAAGCCCTCCCCGCAAAAAATTATCCATCACAACCTGGTTGACAAACCTTAGGTTGGAGCGAAACGCTTCGCCCCAACTGTAGAAGGGTTTTTTGGAAGGGCAACGTCCTCCAAGCGCCTCGCCGCTAGGCAGAATGCAGGAACCGTGGTTATCCCCGGGTTCCCCCGAGAACGAGGAACAGAAGGAGTCCACCAATGTTTAACGTCTTCAAACAGAAATACGACCGCACCCCCCAGGGCCAGGAAGGTCGTGTGCCACCCGGCCAGTACGTCACCGAGAAGTTTCCGGTGCTGCACTACGGCTCGGTTCCCCACTACACCGACGTTGAAAACACCTGGGACCTGCGCGTCTGGGGTGAAATTGAGCAACCGGCTCGCCTCACCTTCGCCGAGTTCCGCGCCCTGCCCACTGTCGAAGTGGTGACGGATATTCACTGCGTCACCCGCTGGAGCAAACTCGACACGCGCTGGGAAGGGGTGCGCTTCAGCGAGTTCCTCAAACATATCCCCTCGCTGAAACCAACCGCAAAGTATGTGCTGGCCCACTGCGAGCAGGGCTTTACCACCAACGTCCCGCTCGAGGTGCTGCTGCACCCCGATGCGCTGCTGGCCTACAAGTACGAAGGCGAGGAACTGACGCCCGAACACGGCTACCCGCTGCGCCTGCTCACGCCCGGCAAGTACTTCTGGAAGAGCGCCAAGTGGCTGCGCGGGATCGAGTTCCTCAGCCACGACAAGCTTGGCTTCTGGGAACGCTACGGCTACAACAATAACGCCGACCCCTGGAAAGAGGAGCGCTACGCTGACTGAGCCGCTCTGGCCTGCTACCATTGATGAGGCGGTGGCGCTGCAGGAGCGCCTGCGTCACCAGGTGCTGCTCACCGACGATTTCGGGGCTTTGCGAACCGTGGCCGGGGTAGACGTCGGTTTCGAGGAAGATGGCGCCGTCGCCCGCGCCGCCGTCGTGGTCCTCGACCTGGCTACGCTCGAACCAGTGGCCCACGCCCTGGCCCGCCGCCCGGTTACCTTTCCATATGTGCCGGGGCTGCTCTCCTTCCGCGAGGCGCCGGCCATTCTCGATGCCCTGGCCCGGCTCCCCGCTCCGCCCGACCTGCTGATCTGCGATGGCCAGGGCATCGCCCACCCCCGTCGCTTCGGCATCGCCTGCCATCTGGGGCTGCTCAGCGGCCTGCCGACCATCGGTTGCGCCAAATCGCTGCTGGTCGGCTCTCACGCCGCCCTGCCCGATGTGCGGGGCGCGCGCGTGCCATTGGTACACCAGCGCGAACAGGTCGGCTGGGTCCTGCGCACACGTTCGGGGGTCAGGCCGGTGTACATCTCGCCCGGGCACCGCGTAAGCCTGGATACCAGCGCCGAGCTGACATTGCGACTGGTCACCCGCTATCGCCTGCCCGAGCCGATCCGCTACGCCCACAACCTGGCCTCCCACGGCACGCTACGCCGGCGGGTATGACCCCCGCCTACCCCGTGACGCCCCTCGCCCCGCGGCGATGCGATGCTTGTACGTGTTCACACTGCTCCTGGGAGGGCGGGCATCTTGCCCGCATCCAGGCCCTTGCGGGCGGGACGCCCGCGCACCCGGGGTGACGCCTTGCCCCACATGGGAACACGCACATAGATGCTTCATGGCGGTTTGACAAGCTACCTGCCGAATGGTATACTTCAGTATCGCCGCGCTGATCGCGTGTGCTGTATGATTGTGTGCCGTGCCGGCCCGCTCTAAGGCGTAGCCAGTGCTACGACCAGAGGGAGGCCCGGATATTATTTTGTCTAACGGGAACGAGGCCAGAGAGACGCCTGAGCCCCAGGAGTGCTGGATGCCGACGATTAACCAACTCGTGCGCAAGCCGCGCAAGCCGGTAGAGAAAAAGACCAAGGCCCCGGCGTTGCGTTTTACGTACAATTCGCTTAAAGGGAAGTTGACCCGCGGCAAAGGCTCGCCCCAGAAGCGTGGCGTGTGCACCAAGGTTGCCACCGTCACGCCGAAGAAGCCGAACTCGGCCCTGCGCAAGATTGCCCGCGTCCGCCTCTCGAACCAGATTGAGGTGACGGCGTACATTCCGGGTGAAGGGCACAACCTGCAGGAGCACTCGGTCGTGCTCATCCGTGGCGGTCGCGTGAAGGACCTGCCGGGGGTGCGCTACCATATCGTCCGGGGAACACTTGACACCCAGGGGGTGAGCGGGCGCAAGCAGGGCCGTTCCAAGTACGGCACCAAGCGCAACGCGCAGCCGGTCGGCAAGAAGCGCTGAGTGGTGGGCCAGTACATCCGTCGAACCGCTACCCGCGTACATGCTGCGGGCGGGTGCGTCGGGTGGGCACTGAGCGAAGCGCGTCGGAAGCAGCCAGCCACCGACGCAGGCACATAGATCAAGGAACGTTGCTATGCCTCGCCGTGGAAATGTTGAGAAACGCGTCATTCCGCCTGACCCGCGGTACGATAGCGTGCTGGTGCAGAAGTTCATCAATAAGGTGATGCAACGCGGCAAAAAGAGCGTGGCTGAGACGATTGTCTACAAGGCGCTCGACCTGGCCGCCGAACGCACCAAAAAGCCGCCGCTGGAGGTCTTTGAGCAGGCGCTGCGCAACGCCAGCCCCTCAATCGAGGTCAAGCCCAAGCGCGTCGGCGGCGCCACCTATCAGGTGCCAGTCGAGGTGAAGAGCGATCGCCGCTACGCCCTGGCGATGCGCTGGTTGCTCATCTCGGCGCGGAACCGCACCGGACGCCCGATGTACGAGCGCCTCGCCGCTGAACTGGTGGATGCCTACAACAATACTGGTAGCACCATCAAGCGCAAAGAGGACGTGCATAAGATGGCGGAGGCCAATCGGGCCTTTGCCCACTATGGCCGGCTGTAAGGGCAGGCTACCCGCCGCGCCCTTGCAGACGTGTGAGAGAAGAGAAGTGAGATACCAGAAAGCAACCGTTACCGGTTGCTCGACTGCCAGGAGTAAGTGACGGGTATGCCACGCCAGTTTGAACTCGATAAGGTACGCAATATCGGCATTATTGCCCACATTGACGCGGGCAAGACTACAACTACCGAGCGCATTCTGTTCTACACCGGGCGCACCTACAAGATCGGTGAGGTCCACGAAGGGACCGCAACGATGGACTGGATGCCCCAGGAGCAGGAGCGCGGCATCACCATTACCTCGGCGGCGACCACCGCGCAGTGGAAGCTGGGGAACACGGTGTACCGGATCAATATCATCGATACCCCCGGCCACGTTGATTTCACGGTCGAGGTGGAGCGTTCCCTGCGTGTCCTCGATGGTGGCGTGGTGGTCTTCGATGGCGTTGCTGGCGTGGAGCCTCAGTCCGAGACGGTGTGGCGCCAGGCCGATAAGTACAATGTGCCGCGGATCTGCTTCGTCAATAAGATGGACCGCACCGGCGCAAGCTTCGAGCGCTGCGTGGAGATGATCGTCAGCCGCCTGGGCGCCAGACCGGCGGTTATCCAGTTGCCCATCGGCGCTGAGGATAGCTTCAAGGGCACCGTCGATCTGCTGACGATGAAGGCCACCGTCTACCATGATGATCTGGGCAAGGATATCCGCGAGGTGGAGATCCCTGAGCACCTGGTCGAGGCGGCTCAGAAGGCCCGCGCTCAACTGGTTGAGGCCATCGCTGAGACCGACGATGAGTTGACCCTGCTCTACCTCGAGGGTGAGGAACTCAGTGTCGAGGAGCTGAAGCGCGGCCTGCGTAAGGCCACGATTGAGGGCAAGCTCGTGCCGGTGCTCTGTGGCGCCGCGCTCAAGAATAAGGGTGTGCAGAAGTTGCTCGACGCAATCGTAGAGTACCTGCCCTCGCCCCTCGATCGCCCCGCTGTCCAGGGTACGCTCCCCGGCCAGAACCTCGGCGATGAGGGCGTGGAAGTGATTACCCGCGAGGTGAGCGACGATGCACCCTTCACCGGCCTGGTCTTCAAGATCGTCGCTGACCCCTACGTCGGCAAGCTGGCCTATTTCCGCGTCTACTCCGGGAAGATTGCCAAGGGCAGCTACGTCCTGAACAGCACCCGTGGGCAGCGCGAGCGCCTTGGTCGCATCCTCCAGATGCACGCCAACCACCGCGAGGATATCGAGGAAGTCTATGCTGGCGATATCGCGGCAATGGTTGGCCCTAAGAATAGCTACACCGGCGATACGATCTGCGATCCCGACCACCCCATCGTCCTCGAGAGCATCCGCTTCCCCGAGCCGGTGGTCGAACTGGCTATCGAACCGAAGACCAAGGCCGACCAGGATAAGATGGCGATCGCCCTTAACCGTCTCTCGGAAGAGGACCCGACCTTCCGCGTCTATACAGACCAGGAGACCGGCCAGACGATCATCAAGGGGATGGGTGAGTTGCACCTTGAAGTGATCGTTGACCGCATGCGCCGCGAGTACAAGGTTGAGGCCAACCAGGGTAAACCCCAGGTCTCGTATCGCGAGACGCTGACCCAGCCGGTGGATATCGAGACGCGCTTCGTGCGGCAGACCGGCGGTAAGGGCCAGTATGCCCACGTGAAGATCAAGTTCGAGCCGAATGCGCCCGGCTCAGGCTTTGAGTTTAACAATGCTATCGTCGGCGGCGTTATTCCGAAGGAGTACATCCCGGCGGTTGAACAGGGGCTGAAGGAGGCTATGCAAACCGGTGTCATCGCCGGCTACCCGGTGGTGGACCTCAAGGCGACCCTCTACGATGGCTCCTTCCACGAGGTTGACTCCTCGGAAATGGCCTTCAAGATCGCTGCCTCAATGGCGCTGAAGGACGGTGTTCGCAAGGGGCGCCCCCAGTTGCTCGAGCCGATTATGAAGGTCGAGACCACGACGCCTGAGGATTTCCTCGGCACTGTCCTCGGCGACCTGAACTCCCGCCGTGGCCGCGTGGAGGGGATGGAGGCCCGGGGCAACGCTCAGGTCGTCCGCGCTTATGTGCCCCTGGCGACGATGTTCGGCTATACGACCGATCTGCGCTCCGCCACGCAGGGTCGGGCCACGTCGTCAATGGAGTTCGATCACTACGAGCCGCTGCCCGATGCTCTCGCTAAGGAGATCATCGAGAAGCGCAGCGCAAACTAAGGGGAGCGTGAAGGAAGCGCCGCCCCTAGAGCGACGCTCCCTTCACGTGGCGCGATGCAGGAGTTGCACCTCCTGGCCCCGCCTGTGTGGAGCGATTATGACCTGCTCGACACGGGCGCTGGCGCGAAGTTGGAACGCTTTGGACCGTATACGCTCGTGCGGCCAGAGACCCAGGCGCTCTGGCCGCGCGGGCTGCCTGAGCGCGAGTGGCAGCGCGCTGATGCGGTCTTTGAAAAGAGCCGGGGTGGCGATGAGGGGCCGGGTGTCTGGCGCCAGCGTCGCCCCCTGCCTGATCAGTGGCAGATGCGCCACGAAGGCTTGCGGTTCTGGGTGCGCCTGACCCCGTTTCGCCACACCGGGGTCTTCCCTGAGCACAGCGCCCACTGGGCCTGGCTCGCAGCGCAGATCGCCTCACGCCCTGAGGTAGACGTGCTGGTGCTCTTTGGCTATACCGGGCTCAGCAGTCTCTATGCCGCCGCCCACGGCGCCCGTGTTACCCACGTGGACGCCTCGCGACCGGCGATCCTCTGGGCCCAGCAGAATCAGCAGTTGTCGGCGTTGGGCGAGCGGCCCATCCGCTGGCTGATTGATGATGTCGGCAAGTTCGTCGCCCGCGAGATCCGCCGCGGCCGTCGCTACGACCTGATCCTCATGGATCCGCCCGTCTTTGGACGGGGACCGAAAGGCGAGATCTGGCGCCTGCATGAACAATTGCCTGCCCTGGTCGCCCAGGTGACCGACCTGTTGAGCGATGCCCCCCTGGGCGTGCTCATCAATGCCTACGCGACCAGTATGTCGGCGCTGACTATTGCCAATCTCCTCGACGCGGCGCTGGCCGGGCGGGGAGGAACAATCAGCGCAGGTGAACTGGTGCTGCCCGAACGGCATCGCCAGCGCCTGCTCCCGGCAGCCCTGTATGCTTGCTGGTCCAGCGGCACGCCACCGCTGCCATAAGCACGCGAAGGCTCGAGGATCGCCGGGTTGGGAAGGCCAGGGAGCGCGCAATGCTCCCCGCCCTCCCGTAAGGGGCGAGATCAGCGAAGGGTGCTGCTCTCCCTGCCCTCCGGTGACGGGAGACCGTGCGGGAGGATGCAGCCCCATCCCGGGCAAACAATCTGTTGTACCCGTGTCGGGCGGCGAAGCCGTAGGCGGAGTTGAGGTGACCTCGGGGAAACCCGGTCACTCTCCTGCCGGAGGGTATCGCTCTCCCTCTTAGCGGCGGGGGCCACGCCCCCCCACATGGCAATTCAATCACACCTGATAACGAACACGGCGCAAGCCTGTATCAGACAAGGACAGATTATGGCCAAGCAGAAATTTGAGCGCACCAAGCCGCACGTCAACATCGGGACGATTGGACACGTGGACCACGGCAAGACGACCCTGACCGCGGCGATTACCAAGGTGCTCGCCCTCAAGGGCGCGGCCCAGTTTATGGCCTACGACCAGATCGACAACGCCCCCGAAGAGCGGGCCCGCGGCATCACCATCGCCATTCGCCACGTCGAGTACCAGACCGACGCGCGCCACTACGCCCACGTGGATTGCCCCGGCCACGCCGACTACATCAAGAATATGATTACCGGCGCCGCGCAGATGGACGGCGCCATCCTGGTCGTCTCGGCCCCCGACGGCCCGATGCCCCAGACCCGCGAGCACATCCTGCTGGCGCGGCAGGTGCAGGTGCCGGCGATGGTGGTCTTCCTCAACAAAGTGGATATGATGGACGACCCGGAGCTGCTCGAACTGGTCGAACTCGAACTGCGGGAGCTGCTCAGCAAGTACGAGTTCCCGGGGGACGAGATCCCCATCGTTCGCGGCTCGGCCCGCGCGGCGCTGGAGAGCGCCTCCAATGACATCACTGCGCCGGAGTACCAGCCCATCCTGCAGTTGATGGAGGCGGTGGACACCTACATTCCCACCCCGGTGCGAGCGACGGACCAGCCGTTCCTGATGCCGGTGGAAGATGTGTTCGGCATCAAGGGGCGCGGGACGGTGGTGACGGGGCGCATCGAGCGCGGGAAGGTGAAGGTGGGGGATACGGTCGAGATTGTGGGGATGACCGACGAGGCGCCGCGGCGGACGGTGGTGACGGGCGTGGAGATGTTCCAGAAAACGCTGGACGAGGGCATCGCCGGGGACAACGTGGGGTGCCTGATCCGCGGGGTGGAGCGCAATGAGGTGGAGCGGGGGCAGGTGCTGTGCGCGCCAGGGAGCATCAAGCCGCACAAGAAGTTCGAGGCGCAGGTGTACGTGCTGAAGAAGGAAGAGGGGGGCCGGCACACGCCGTTCTTCCCGGGGTACCGACCGCAGTTCTACATCCGCACCACCGACGTGACGGGGGCCATCGCCCTGCCGAGCGGGATGGAGATGGTGATGCCGGGGGACAACGTGGTGATGGGGGTGGAGCTGATCGTGCCGGTGGCGATCGAAGAGGGGCTGCGCTTCGCCATCCGTGAGGGCGGGCGCACCGTCGGCGCTGGCGTCGTCACCAAGATCATTGAATAGCCCCGATTGGGATTGCCGATTATGGATCTTGCGTTGGTAAACCTCGCCAGGCTCCGAACCAACGATCCATAGATCTGTAGTCCCAAATAGGAACCGAGCAATGGCCGTGGCCAAAGATATAAAGGAACAGCGGGAAAATGCTATCGTCCGCACGTTCCGCGAGACACGGAGCGAGTTGCGCAAGGTTGTCTGGCCGACTCGCGAGGAGACGATCCGCCTGACAATCGTGGTGATCACTGTCTCGGTGATCATTGGCCTGATCCTGTTTGTTGGCGACTCGATCTTCCTGTTCCTCTACACCACCCTGGTCAACCTTGTGTCGTAGGCGTAGGATGATGTAGTTACTGAGGTGAAAATACGGGGAAACCGGGTTTCCCCATCCCCCTCCCTGAGGGGAGGGTTTGGGAGGGCTACGCCCTCCCAAAGATGCCTCATTTTCATCGCGGCGTTGTGCGCCATGCGCATGACCGTCTAACGTGAACCTATGGGGAAACCGGGTTTCCCCACCTGCGGTGAGCCTGTCGAACCGCACCCCTGCCGCTGGGGCGCCAGCCGCTCCCAACAGCGGTTGGGAAATGGGGAAACCGGGTTTCCCCAACCCCCTCCCTGAGGGGCGGGTTTGGGAGGGCGCAGCCCTCCTGGGAACCACCCCGCTAGCAGGGAGAGGGTGGGAGGGCGTAGCCCTCCCGACCAACTCATCTTGTCGTTGTGCGGCTCAGCCGCACGAGTGACTGAGGTGGAGCCAAGCGTGTCTGAGGAAGAAAAAACCAGAACGTCGGCCGAGAAGACCGATGATCGTCGCTGGTACGTTATCCATACCTATTCCGGCTACGAGAATAAGGTCAAGCAGAATCTGGAGCATCGCATCGACTCGATGGAGATGCACGACCAGATCTTCCGCGTGATCGTGCCGACCGAAGAGGAAATTGAGATAAAGAACGGCCAGCGCCGGACGGTCAACAAAAAGATCTACCCCGGCTACGTGCTGGTGCAGATGCGCCTGACCGACGACTCGTGGTATGTGGTGCGCAATACGCCTGGAGTGACGAGTTTTGTCGGTCACGGCAACCGGCCCACACCGCTTGAGGACGAAGAGGTGAAGACCATCCTCAAGCAGATGGAGGGTGAGGCGCCGAAGGTGCGCGTCTCGTACCAGAAGGGCCAGGCGGTGAAGATCATTGATGGCCCCTTCACCGATTTCGAGGGCGTGGTTGATGCGATCGACCACGAGCGGGGCCGCGTCCGTGTGCTGGTGTCGTTCTTCGGGCGCGAGGCGCCGGTTGAGCTGGATTTCCTCCAGGTTACGCGCCTGGTGGATTAGCTCCGTTGCGCCCGCGCGCGGACGGCGAGGGCCGTGCTGCGGCCCTCGTCTTGTGGTGCCTGCGTACCTCGCCTGGCCGGTCCGCCCGGGGGAGGGAGGAAGTTGTTGCTTCCACTCAGAGGAGAAACACTGTGGCCAAGAAACTTGTAGGCGTTGTGAAACTGCAACTGCCGGCCGGTAAGGCAACGCCCGCTCCCCCCGTGGGGCCGGCGCTCGGCCAGTACGGCATCAATATCATGGGTTTCGTGAAGGAGTATAACGAGAAGTCGGCGTCTCAGGCCGGCAGTATCGTTCCGGTCGAAATCACGATCTATAGCGATAAGTCCTTCACGGTACGATTGCTGACCCCGCCGGCCGCCGACCTGTTGCGCAAGGCTGCCGGCGCTCAGAAAGGCTCGGGTACGCCCAATCGCACCTCGGCAGGGCAGATCACCCGTGCCCAGTTGCGCCAGATCGCCCAGCAGAAGATGCCCGATATGAACGCCCTCGACATCGAGAGCGCCGAGAAGATTATCGCTGGCACCGCCCGGAGCATGGGCATCCGCATCGTTGACTGAGGTGAAAATAGCCCGCCCGCGGGAGGGTTTGGGAGGGCGCAGCCCTCCCAGAAATCTGGCGTTGCGCGGCGCAGCCGCGCGGGCAACCAGTGTATGCGAGCGCGTGGGAGGGCCGCTGGCCCGCCAGTACCACCAGGAGAATATTCTATGGCAAAGCACGGCAAAAAGTACCGCGAAGTCGCACAAAAAGTCGATCAATCGCGCCTGTACACCCCCGATGAGGCCATCGCGCTGGTGCGAGAAACCTCGTATGTCAGGTTTGATCCTACGGTCGAGGTGCATCTGCGCCTGGGTATCGATCCACGCCACGCCGATCAGAACATCCGCACGACCGTGGCTCTGCCCCACGGCACCGGCAAGCGCGTGCGCGTGCTGGTGTTCGCCCAGGGTGATGCCGCCCAGGCCGCCCTCGATGCGGGCGCCGATTTCGCCGGCGCCGATGAGTTGATTGCTCGCATTGACAAGGAAAACTTCTTCGACTTCGATGTGGCAATTGCTACCCCCGATATGATGGGCAAGGTGGGACGCATCGGGCGCAAACTTGGCCCCCGTGGGTTGATGCCCAACCCCAAGAGTGGGACGATTGTTCCGGCTGAGGACCTGCCGCGCACGATCCGCGAAGTGAAAGGTGGCCGCGTCGAGTTCCGCAATGATAAGACCGGCCTGCTCCACGTTGCCATCGGCAAGTTGAGCTTTACCCCCGAACAACTCCACGAGAACTTCGCTGCTCTTATGGAGGCGGTTAAAGCAGCCAGGCCCAGCGGAGCCAAGGGGACGTATATTCGCAGTGTTACCCTGACCAGCACCATGGGTCCCGGCATTCCCGTCAATCCCTCCCTGGCGCAAGGAATGACGAGCTGAGGTGAAAATAGCCCGCCCGCGGGAGCGTTTGGGCGTAGGGGCGCGGCGCCGCCGCGCCCCTACCCACTCCCAGCAAACAACTCGCCGGCGGGGAGGGTTTGGGAGGGCGTAGCCCTCCCAAACACAATGGTGTTCATTAGCGCCGACGGGGTGCCAGGGGTACCACAACGACGACCGGGCCCGTGGACAATATGGTATAATCTTCGCCAAGCATATATGCTACCCTAGACAGCTCGGTGGGCATCGCCCTTAATGGCCCGCAGGCCGCCAGCCGAGGTAGACCTGATAGCGATTCGGTGCGGGCGCCGGCCCGCCTGTCGTTGCGCGAGCGCCTTGCGGGCGTTCGCCGTTTCGGTCGCCGTGTCTGGGGACGCGGCGACCGTTTTTGTTGCCAGCGCATCGGGGAGAGGAGGTGAATACGTGCCAACCCAGCGCAAAATAGATCTCGTTGACGAGTTGACCGAAAAGATGCAGCGTTCGCAGATGGCGGTCGTGGCCGATTATCGCGGTTTCAGCGTGGCTGAACTGACCGACCTGCGGAGCAAGCTGCGCGAGAATGGCGCCGAGATCGTGGTGGCCAAGAATACGCTGCTACGCATCGCTGCCCGCAACACCGGTCGCGAAGGGCTGGAGCGCTTTCTCGAAGGCCCGACGGCAGTGGCCTTCGCATATGACGATGTTGCCAGAGTAGCCAGGGTGATCCTCGACGCCAGCCGCGCTACCCCTAAACCCCTGAAGGTGAAGGGTGGCGTCCTGGGCACGGCCCAGATCCAGGCTGAGGGCCTGGAGGCGGTCACGAAGCTGCCCTCGCGCGAACAGGCCCTCGCCCAGGTGGTCGGCGGCATCGCTGCGCCGGTGGCAGGCGTGGTCGGGGTCCTGAACGCGGCGATCACGAATGTGGTGCTGGTGCTCCAGGCCCGCATCGACCAGTTGCAGCCGGCAGGCGAAGGCGCAGCCTGAGCGCCCCGGATGTGGGGAGGGTGTGGGCGGGCTGCGCCCTCTCAACCATACGCCTGTTTTCATCGCGGCGTTGTGCGCCCCGCGAATTGACCTGACCTGATTACGTGTAGTGAAGGATAAGGAGAACACTCAATGGCAAGCGACAAGGTTGAGGCTATCATCGCCTCGATTGAGGGCCTGAACGTCCTCGAACTGGTCGAGTTGAAGAAGACCATGGAGGAGAAGTGGGGCGTTACCGCTGCCGCGCCGGTTATGATGGGCGCCTTCGCCGGCGCGCCGGCGGCAGCCGGGGGCGAGGGCGCCGCGGCGGCGCCGCCTCCTGTAGAGGAGAAGACCGAGTTCGACGTGATCCTCCAGGAGATCGGCGCGAACAAGATCCAGGTGATCAAGGTGGTGCGCGAGTTGACCAACCTGGGCCTTAAAGAGGCCAAGGATCTGGTTGAAGGCGCCCCCAAGCCGGTCAAGGAGGGCGTCTCCAAGGAGGAGGCCGAGGCCGCCAAAGCGAAACTGGCCGAGGCTGGCGCCACGGTGGTGATCAAGTAGCCGTTCCCGCGGATTTCCGCGCAGGCCTTGCAGGTCGTGGAGACCTGTGAGGTCTGCGCGGTCTTCACTTCCAGACTCCTCCCGTGTGTTACCATACGGGTATGGAAGAACCCTTTGCGCTAACTCCACGCGCCTTCGCGGCCCTGGAAGCGTTCCCCTCACTCGGTGCGGCCGTGGCCGACAGTTTGCGACGGCAGCGTGCCCGCGCCATGGTCCTGCGTTCGCGGTACGCGCAACGTCCGCGCCTGGTCGCAACCATCGAAACTACCGTTAGCGATCCGCAGGGTGGCTTGCTTACCGTGGTCGGGTCGCCCGGAAGCGGGGTGAGCAGTCTGCTCGTGGCGCTTGCCACCCGCCACGCCTGGCCGGTCTGGCTGCCCGCCGCTGCGCCCGCCGGCCTGGTTGCCCTCTACGCTCAGATTGTTGCGCTGCACCGACCTGCCCTGCCCCTGCTCGACCCCGCCATCGCCAGCGATCCGGCGGCCCTGGAGCGCCTGCTCGCCGAGGCGCTGCACACGCGGGTGACGAATGCGCCGATTGTGCTCCTCTGCGATGCTCTTGATCCACCCGGCCCGCCGCTCCATCCGGGTCCCCTCCCCCTCCCCCCCGAACTGCCCCCCGGCGTCTGGCTTATCCTCGGCGGCGTTCCCCAGGCCGCCACGCCCTACCCCCCGCGCGCCAGCGTGCGCCTCCCGGCGGATGACCCCGATCTCCCTGCTGTTCAGGCGCGCGCCCTGCGCGCGCTGAGTTGCCCGCCAGAGTGGACCGAGGCGTTGCGGGACGCTTCGAGGGGGAATATGCTCTATCTGCAGGTGGCCCTTGCCGCCCTGCGCGCCAATGAACTAACGCTCGCGTCGCTGCCCATCGGTCTGGACGGGCTGCTGCGGGCCTGGTGGGTGCGCCTGAGCGCGTCCGAACAGCGACTGGCGGCAGTGCTGGCGGCCGCGGGCGAGCCACTACCGCTAACCCTGGTGGCTGAGTTGACCGGCAGCGCCATCGAAGCGCCACTGGCGCGCTGGGAGCGCCTCGGTCTGGTTGATCTGTCGCTCCAGGTCGTGCCCGGCGCCGACGATGCCGCGCCGGCAGCGCCGCTCGCGCTGGTCCACTTCACCCACGAGGCGCTGCCGGCCTTCGTGGACCGTGTGGCGCCCGCCGGTCTGAGCGCGGCCCACGCGGATCTGGCGGCGCTGGCGCTGCGGCATCTGGAGCGCGAGCGTGATCACCTGCGCCGCCATGCCGTCGCCGCGCCCACGCCGGAGCAGGGGTACGCGCAACGGCAGTTTGCTCGCCACGCGGGTCTGGGCGCGGCGAGCCGGGAGATGCTGGCCCGCGTGGTAACGCGCGATTGGCTGCGGGCGCAGGAACGGTGTGAAGATCTCGCTACGGCGCTCAACGACGCTCGCTGGGAACTGCGCGCCGCCGAGAACGGCCCGGTGCTACGCCTGGTGCGGGCCGCAACCTTCACCGGGCTGCTCGCCACCCGTTCGCGGCGTATCCAGCCCGAGGCTGCAGCAGCCGCGCTGGTGGCGGCGCTGGAGGGCAGCAGCCGTGAAGTGGCGCTCAAACGTGTGCTCGACATCGTAGAGCGGCTCCCCGACGGCCATGAGAAGGCTCAGGTGCTGCGACAGCTTGGTGAGGTGTGCTACGCGGCCCGGATGCGCGCCGCAGCGATGCGCCTGCTCTCACGGGCCCTTGACCTGGAGGCCCAGCCGGTATCGCGAGCCTGGCGCGACGGGCGCGAGGCGCTGCTGGCGGCCCTGGCCGGCGCCGCGCTACCCTTCGGCGACGTAACAGCCGCACTGACGATAGCAGAGCGGATCGAGCACCTGGAACGCCGGGCGCTGGTTGAGACCGACGTTGTGCGCCACGTTCTGGCTGCCGGTGATCTTGACCGGGCGCAGCGGCTGGCGCGCGCCATTCTCCACGAGGGTATGGGCGCATGGGCCAGGGCCGAGGTGGCGGTGGCGCTGAGCCGTCGGGGCGACCCGCGGGGGGCGATGCTGCTGGAGGAGATCGAGGCCGAAACGGTGATGGCCTGGGC
>Ga0209721_1000546_pt1 | contig 32797 bp, 26 predicted proteins | sample TshhotsprinmetaG_FD_184139 | JGI IMG/M metagenome (GOLD analysis project Ga0209721, IMG submission 184139) | Hot spring microbial communities from South Africa to study Microbial Dark Matter (Phase II) - Tshipise hot spring metaG (SPAdes)... | ecosystem: Environmental > Aquatic > Thermal springs...
ACGGGGTCAAGGTGAACACGGTGGCCCCGCTGGCGACGACGCGGCTGACGGAGGACGTCTTCCCGCCGGAGGTGCAGGAGCAACTCAAGCCGGAGTTCGTCGTCCCGCTGGTGCTCTACCTGTGCTCCGATAAGTGCACCGACAGCGGGTTGATCCTGAATGCCGGAGGCGGTGTCTACGGGCGGGCAGCAATCTTCTCCACGCCCGGCGTCCGCCTGGGCGATGGCGGCCGTATCCCGACGGTGGAGGACATCCGCAAGAACTGGAAACGGATAGACTCGCTGGAGGGGGCCAAACCGTATCCGAACGCCAATGCGCAGATTATGGAGATGCTCGCTCCGCCTGCGCCGGCCCCGGCGGCCCCCGCACCCGCCGCGCCTGCGGCCCCGGCCGCACCCGCTGGTGCGCCGTCCACCGTCGCCGAGGTCTTCGCCCGCATGCCGGAGTTCTTCCGGCCAGAGAAGGCCGCAGGGGTGGACGTCGTCTTCCAGTTCCGCATCTCCGGCCCCGGCGGCGGCGACTGGTTCGTGGTGGTCAAGGACCAGACCTGCAGTGTGAGCGCCGGGACGCACGAGAAGCCGACGACGACGCTGAAGATGGCCGATGAGGACTTTCTGGCGCTGATTGCGGGAAAGTTACCGGCGATGCAGGCGTTCACCACGGGTAAACTGAAGATTGAGGGCGACCTGATGAAGTCGCAGTTGATTCAGAAACTCTTCCGGTTTTAATGGGAGTATGGAGTAGGGAGTAGGGAGTAGGGGTAGGGCTTGTCCCTACCCCTGGGGGGTGGCGGGGTTCGCCGCCCGCAGAACCCTGTGAGGAGGAACGCACAATGGCTACGGGAATTCGCGACAAAGTCGCCATTATCGGTATGGGATGTACCCGGTTCGGGGAACGGTGGGACGTGGGCGCGGAGGACCTGATGGTGGAGGCCTTTGAGGAAGCGCTGGCGGACGCCGGGATTGACCGAAAGGAAATCCAGGCGGCCTGGCTGGGGACCTGTTTTGAAGAAATCAGCACCGGCAAGAGCGCCCTCCCCCTCTCCATCACCCTGCGGCTGCCCCGCATTCCGGTGACGCGCGTGGAGAATTTCTGCGCCACGGGGACGGAGGCGTTCCGCGGGGCGGCCTACGCGGTGGCGTCGGGCGCGTGCGACATCGCCCTGGCGCTGGGGGTGGAGAAACTGAAGGATGTGGGCTACGGGGGACTGCCCAATATGGGCTCCACCGCCGGAAGCCTCAACTGGCAGTGGATGCCCAACATCACCGCCCCGGGGGCTTTCGCTCAACTGGCGACCGCCTACGCCGCCAAGTACCGCATCCCGATGGAGGACCTGAAACGGGCGATGGCCCACGTCTCGGTGAAAAGCCACACCAACGGCGCGCTGAACCCCAAGGCCCACCTGCGCCGTCCGGTCACCGAAGACGAAGTGCTGAACGCCCCCATCATCGCCTACCCGCTGGGGCTCTTTGACTGCTGCGGCGTCAGCGACGGGGCGGCCTGCGCCATCGTCACCACGCCGGAGATCGCCCGCGGGCTGGGCAAGAAGGAGATTGTCACCGTCAAGGCGCTGCAGGTGGCCCTCTCCAGCGGGGAGGAGATGGGGTACAACGAGTGGGACGGCACGTACTTTATGACCACCGCCAGGTGCAGCAAGATAGCCTACCAGGAAGCGGGCATCACCGACCCCCGAAGGGAGATCAGCATGATGGAGGTGCATGACTGCTTCTCCATCACCGAACTGGTCACGATGGAAGACCTGCACATCTCGGAGCGGGGCGGGGCGGTGAAGGATGTGCTGGACGGCTTCTTTGACCTGCGCGGCGGGGGGATTCCCTGCCAGCCCGACGGGGGCCTGAAGTGCTTCGGTCATCCCATCGGCGCGTCGGGCCTGCGGATGCTCTACGAGATGTACCTGCAGTTGCTGGGGCGGGCAGGGGAACGGCAGATTCCCAACCCCCGCTACGGCCTCACCCACAACCTGGGCGGGATGCCGCATATGAACATCTGCGCCATCACCATTGTGGGGCTGATGGATTAGGGGTTTTGCGGGCGGCGGCTTCGCCGCCGCCCGCATCCCCCGCTTTCTCTATGGACACGAGAGAATTCATCCACCCCGAACTCCATCGCGAAGTCACCGCCATCGGCGGCCGATATGTGTGGGTGAAGGAGGAGCGACTCCCCTTCGGGGAGCGCCAACTCCTCTACCTGGTCGGGTATGCCGTCCTGGACACCACCTGCTGCGGCGTCGGTGGGTTCGCCTGCGCGCTGGTGCCGGGATTCGTGGTGGAGTGGAAAAGCACCCTTTCGGCGGATGGGCGGCCCGTCTCGCGGGTAGAGGTTATCCGCGATGAGGCCCTGGAGGCCGAAATCCGCCGCCGGATTCGGGAAGTGGAAACAGTTCATCAGATTAACTTCCTGTAACTGTTCAGCCTGTTGGGTTGAGGGGGAAACCTCACCCTCTCCTCCAACCCCTTTCCCATTGGGGAGGGTGCTGAAAAAGTGGCGAGGGATAAGGTGCTGGAGGCCTGTCCCGCTCTTTGGGGAAGCGTTTTAACCCCCTCATCCCCCCGGCCCCCTTCTCCCCCGCAAGCGGGGGAGAAGGGGGAGAAAAATTATGGGTTTTGGCGCTGGCGGCCTTCGGCCGCCAGCGCCAAAACCCGTACAAAAATCCCCCTCCCCGCGGGCGCAGTTGAGGGCGGACGATTCGTCCGCCCTCAACGGGGAGGGGGGCGAGGGGGGAGGGGAAATGCCAACCCTCCAGAGGATCGCACCCTTCTGGAATTATACGCCGGATTCAACCCATAGGGGTGGTATGACTTTTTGAGACTTCGCCGGAAGGTAACCACCTACCAGGCCTTGCCGGAGCAGCGATGGAAATCGCCTCTGAGGGGCTTGTCGCCGGGCGTCCACCTCCGTGGACGCTGTCGGAGCACCGGATGGCCAGGCGTCGGCCTGCGCCGACCGTTTTCCAGCGTCCCCGTAGCGGGATACCCCTTGTGGGTATCCTGCGGGGGGACGCCCGGCGCACGGCGCCCTCAAGCCGCAGGTTTCAACCTAGCTGAAATCCACCCATCCAGCAGGAGGAAGTTCCCATGCTGCGCACCCGCATTACCGACCTCTTCGGCATAGAATATCCCATCGTCGGCGGCTGTATGATGCATATCTCCGGCCCGGAGTTCGTCGCCGCCATTTCCAATGCCGGGGCGCTGGGCATGCTGGCCTCGGCGATGTTCGCCGACCGGGAGTCCTTCCGCCAGGCTATCCGCCGCACCCGCGCGCTCACCGACCGGCCCTTCGGCGTCAACCTGAGCCTTCACCCAGCCATCCGTCCGATAGATAACGCCGTCTACGGGGAGGTCATCCTGGAGGAAGGAGTACCCATTGTGGAGACCAGCGGACATCGCCCGCCGGAGGACCTCTTCGCGCAACTGAAGGCCGGAGGGGTGAAGGTGATGCACAAGTGCGTGAGCGTCCGCCACGCCCTGACGGCCCAGCGGCTGGGCGCCGACGCGGTGACCGTCTTCGGGAGCGAGGGGGGCGGGCACATCGGCGAACTGGGGCTGACGACGATGGTGCTAGTGCCGCTGGCGGCGGATGCGCTCCGGATACCGGTACTGGCCGCGGGCGGCATCGCCGACGGGCGCGGACTGGCTGCCGCGCTGGCCCTGGGCGCCGAAGGGGTGGTCATCGGCACCCGTCTCCTGCTCACGGACGAATGCCCCATCCATCCCCACCTCAAGCAGGCGCTGGCCGCGGCCGCCGAGACGGACACCCGCCCCGTTCTGGAGTCGCTGCGCAACACGATGCGGGCCTGGGATAACGCCGCCGCCCGCAAACTGGCCGAACTGGAAAAGCGCGGGGCGTCGCTGGAGGAGATTCTCGCCGTCGTCGGGGGGCACATGACCCGCCGGATGTACGAAACCGGCGAGACCGACGTCGGCGTGATGGCCTGCAGTCAGGCCGTCGGGCTGATGCGGGATATCCGCCCCGTGGCGGAGATCATCCGCGGGATGGCGGAGGAAGCGGAAGCGATACTGGCGCGGCTTGGGGGCCGCGCCGGTCCCTAAAATGTCACCCAGCGCAGCAGCGGCACGGCGATCGCCGAGTAGACGAAAATCCCCACACCGTTGACCAATCCCCCGACCAGCCAGTATCCCCACCGGTCCTTGCTGCCCAGCCACGCCGTCAGCAGGGCAACGGTGGCAATGATAAAGAAGAACGAAACGATCACCCACACGCTCACATGGCCGATGAGGGAGGCATTTATGTACCGCCAGGCGCCGGACAGGTAGGCCATCTCCTCGTACCAGGAGTGGATGATCGTCCCGCCCGTCGCGGTCAGCAGGGCGACGGCCGGCACTCCAAGGCGCGGCGCCAGCCGCAGGACCAGGTAGCCTAACTGGGTGAAGGCAAACCCCCATCCGGCGATGATGTAGTCCGGAGTATCCAGGACGCGGAAAAGCGCGTAGTCGTAGACCAGCGTCTGAATCACCCGGCTGTGGTACCAGTCGGTGAGCAGTTGCGGGATATTGCAGGCCAGGCCGAAGATGAGCAGGTGAAGGATGGTGCGGTTGCGGGTAATGAGGACGTAGACGACGTAGGTGAGCACCATTTGCCAGGCGATGAGGGAGAAGAGCCAGGGGTAGCGGAAGACCAATCCGGTCAGCGTGACTTCCGCTACGGTCAGGGCCATCGTGATACCGATGAGAAGGTCGGTGCGTCGGTCCATGCGGCGTCTCCTGAGAAAAGTTTCCGATACCCAGCGCCTACGAGGGGCCGGGCGTTTTGGCCTGGTAGAATGCCCGAAGGGCAGAGACTGTGGTATGCTGGGGCGCCCATCCCAGCACCCGGCGGGCCTTCGCGTTGGAGGCGGTGAAGGAGTAGCGGGCCATCCGCACCTGCCCCGGATGGGTGACGCACTCCAGCAGGCCCAGCCACCAGAGCAGGCCAAAGAGCGGATAGGCCACCGCCCAGGGAAAGTTGACGGTCGCCCGCCCGGCAGATGTCCACATCTCCCGCCACGGCACCCAGTCATCGGGCGTGGCGTTGAAGATGCCCCCGGCCCGCTGGCGGATGACGGTGAGAATCAGGGCCACCAGGTCGTCTTCGTGGATGAACTGACCGGGGGCCCAGCCCCCATCTATGATGATGCTGTGCGACGACCGGAAGAGGCGGGCCAGCGGCCCCTGCGCGTGGGGGCCGATGATCCCCGGCGGACGCAGGACCGTCCAGACTGCATCCGGGCATTCCTCCCCGAACTGACGGAAGAGGGCCTCCACCCGGAATTTGTGGACGGCGTAGGGGTAATCGGGGTTGGGGCGCGGGGGATGCTCCTCGGTCAGCGGGATGGGGTTATCGGGCCAGGCGCCGTAGACGGTGGCGCTGGAGAGGAAGATGACCTGACGGACGCCCGCCTGCGCGGCCGCGCGCAGGACGTTCTCCGTGCCGTTCACGTTGACCTGCGCCATCTCGTGGAGGCGGCGCGGGGGTGGGTAGAGGACAAAAGCGGTGTGGACGAGGGTGTCCACCCGGTGGCGGGCGAGGATATCCGCCAGCGACGGGTCAAGGATGTCCCGTCGGTAGGGAATAAACCGCTCAGTCCCGGTGGGCAACGGGCCCACATCCAGGCCGACCACAGTTGCGACGTCCGGTTCGACCAGGAGGCGGGCCAGCAACTGTCCGCCGACATACCCGGCAGCGCCAGTGATGGCAACGGTGAAGGCCATATCGGTGCTTCGTTGAGGGGTAGGGATGGGGCGGCGGGCGGCCTTCGGCCGCCCGCCGCCCCGCCCCCATCACTTTTCCTTCCCCAACCGCTCCAGGATCGGCATCAGGCTGTATTTGCGCTTGTGGCGTTCCATTAACTCCTGCAGGTACGCCCGCCATTCCGCCTCGCGCCCAGCAACCCGATACGCTTCCCGAGCCCGGCTCAACCACTCCCCGGCCTGCGCATAGTACTGGGACTTCCCCCCATCCATAATGTGCTCCGCCTGGCGACGGCATTGCCGGATCGCCCAGTCGGGGTGGCTGCGGAGCACCGCATCCACTACCCGCTCCACAACGGCATGCCCCACGTATCCCGATGTGTCCACGACCCGAATCGCCTCGTCCACCATCCCTTCGTGAAGATAAATCTCCACCTGTTCGGCAGGGGACGCCGCCTGGGCCAGGCGGGCCAGCAGGTCGGTGCGCACCTCCGGCCAGCGCTCTCCGGATAGTTCTCGCGCCCGCAGGTACGTGGAGAGACTCGGGTATTCGTGAAAAGCGGCTCGCGTGGCCTCCAGCGCCCGGGGCAGGTCGCCCATCGCTGCCGCCGTCTCCGCCAGCCACTGCGCCAGCGCATACCGGCTTCCCTGAAGGGATAAACCGTGCTCGGCGATGCGCAGGGCCTGAACGGGGTGACCGTGTTCATGAAGCGCCCGGGCCAGAGATAAGGCCTCATCGGTCGTAAATAGATACTGGAGGCCATAGTTGACCGCCTCCTCCACCCGCCCCAACCGTACCAGCATCCGAACGTAGTGGTCGGTCTGACTCTCGGCCTCGGCCAGGTAGAGGTACTCCTGAAACCGTCCCTGGCGCTCCAGGACGTTCAGGCGGGCAATCGCCAGTTGATCGGCATAATCGGGGATATCGTCCTCGCTCTCCCACGCGCCCCGAGAGGTAATCTCTCCCTGCAGGACCTGTACCAGTGGGGGATAGTCCCAGCCCTGCTCGGCGGCAGCCAGAGCAACGTCAAAATACTCCTCTACGCCGTAGTCCTCCAGTCCCTCCCGCCACTCCTCCAGTTTGCGGACCCAGGCCATTCGCTCCTCCCGGCTCAGGTCGGCCGTGAGCAGGGCCTCCGTCCACGCGATCCCCAGGTCCTCAAAAAAGGCACTGACATCCCCTTCGGAATCGTCCAGAGAGGTCCATTCCTCCACATACCCCGCGGTGATTCCCTCCAGGACGGCCAGGGCATTCAGCCCGTCGCCCGCCTCAATGAATTTCCAGGCCTCATCCAGGATTCCCCGTACCTGGTCCACCACTTCGCCAATGTGCCAGTAGGCCTCTGAGGGGCGCATCCGGCTCAGGGAACGGAAGGCCGAGCGCACCTTCCGCTGGTACGCTGCGGGATCCACCGCGGTCCGGCGCTGCGGAGTTACCGGAGCGGTTTCGGAGACGGAACCCGAAAATGGCACTTGCTCCTCCACCCACTCTTCCACATCCTCTATGAGGGAAGGCATCGCTTCCACCAGGTGAAGCACCAGGTCCTGGAGTTGCTCCCGGGTCAGCGGACTGAGCAGGTCTTTCAGTGAGAGACGTTCCTCCACAGACGCCGGGTCGCGGATACAGGTGAGCAGGACGGCGACGATGTGCTTACACCAGCCGCCCCAGTCGTAGGGGCAGGAGCAGGTCGCTACCGCCACGCCGCGGTCATCCAGAGTGATCTGCACCTCGTAGGGCTCATACTCGCTGCCCTCCACGTAGGACTGAACGAGGTTCCCCCGACGGATCACCTTCAGAACAGCACCCTGTCGGTAATAATTCTCTCCTCGCTTGAAGGACTCGGTGGTCGTATTTTGACGGATCAGCGATTCGGTCAGTTGTGGGAACTGGTTCATCATACCTCTACTGGCTTTACTGGCGCGTCGCTGCCCGGCGAGTGCGCCGTTCCGTTTTTCCGCGGTAGGCCGGGGCCAGGATGGCGAAATGGATGCAGCGCGTCTCGTCCTGGATGCGCGCCGCCAGACGGGGGTCCAGGTCCTTGATCGGCACCGCCGCGGTGATGATGGTCGGCAGGCGGGCATTGTAACGGTAGTCAAAAATCTGGTAGAGTTTCTCCCGCGCCCACGGTGTGGCCGATTCGGTTCCCAGGTCGTCCAGCACCAGGAACGGGGCGCGGCGGACCTCCTCAAAGCGCTTGTCAAACGGGACGGGGCTCTGCGGGCTGAAGGCAGCGCGCAGATGGTCCAGCAGGTCCGGCACGACGACGAACAGGACGGGATACCCCTGTCGGGCGCGGTAGTTGGCGATGGCCGCGGCCAGGTGCGTCTTGCCGCAGCCGTAGGTGCCGGTGAAGATGAGCCACCCCTGCGGGTCCTGGGCGTACGCCTTCGCCAGTTCAAGCGCCCGCCGCAGGTTCTCCGCCTCCTCCCGCGGCAGTTCCTTCTCCCGCAGGTCAAAGGTCTCAAAGGTCTGATGGGTGTGCAGGTGGAGTGTGCTCAGGTCAGAGTGTTCGGTGGAGATGCCCGCCTGCCGGTAGTCGGGCGCCAGGATGGTGACGATGCGCGTCAGGTCGGGGTCAGCCAGACGGGAGCGGATGCGCAGGGGGAGCTCTTCCAGGTCCTGGTTGGTGGTGATGACAGTGGGCAGCCGGGCGATGTAGCGGTAGTTGAGAATCTGGAAGAGTTTCTCCTGCGCCCACGAGGTGGGGGATTCCGTCCCCAGGTCGTCCAGAATGAGCACCGGAGCGGTGCGGACTTCCTCAAAGCGCTGGTCGTAGCGAGCCGGACTGGTAGGGCCGAAGGTGGCGCGCAGATGGTCCAACAGGTCGGGGACGGTGATAAACAGGACGGGCTGGCCGCGCTCCACGCAGCGGTTGGCGATGGCCGCGGCCAGGTGGGTCTTGCCGCAGCCGTACCCGCCCCGGATGACCAACCAGCCGGAGGGGTTCTCGGCAAACTCGCGCGCGGTCTCGTAGGCATGCCGGAGGTTGGCCCGCTTATCGGGGGGCAGGCCCTGACCTTCCGGGACGAACGTCTCAAAGGTCATATGGGACAGCGCGGCCATCTGGCCCAGGGCTCGCAGTTGGGCCAGGCGGCGCTGCTCTATCTCCGCCAGCCGACAGACACAGGGGAAGAGTTTGCCAAAGTCGGGGTGCCCCACAGGGACATCGGCCCTCACGTAGCCCAACCCCCGGCAGTGCGGGCAGACTTCTTCCTTCGGAGGCACCGTTGACTGTTCAGTATCGGACGTGCTCTCCCTCAATGTAGCGGCGGCGATCCTCTTCGCGACCTCGCCGACCCTCTTCGTCCGTTCTTCCTTCGGCATGCCAGCGCTCCAGGATGGCGCGGATGTATTTCCAGCTGCGCTTGTTCAAAGCGACCGCCTCCCGAAAGGCATCGGCGATCCAGGGGGCGGGGTAGGTCTTTTCGGCCTCTTTCAGTTCTTCGGCGATGAGCGGCGTGAGGGGGCCGATGTTCTCCTCGTACAGCGCGAAAATGTTAGGCCGGGGCTCGGGCGGAGGGGCCAGCAGGGGTTCTCCCCGCCGTAGTGCCTCCAGCGCCGCCCGCCCGTGGGGGGAATTCGCCAGATAGACCACGTCGGGGCAGCCGTTCACCTCCGTTTCGGCCTGCAGGAACGTCCCCCGCTCCACCGCGCGGTCCATCGCCTGCCGGATGGCGGCAGGGGAATCCAGCGCGCGCAGAAGAACCGGGTCCGCCAGCAGGTCCCGCTGGGAGACGTAGCGCACCGTCCCCGTCCCCTGCTGCAACCGGTACAGGACGTGGAGGGTGACCTTGAGTTCATCCAGGTCGTCCACGATGGGGGTCAGTTCGGTGAACACCGACTCGGGCAGGCGGACGGTGCGGGATTTGGCGGCAAATCCACTGAAGGTTTTCATTTTCAGACACGGATTACACGGATTACACGGATTACACGGATTTTACAGATTGTATAGCCACGGATTACACGAATTACACGGATTTTACAGATTGTATAGCCACGGATTACACGAACTATACGGATTTTACAGATTGTATAGCCACAGATTACACGGATTACACGGATTTTACAGATTGTATAGCCACAGATTACACGGATTACACGGATTTTACAGATTGTATAGCCACAGATTACACGGATTACACGGATTTTACAGATTGTATAGCCACGGATTACACGAATTACACGGATTTTACAGATTGTATAGCCACAGATTACATGGATTTTACAAGAATTAAAAACCGCTTAATCCGTGGCGAAAATTCTTTCACCGCTGGGCGAGGTAGGCCAGGGCCAGACGGACGCGCTCTTCCAGAGGGATGTCGGGGTCGCGCGGGAGGTTCTGGAGCGCGGTCTGCGCCTCCACTAAACTGAACCCCAGCGCGGTCAGCGCGCCGATCACGTCGGCATCCTGGTCGGTGAGCAGCGGGACGCCACCCTCCCGCCACTCGGTCAGTTTGTCCCGCAGGTGGAAGAGGATGGCCCGCGCCGTCTTCGGCCCCACGCCAGGGACACGGGTGAGGATGCCCGGCTCGTCCCGGGCCACCGCCTGGCGCAGGGCGTCGGGGGAAAGGGTGCTGAGAATGGAAAGCGCGACCTTCGGGCCGACACCGGAGACCCCCAGGAGCGACTCAAAGAGGGCCAGTTCCTCTTCGGTGAGAAACCCGTAGAGGGCCAGTTCGTTCTCCCGGACGTGAAGATGGGTAACCAATTCCACTGGCCGCCCCACCCCATCCACTGCCTGGAGGACCGAAGTGGGCACATAGACGGTAATACCCACACCGCCCACCTGGACGATGACCCGGTCCGGTTTCACTGCCACAACGGTGCCGCTGATGCGGGCGATCATCGCGCTCCAATGTTCGCTGACGTGAGGCGTCAGGGAGGGCCGTTTAGCTCAGTGCATCTGCCAGCGCCTCGTCCCAGAAAAATACCCGCCCGTCCTGAAGCATCAGTACTTTGTGGGCCTCGGCCTCTTCTTTAGCGCCTACTGTGGCATCTTCTCCGGCCACAGTGGGGATCGCCCGCAGGCCCGCGCGCCGCAACAAAGATGCCCGCCGCCGGGCGCGCTCCACATCGTGCCGGTCAACAACTCCGGATACCTCCACAGCCAACCATACCTGGGGCGCTTCCGCCATATACCGGGGCCGTCCACTGACCAACAGGTCTATGTTCAACAACTCCCTGAACTCTTCCGGTGAGAGATGGGTTTCCAGTTCATCTTCTATTTCAACGGGCGAGAGTACGCGCAACCGCCGCAGTAGATGGCCAAAATAGGCTGCGGCCTTCTGCTGGTAAGTAAGTTCCAGTTGACGGCCCTTGACCGCTGCCAGAGTATCCTGCATTTTGCCCACCACCTGAATCAGGTTCTGTAACTGCGCTTCGGTGCGGGCCTGGGCCTGGGCCAATTCCTCCAACCGCGCCTCGGTGCGGGCCTGGGCCTGAGCCAGTTCCTCCAACCGCGCCTCGGTGCGGGCCTGGGCCTGAGCCAGTTCCTCCAACCGCGCCTCGGTGCGGGCCTGGGCTTCAGCCAGCCGTTCAACCGTAGCCTCCAGACGGTTCAACCGCTCTTCGGTACGCGCCTGGGCTTCGGCCAGCCGTTCAACCACCGCCTCCAGACGGTTCAACCGCTCTTCGGTACGCGCCTGGGCTTCGGCCAGCCGTTCAACCGCCAATGCCAGACGGTCAAAATCCTGACGGGTTACGAGGATTTCCTTCATCCGGTCATCCACCACCGCAATGACCGCCCGGTATAATTCAGCCGTTAGTCCATACCGTTGTTCCATCACACCCTCCTTCCTGAGGCTCCGCCTTTTCCGGCATCGCCAATAGCGGGTATTGTCAAGATCGTCGGTGTAGTCAATTATATCTGAATCTCCCGCCCCTCATACTGCCTGCGGTAGTACTCCTGGTAGTGCTCGCCGCTCTTGATCGGCCGCCACCACCATTCGTTCTCCACGTACCAGCGGACCGTCTTCTCCAGTGCCTCGGCAAAGGTATGGGAGGATTCCCAGCCCAGCGCACGGATTTTGCTCACATCCAGTGCATAGCGGCGGTCGTGACCGGGGCGATCCCGTACCGGCTGGATCAACGAGTACGGCTTGCCCAGCAAGTCCAGAATGGCGCGCGCCATGTCAATGTTGCGCGTCTCCACACCGGTGCCCAGGTTGTATACCTCACCCACCTGGCCGCGATGCAGCACAATATCTATCCCCTCACAATGGTCTATGACGTATTGGTAATCCCGCATCTGCGACCCATCGCCATACAGGGGGAGAGGCAGGTTATCTATCGCGTTGGTGATGAAGAGCGGCACCACTTTCTCCGGGTACTGGTACGGGCCGATGTTATTGGAACCGCGCGTGATGGTCACGGGGACGCCGAAACTGGTGTAGTAGGCGATGCAGAGCAGGTCGCCGCTGGCCTTGGAGGCCGAGTACGGGCTGCGGGTGTGCAGGGGGTCAGTCTCCTTCGCCCGTCCCTCCAGAACCTCCCCGTACACTTCGTCGGTGCTGATCTGGTGGTACCGCTCCAGCCCGAACTCCTTCGCCGCCTCCAGCAGGACGTAGGTGCCGAAGACGTCGGTGCGGATGAATTCGTCCGGCTCCATTAGGGAACGGTCCACGTGGGTAGCGGCGGCGAAGTTGACGATGGTATCCACCCCAAAAGTGCGGATAGTCTCCCGTACCTTCTCGGCATCGCAGATATCGGCGTGGACGAAGGCATACCGACCGCTGAACTGTTCGGCCACGTCCTTCAGATTCGCCAGGTTGCCGGCGTAGGTCAACTTATCGTACACGACGATGCGGTAATCGGAGTACTTCTGAAGCATATACCGGACGAAGTTTGAGCCGATAAAGCCGGCCCCGCCGGTCACCATCAACGTGCGCATCCCATCCTCCTGATTCTGGATGGTCTTATTATACCCCAGGACAGGGGCTTCGCAACCCTAAGGTTCGCTGGGCTTGCGCAGTAATTCGCCCCGCATGGGAAAGGGGTGGGGTGTGGGGTTGTGGGGGCGGCGAAGCTGCCCCCACAACCCCACTTTCTCTTATTGCGGGCATGTTGCTCCCCGGAAAGAATTTGCTGCGTAAGCCCTCGCTGAGGTTCGGATATAAGTTCAGACAACGCAACTATTCAGCAGAAGTTTCCCGGTAAACGAGGCAGTGTTTGGCCCCTCCCCCCTGACCCCCCTCCCCGTTGAGGGCGGACGGATCGTCCGCCCCTACGACCCCACGGGGAGGGGGGAGAAAAATGGGGTTTTGCGGGGCGGCGGCTTCGCCACCGCCCCGCAAAACCCCTCTCTATCCCCCCTCTCCCCCGCCCGTCAGGGCAAGGGGGAGAGGGAAGCAAGGGGGGTGAGGGGGGCTGAAAGAGCCCGTTTCACGCCGCCAAGGCGACAGCACGTCTGATTTTCCTGAAAGAGCCCGTTTCACGCCGCCAAGGCGACAGCACGTCTGATTTTCGCTATTCCAGTGGCTTTTTCAGACAGCATAGCCATCAATGTTTTTGTTTATAACTTAAAATTTGCCGTTGTCAATCTATTCAGCCCTCCGCCGGAAGGTGAACCCTCCGGTAGGGGCGACTTTGAAAGTTGCCCATACATAACCCTGCTTCGCAGGCTGGAACGCCACTTCGCTGCGCTTCGGGGTGGGTTGGAAACCCACCCCTCCCACAAACAGCCCCCGGTGTAGGCAGCCGACGGTTTCGCGTCGGGCTCAAGGCGGCTCGGCCGCTTAAGTTGACGCATATGGAGGCAAGGGGAAGGGATGAAGATGTCCTTGAGAAAGTGCACCCCTTTAGAACATGAGCCACCTTGCCATAGAACTGAAATGCACCCCACTTCAGGTAGGCAATTTGACAAGTTGGCCGAACTGTGGTATAAACAGAGGTAATATACCAGGGGATATACAAGTAGCGAGGACTAGTAAAACGATGCAGACCCTGATTCACTTCCTGACCCTGATTGTTGTATTGTTGCTTGGGCTCCTTATTCTTATTAAGGGGCCTGCTCGCGGTTGGGAGGTGAACAGGGTGGCATCAATCTTATAAACAGCACTAATATAACCCAACACCAAACCAAAGAACCTCCCAACCGGGAGGTTCTTTTTTTATAGTTCCGCTTCGCCTGAAGGAGGCCCGATGAGAAGCGATACGATCAAACAGGGCGTGGAGCGAGCCCCGCACCGTTCCCTGCTGCGGGCGCTGGGCATCACCGATGATGAGATGAGGCGGCCTTTTATCGGTGTGATCAACTCCTTTAGCGAGATCATCCCCGGTCATATCCATCTCCACCAGATCGCCCAGGCCGTCAAAGAAGGTGTCCGTATGGCGGGCGGCGTGCCCTTTGAGGTCAATACCATCGGTATTTGCGACGGGATCGCAATGAACCACCCGGGGATGAAATACTCCCTCGCCAGCCGCGAACTGATCGCCGACTCGGTGGAAACCGTCGCTCAGGCCCACAGTTTTGACGGCCTGGTGCTCATCCCCAACTGCGACAAGATTATTCCGGGCATGCTCATGGCCGCCGCGCGGCTCAACCTGCCCACCATCGTGGTCAGCGGGGGGCCGATGCTGGCCGGTTATCTGGACGGCCGGGCAGTGGACCTTTCCGACGTCTTTATGGCCGTCGGGGCGGTGGCCCGTGGGGAGATGACGGAAGCGGGTCTGGAGCGATTGGAACGATCTGCCTGCCCCGGTTGCGGTTCCTGCGCGGGCATGTTCACGGCCAACACTATGAACTGCCTCACCGAGGCGCTGGGGCTGGGATTGCCGGGGAACGGGACAATTCCCGCCCCCTATGCCGATCGCATCGCCCTGGCCCGACAGGCCGGAATGCAGGTGATGGAACTCCTCAAACGAAACATCCGTCCCCTGGATATTCAAACGAAACATCCGTCCCCTGGATATTCTCACCCCCGCGGCTTTCCGGAACGCATTCATCGTGGATATGGCACTGGGTGGTTCCACTAACTCCGTCCTGCACCTCCTGGCTATCGCCCATGAGGCCGGAATTGAGATTCCCTTACAGCAACTGAACGAGTACAGCGATAGCACCCCGCATCTGTGCCGTATGAGCCCGGTCGCGGGCGGCCATCACATAGAAGACCTCCACCGCGCTGGCGGCATCCCTGCCCTGATGCGTCGCCTTCTGGAGGGCGGCCTGCTGGAGGGCAACACCTTGACGGTCACCGGACGCACCCTGGCCGAAAACGTGGCCTCGGCCCGGGTGCAGGACGATACGGTGATCCGACCCTTAGATGCCCCATACGGGCCCACGGGCGGGCTGGCGATCCTCTTCGGCAATCTCGCCCCGCACGGCGCGGTGGTGAAGCAATCCGCAGTAGCGCCTCAAATGTTGCAACATACAGGCCCGGCGCGGGTCTTTAATTCCGAGGAAGAGGCCACTGCGGCCATTGCTGCTGGCCAATTCACCGAAGGGGACGTCCTGGTCATCCGCTATGAGGGGCCCAAAGGGGGGCCGGGGATGCGGGAAATGCTGACGCCGACCGCCCTGCTTTCCGGCATGGGGATGGACGACAAGGTCGCCCTGTTGACCGATGGGCGGTTCTCCGGCGCCACCCGGGGAGCAGCGATCGGCCATATCTCTCCCGAAGCGGCCGAACGGGGCCCCCTGGCTGCCGTCCGCGATGGCGACCGAATCCGCATTGACATTCCCAACCGCACACTTACTCTGGAGGTGGACGAGGCCGAAGTCGCCCGCCGCCTGGCCCAGTTGCCACCGTGGGAACCGCCGATCCGAAGCGGCTACCTGTGCCGCTATGCCCGGATGGTAACCTCCGCCAGCACGGGCGCGGTCTTTCGGGAACAGACGGAAATTCCAGGTATGGAAAGGGGGGATGAGCCATGAAACTGACGGGTGCCCAGATGGTCTGGGAAAGTCTGGTGCGAGAGGGAGTGACCACCGTCTTCGGAATTTCCGGGGGGGCAGTGATCCACCTGTATCATGCCTTACCGGAGTACCCGATTCACCACGTGTTGATGCGCCATGAGCAGGCGGCCGCGCACGCTGCCGACGGCTATGCCCGTGCGACCGGCCGGGTGGGCGTCTGCATGGCGACCTCCGGCCCGGGAGCGACGAACCTGGTGACCGGCCTGGCTACTGCTTATATGGATTCGTCGCCGGTGGTGGCGATCACCGGTCAGGTAGCGACCCCGCTGATCGGCACCGATGCCTTTCAGGAAGTGGACATCACCGGGATCACGCTGCCCATCACCAAACATAACTATCTGGTGACCGATATCCATGAACTGCCCACCGTCATCCGGGAAGCTTTCTACATCGCCCGTACCGGACGACCGGGGCCTGTGCTCATTGACATTGCCAGGGATGTGCAGGCCGCTCAGGCGGAATACGTGTACCCGGAGGAGGTTTACCTCCCGGGCTATCAGATTCCCCAGGAGGATTGCCAATCCCACGTCCAGGAAATGGCCCGGCTGATCAACGAGGCCCAGCGGCCGGTGATCATTGCTGGTCACGGTGTGATCCTCGCCGGAGCGGAAGACGCGTTGCTCTCTCTGGCGGAAAAGGCGCAAATCCCGGTGGTCACCACCCTGCTGGGCATCTCCTCCCTCCCGGAGACGCATCCGCTCTGCCTGGGTATGGCCGGGATGCATGGCGAGGCCTACGCCAACCTGGCCCTGTGCGAAGCGGACCTGATCGTTGCCCTGGGAAGCCGTTTTGACGACCGACTGACCGGACCGGCGAAGCATTTCGCCCCCCAGGCCCGCATCATTCACGTGGATATTGACGCCGCGGAGATTGAAAAGAATGTCCGTGCTGACCTGGCCATTGTGGGGGATCTGAGGGATATTCTGCCCGCGCTGATTTCTCTGGTGGAGGAACGCGACCACACCGACTGGCTATCCCGTATTCGGGAATGGCGCAAGGAATCGGCCGAACGAGACATCCTGGCTCAGGAGTTGGACGAACTGTTCCCCCAATATGTGATCCGCCAGATATGGCATGCCACCCAGGGCAACATCACCGTCGTCTCCGATGTGGGGCAGAACCAGATGTGGGAAGCGCAGTACTTCATCCACCATCGGCGGCGCGGGCTCATCTCCTCCGGGGGCCTGGGGACAATGGGTTTTGCCCTCCCGGCAGCGATCGGCGTCCAGATGGCCCTACCGCATGAACAGGTGTGGGTCACTGCGGGCGATGGCGGCTTCCAGATGAACATCCAGGAACTGGCTACCGTCGTCCAGGAGAAACTGCCTCTGAAAATCGCCATCCTCAACAATGGATACCTGGGCATGGTCCGTCAGTGGCAGCAATTCTTCTTTGAGGGGCGCTATTCCGGCACCCCGCTCCTGGGGCCGGATTTTGCCAGAGTGGCTGAGGCATACGGGATCCCTGGCCTGACCGTGCGGGAGAGGAGCGAGGTAATGCCCGCCATTGAACGGGCTCTCGCCACAGATGGCCCCTTCCTGATGGATTTCCGCATTGTCCAGGAGGAGAACGTCTACCCGATGGTTGCGCCCGGCTCCTCCATCCAGCAAATGATCCGCCGGCCTCTCCATTCCAAACGATGAGCGAAGGAGGAAAAGATGACGCATACCCGACACACCCTGATTGCTCTGATGGAAGATAAGCCCGGCGTGCTCAACCGGGTCTCCAGCCTGTTCCGCCGTCGCAATTACAACATTGAGAGTTTATCCGTTGGACACAGCGAGACGCCGGGCATCTCTCGTATGACCGTCGTCGTGAACGGTGACGACCGCGTGGTCCAGCAAGTGGTCAAACAGCTTTCCAAATTGATCAACGTCACCCATGTGCAGGATGTAAGCAACCGACCGACGGTCGTGCGGGAACTGGCGCTGATCAAAGTCCGCGCCAGCCACGGCACCCGCTCCGAGATCATGGAATTGGCCAACGTCTTCCGGGCCAAAATCGTGGACGTAGGCGCAACTTCCCTGACCATAGAAATTACCGGCACAGAGACCAAGGTGAATTCGCTGGTACGGTTGCTACAGCCCTTCGGCATTGAGGAGATGGCCCGGACCGGGCGGGTGGCAATGGTGCGTGACGGGGCCAGCGACGAGGGCCCGGGAACAGAAACTCCATTTTAAACAAGGAGGAACGCATCATGGCAACCATCTACTACGACAAGGACGCCGATCTGGAACTTCTGAAGGACAAAAAAATCGCCGTCATTGGGTACGGCAGCCAGGGCCATGCCCATGCCCTCAACTTGAAGGACAGCAACTGCCAGGTGGTGGTGGGCCTGCGCCCGGGGAGCGCTTCCTGGGCTGCTGCCGAGAAGGATGGGCTGACCGTCAAGCCCGTTGCCGAGGCGGCGGCCTGGGCCGACATCATCACCATCCTCGTGCCCGACCCCGCCCAGCCGGCCCTCTACCGCGAGGCGATTGCCCCTGGGCTCAAGTCCGGCGATACGCTGATGTTCGCCCACGGCTTCAACATCCGCTTCTACCAGATTGTACCGCCCCCCGACGTGGACGTGAGCATGGTCGCTCCCAAGTCGCCGGGGCACCGGCTGCGCGAACTCTACTGGGAAGGAGCGGGAGTGCCGGCCCTGCTTGCCGTCCATCAGGACGCCACCGGACATGCGAAAGAAATCGCCCTGGCATATGCCAAGGGGATCGGTTGCACCCGGGCCGGAGTCATTGAAACGACCTTCGCCGAGGAGACGGAGACGGACCTCTTCGGGGAACAGGCAGTGCTTTGTGGTGGCGTCTCGGCGCTGATCAAGGCTGGCTTTGAGACGCTGGTGGAAGCGGGGTATCAGCCGGAGATCGCCTATTTTGAGTGCCTGCACGAACTGAAATTGATCGTAGACCTGATCCAGCAAGGCGGCCTGACATACATGCGCTACTCCGTCAGTGATACCGCCGAGCATGGCGATTATACCGGAGGCCCGCGCATTATCACCGAGCAGACCCGGGCGGAGATGCGCCGCATGCTGGCTGAAATCCAGGACGGTACCTACGCGCGCAACTGGATTCTGGAGAACCAGGCCGGACGACCCTTCTTCAACACAATGCGCCAGCGCGAGCGCGAGCATCTCATTGAGAAGGTAGGACGAGAACTACGGGCAATGATGCCCTGGCTGAATCCCAAATAGGAGGTCTAACGATGGCAGAGCGAGTATTCATCTTTGACACGACATTGCGGGATGGGGAGCAATCCCCTGGGGCGGCGCTCAATGTGCACGAAAAGGTGGAGATCGCCCACGCGCTGGAGGAACTGGGCGTAGACATTATTGAGGCCGGCTTTCCCGTCTCTTCGCCGGGCGACTTCCAGGCCGTCCAGCGCATCGCGCGGGAGATTCGGGGGTGTATCATCTGCGGCCTGACGCGGGCCAACCCGCGGGACATTGAGGTCGCCGCCGAAGCGCTGCGGGATGCCGCCCACCCGCGCATCCACACCGGGCTGGGCGTGTCGGACATCCATATCCGGCACAAACTGCAGATCACCCGCGAAGAGGCGCTGGAATGGGGGGTGGAGGCCGTCAAATACGCCCGGAGGTTTGTGGAGGATGTGCAATACTATGCCGAAGATGCCGGCCGGGCCGACCCGGAATACCTCTACCGGGTGCTGGAAGCGGTCATTGACGCCGGGGCGACGGTGGTCAACATCCCCGATACCACCGGCTACACCACGCCGGACGAGTTCGGTGCCCTCATTCGGGGCATCTTTGAGAACGTGCGAAATATCCACCGCGCGATTGTCTCCGTCCACTGTCACAATGACCTGGGGCTGGCTACGGCCAACACGCTGGCTGGCATCCGCAACGGCGCCCGGCAGGCGGAGGTCACCATCAACGGCATCGGTGAGCGGGCCGGCAACTGCTCCTTAGAAGAGGTGGTCATGGCCCTCCGCACTCGCCAGGACCTCTTTGGCCTGGAGACTGGTATCAACACCCGGCGCATCTACCCGGTCAGCCGGTTGGTCAGCCAGTTGACCGGTATTCCGGTGCAACCTAACAAGGCCATCGTGGGGGTAAACGCTTTCGCCCATTCCTCCGGCATCCACCAGGACGGCGTATTGAAGGAACGCTCCACCTACGAGATCATCAACCCCCGCGATGTAGGGGTGCCCGATTCGGAGATCGTCCTCTCGGCCCGTTCGGGCCGTCACGGCCTGCGCCACCGGCTGACCGAACTGGGCTACACCCTGGACGATGAACAGTTTGAGAAAGTGTACAACCGTTTCTTAGTCATCGCCGACCGGAAGAAGACGGTGGACACCCGCGACCTGGAAGCGATCATCGCCGATGAGGTCCAGATGTTCTTTGAAGAGACCTACCACCTGGAGCATGTCCAGGTCACCTGCGGCGATCACAGCATCCCCACAGCCACCGTGCGCATTCGCGGGCCGGAGGGGCAGGTCTACTGCGATGCTGCCCATGGGACCGGTCCGGTGGACGCCATTTATCGGGCCATCAACCGGATTGTCGGCGAGCCCAACGAACTGATAGAATTTTCCATCCAGGCAGTGACCGGGGGGATAGACGCCGTAGGGCGAGTGACCATCCGCATCCAGGCGAAGGAGCCGGTTGTAGAAAACGGGGTGGAGCGGCATATTTTCAGCGGCTGGGGCTCCGATACGGACATCGTGGTCGCCAGCGCCAAGGCCTACATGTTTGCCCTGAATCGGTTGATCGCGGCCCGGCGGGAAGCAGAGGCCCGCAAGAAGCAAATGGCAGAAAGCGTCGCCTCGCCGCGCCTTCGTCTCCCGGAGAAGAGGCTTTCCCCATGGGCATGACGCTGGCGGAGAAGATTCTGGCTGCCCATGCCGGGCTGGACCAGGTACATCCGGGCCAGTTTGTTGAGGTAGATGTAGACATCGTCCTGGCCAACGACATCACCGCACCGATCGCCATCCGGGAGTTTGAGAAGTTAGGAGTGACGCGGGTCTTTGATCCCGATCGGGTGGTGCTGGTCGCCGACCACTTTGTCCCTAACAAGGATATCCTCTCCGCCGAGCAATGCGTGCAGATGCGGCAATTCGCGCGCGCCCAGGGATTGGCTCACTATTTTGATGTGGGCCGCATGGGCATTGAGCACGTTCTGCTGCCGGAGCAGGGGCTGGTTGTGCCGGGAGACGTGGTGGTGGGCGCCGATTCGCACACCTGTACCTACGGCGCGCTGGGGGCCTTCGCTACCGGGATGGGCAGTACCGATATCGCTGTGGCGATGGCGACCGGACGGATCTGGATGCGCGTCCCCGAAACCATCCGCATCGTCTACCACGGCACATTGCGGCCCTGGGTCGGCGGGAAGGACCTGATCCTGTACACGATTGGGCAGATCGGGGTGAACGGTGCCAACTACAAGGCGATAGAATTCGCCGGACCAACCATTGATGCGCTCTCTATGGACGGGCGGTTCACTATGGCGAATATGGCCATAGAAGCGGGCGCGAAGGCAGGGCTTTTCGCCGTAGATGAAACCACCCGCGCGTATGTGGAGGGGCGCGCCCGTCGGCCCTACCGTGTCTACCCGCCGGATCGCGATGCGAATTACGCCCAGATCATCCAGATAGATGTCAGCGATCTGGAACCCCAGGTTGCTTTTCCCCACCTGCCCAGCAATATTCGCCCGGTGAGCCAGGCGGGCGAGGTGCCCGTTGACCAGGTGGTGATCGGCTCCTGCACCAACGGCCGACTGGAAGACCTGCGCGTGGCTGCTGAAATCCTGCGCGGACGCCGGGTGCATCCAGCGGTGCGCTGCATCATCATCCCAGGCAGTCAGCAGGTCTACCTGGACTCTCTGCGGGAGGGGTTGATAGAGGTATTCCTGACGGCCGGCGCAGCGGTGAGCACGCCAACCTGCGGCCCATGTCTGGGCGGGCATATGGGGGTGCTGGCTGCGGGAGAGCGGGCGGTGAGTACGACCAACCGCAATTTTCGCGGGCGGATGGGCCACCCGGAAAGCCAGGTATACCTTGCCGGGCCGGCCGTGGCTGCTGCCGCAGCGGTCGCGGGGCAGATCATCCACCCGGATCACCTGTAGCGCCCCCCAACCTGCCCTTACGCGGCACGACCGCTCACCCCGCTGTTAAGTTGACGCATATGGGAGAGCAGGGGATGAGAGATTGGATAAACCGGACCTGCGAATCTGCTACATCCAAACGTAACTGGTATAAGGGGTAACGATGATCATCAAAGGCACCGTCTGGAAATACGGCGACCACATTGACACCGATGTCATCATCCCGGCCCGCTATCTGAACCTCTCCACACCGGAGGAGTTAGCCCGGCACTGCATGGAGGACATTGATCCCCACTTTGCCTCAGCGGTGCAGAAGGGAGACATCATCGTCGCCGGCGAGAATTTTGGCTGTGGCTCTTCGCGAGAGCACGCGCCGCTGGCGATCAAAGGGGCCGGGGTCAGTTGTGTGGTGGCGCGCAGTTTCGCCCGCATCTTCTACCGTAATGCCATCAACATCGGACTCCCTATCTTAGAATGTCCCGCGGCCGTAGAGGAAACGGAGATGGGCCATCAACTGGAGATTGACCTGGAAGCGGGACGAATCCGTAACCTCATAACCGGTCGGGTCTATCAGGCCGAACCCTATCCACCCTTTATGCTGCAAATCCTTAACGCTGGCGGGCTGATCGCCTATACCCGGCAAGTTCTGGCAGGGGCGGGGCCTCAGAGAGAGTCCGCCCGCTCCTCATCTCCGGCGCAGGCCAGGCCCTCCGCCGCCTATCGCATCGCCGTCCTTCCAGGAGATGGCATCGGCTCTGAGGTCATCGCCGAGGCGGAAAAGGTGCTGCAGGCCGTTTCGGAACGTTTCGGCCACCAGTTTGTGCTGGAGTACGGGCTGGTGGGAGGTGCCGCGATGGCTGCTACAGGTCACCCTCTCCCCGCAGAAACGCTGGCCTTGTGCAAAAGTGCCCATGCCATCCTCTTCGGTGCCGTAGGAGATCCCCGCTACGATGATCCCCGATCCCCGGTGCGCCCCGAACAGGCCATTCTGGGACTGCGAAAAGAACTGGGCCTGTTTGCTAATCTTCGCCCGGTGTGGGTGCATCCCGCGCTGGCGGATGCCTCTCCTGTGCGCCCGGACCGGGTAGACGGGGTGGACTTCATCATCGTCCGGGAACTCACCGGTGGCATCTACTTCGGCCAACCCAGGGTAGAAGGGACGGAGCAGGCCGTGGATACGATGGTGTACACGCGCGCGGAAGTGGAACGGATCGCCCATGTAGCTTTTCAACTGGCGCGGAAGCGTCGGCGTAAAGTCTCGTCGGTGGACAAAGCGAACGTACTGGCCTGTTCGCGCCTCTGGCGCTCCGTGGTCACGGAAGTCACGCGAGAATACCCCGATGTGGAGTTAGAGCACCTCCTGGTAGATGCCGCATCTATGCACCTGATCCGGCGTCCCCGCGACTTTGATGTAATCCTGACCGAGAATCTCTTCGGCGATATCCTGAGCGACGAGGCTTCGGTACTATCGGGTTCTATGGGTATGCTGCCGTCGGCATCGCTGGGGGAGGACAGTCGGGGCCTGTACGAGCCAGTACATGGCTCTGCGCCGGACATCGCTGGTCGTTCCATCGCCAATCCTCTGGCTGCTATTCTCAGTGTCGCTATGCTTTTGCGCCACTCCCTTCACCTGGAGGAGGAAGCGCGAGCGGTGGAAATAGCCGTTGCCACCGTTCTGGAGGCTGGTTACCGCACCCCCGACATTGCCCCACCCGGTTCGCCGACGGTGAGCACCCGGCAGATGGGCGATCGGATCGTGGATGCCCTACGGTCTATGTAACTGCTCTGCCCTGCTCTGGGGGAGTGAAGAAGATCAGTGAGCGTGCACAGCAATTCGCCCTGAGCGGGAAAGGGGTGGAGTGTGGGGGTTTGTGGGGGCATCTCTACCGCCCCTGCGAACCCCTCTTTTTTCGCGACCATGCTACTCCCCGAAAGGGATTTGCCGCACAAACCCAGTACAACCCGCTTGCTTTCTCCTCCGTTTGCGCTATAATTTTCACTGATGAACCGCATCGCACGCTTTGAGGCCCTGGCGGAACAGCTGATAGAGGGGACATTCGCCCGGCTGTTTGCTGGCCCGATCCACCCCCTGGCAGTCGCCACCCAGGTAGCCCGGGCGATGGAAGACGCGCAGGTCCAGGCGCCCGACGGCTCCCTGCTGGCCCCTACTCGCTACCGGATTGACCTCCACCCCCAGGACCTGGTCGCGCTGCGGGAGCGCCACCCGTCGCCGGAGGAAGAACTGGTCCGCTATATAGAAGAATTGGCCCGCCAGGCGGGATTGGTCCTTCCCGGCCGTCCCCTGATTACTCTGAACCCTATCCCCGACCTGCCTCCTCACACCGTGCGCGTGCAGGCGTTCCAGGAACCCAGGACGGAGGCCGACGAGAGCATCACCCGCCAGATGACGGACATCTCGTCCCCTTCCGAAACGCCTCCGGCAAACTGCTTCCTCATCATTGGCGGACAACGGCATGTCCGGTTGACCGAGCCCACGGTAAACATCGGGCGGGCACTGGATAATGACATCATCATAGAGCATCCGCGCGTCTCCCGCCATCATGCCCAACTCCGCCGCCGCTACGGCCGCTATGTCCTCTACGACCTTGGCAGTTCCGGGGGGACGATGGTGAACGGCTATCCCGTCCAGGAATGTGTCCTTCGTTCCGGCGACGTTATCTCGCTGGCGGGATTTGAAGTCATCTACGGCGAAGACCCTACCGTCTCCAATTTGCCCGACAAGAATTCCTCTGCAACGGAAGGCCATCCCCTTCCACCCCCGGAAACGTGAGATGGGAACTGGTGAAATTCCCCTTCTCGTCCTGCGCCTGATCCTGGCCCTGGCCCTCTACGCCTTCCTGGCGGCCTTGTTCGTCCTCCTCTGGCGCGACCTGAAGCGGAGCGCCGTCCGGGAGATACTACCCCGTCGGGAGGGACAACTGGTCGTGGTGGAGGCAGGGGAACGGGGCCCCCAGTCTGGCACCGTCTTTCCCCTTCAGGATGTCACCTCCCTGGGACGGGCACCCGCCAATACCGTGGTGCTTCCCGACCCCTTCGTCTCGGCCCACCACGCGCTGCTGGTCTGGCGGGAGGGGCACTGGTGGCTGGAGGACCTGGGCAGCAAGAACGGCACCACCCTGAACGACGAACCGGTGACCCGTCCCACCATCGTGGATGCCGGAGACCTCATCGGGATCGGCCATGTTGTCCTGCGGATGGAAGTGGGGAAGTGAAGTCGGAAGTGGGAAGTCGGAAGTGGGGAGTGGGAAGTGGGAAGTCGGAAGTCGGAAGTCGGAAGTGGGAAGTGGGAAGTGGGAAGTCGGAAGTCGGAAGTGGGAAGTCGGAAGTCGGGAGTAGGGGGACATTCTCAGGGACTCATCTTGCGATGAACGATACGCGATAAACGATACGCGACAAGCGATACGCGATTTGCGATACGCGATATGCGATATGCGATACGCGATACGCGATATGCGATACGCGATATGCGATACGCGATACGCGATATGCGATACGCGATGCGCGATTTAATCTCTTTCCTGCCCACCGTTCATCTCCACACCGGCGGAGACCCGGAGATCGGCGGCATTACGGCGGATTCCCGCCGGGTGCGTCCTGGAGACCTCTTCGTCGCCATCCCCGGCGTGAGCGTGGACGGGCACCGCTACATCCCCCAGGCGCTGGCAGCCGGAGCGGTCGCCGTCGTCGGCGAAAAATCCCCCCAGGAGATGCCCGACCTTCCCTGGGGGACGTTCGCCTACATCCAGGTCCCCGATGCCCGCGAGGCGTGGGGCTGGCTCTGCGCGGTATGGGAGGGGCTCCCCGGCCGCAAAATGACCCTCATCGGCGTCACCGGCACCGACGGCAAAACGACCACCGTCACCCTGATCCATTCCATCCTGCGCGCCGCCGGCCTCAACGCCGGACTGGTCAGCACCGTCAGCGCGCGCATCGGCGAGGAGGAGGTGGATACCGGCTTCCACACCACCACCCCCGACCCGCCCGACCTCCAGCGGTATCTGGCCCGGATGGCGGAGACGGGCGCCACCCATGCCGTCCTGGAAGTCACCTCCCACGGCCTGGCCCAGCACCGGGTGGCGGGCTGCGATTTTGACATCGCCGTGGTGACCAACATCACCCACGAGCATCTGGACTTCCACGGTTCGCTGGAGGAATACCGGCGGGCCAAGGCGATGCTCTTTGAGGGACTGACCCGCTCTTTCCGCAAACCGGGCGTCCCCAAAGTGTCCGTTCTCAATCGGGACGACAGTTCCTACGAGTACCTTCGCCCCATCCCGGCCGACCGGCATCTGACCTACAGTCTCTCCGGTCCCGCCGACGTCACTGCCGGAGAAGTCCGCTACGGCCCCGACGCGACCCACCTCACCCTTCGCCTGCCCGACGGGGAGGTCCCGGTGACCTCTTCGCTGGTCGGCGCGTACAATGTGAGCAACATTCTGGCAGCCGCCGCCGCAGCAGTGGCGCTGGACATCCCGGCCGACGCCATCGCGCAGGGAATTGCCGCAGTGCGGGGGGTGCCAGGGCGAATGGAGCGGATAGACGAGGGGCAGGACTTTCTGGCGATCGTGGATTTCGCCCACACCCCCAACGCGCTGGCCCAGGCGCTGCGGACGGCGCGGGAGATGACATCGGGGCGGGTGATCGTCGTCTTCGGCTGCGCCGGTCTGCGGGATCGCCAGAAGCGGTCGCTGATGGGGCGTATCGCGGGCGAACGGGCTGATGTGGTCATCATCACCGCCGAGGACCCGCGGACGGAAGACCTGGAGGAAATCATGGCAACCAGCGCCGCGGCGGCGAAAGAGGCCGGGAAGCGGGAAGGCGTAGACCTGTTTCTCATCCCCGATCGGGGGGAAGCCATCCTGCGCGCCTGTCAGATGGCCCGCGCCGGGGACGTGGTCATCGCCTGCGGCAAAGGCCACGAGCAGTCCATGTGCTTCGGGACGACGGAATACCCCTGGGATGACCGGGAGGCGATGCGGCGGGCCCTTCACGGTCAGACGCTGGATACGCTTCCCACAGCGCGCAGATAGTTCCGTGTTGCGTGGTGCGTATTGCGTTTCCGTGTTGCGTGTTGCCTCCGCACCCGCTTTCTGCTTCCTGCTTCCTGCTCCCTGCTCCCTGCTCCCTACTCCCTGCTTCCTGCTCCCTGCTACCTGCTTCCTGCTTCCTGCTCCCTGCTCCCTGCTTCCTGCTCCCTGCTCCCTGCTTCCTGCTCCCCGCTCATTCCCTCATCCGCTCTATCTCCTGCCGCAGTGCCGGGTCCGTGTTGAGGTCCAGAGCCCGGAGAAACTCCCTATCCGCCAGGTCCCAGCGGCCCTGGAGGGCATACAGGCGCCCCAGGTCAGCGTGAGCAGAGGCCAGGTCCGGCGATAACTCCAGCGCCCTCCGCAACGCCGCTTCTGCCCCTGCCGAATCTCCGGCAAAGAGAAGGGCGCGCCCCAAAAGGCCGTGCGCCTCCCCCCTTTCCGGCGTCAGGCGGACCAGCGCCCGGGCGGCCTCCACTCCCCGCGGGTCCCCTAGACGGCGTTCCAGATAGAAGCGGACGGTCACCTCCCAGACATCTGGGTCCTCCGGCGCCAGACGGGTCGCCTCCGCCAGCCAGATATCGACAACGACGTAATCCCCCAATTCGGCGTAGAGGGAGGCCAGATACAGCGCGAACGCCGGATTCTGCGGGTCCAGGTCGTACGCGGCCTCCAGATGGGGGCGGGCAGCGGCGAGGTTGCCCTGCCGGAGATAGTAGAGGCCCAGCAAGGAGCGCGCCAGGGGCGAATCCGGCGCCTGCCGGGCAGCGGCCTCCAGATGGACGCGCGCGTCGTCGGAGCGACCCAGCAGAGCCAGCGCGTGCCCCAGCAGGGCGCGCGCGTCGGCGGAGGCGGGATCCCAGGCCACCGCGCGCTCCAGCGCCCGCGCAGCGAGGGCCGGTTCCCCTCGCGCCAGGGCAACCTGCCCCATCCGGGCCATCCGTCGGGCGATGTCCTCATCCTCCAGCGCGGCCATCAGGTCGGAGGATAACGGCGTGGACGCCGCGCGCAGATAGGGGAGGGCTGCCGCTGGGTCTATCAGTGCCAGCAAAAAACCGGCGCGCTCGCATGCCTCAAGGTCTTCGGGATCGCTCTCTGCCAGGAACTGGTACGTCGCCCGCGCCGCCTCCTCTTTTCCCAGCCACAGGTACCCCTGGGCCAGCAGGCGGCGCGTCGGGCGGTCGTCGCCGAGGGCCAGGGCGCGCTCGCCCCAGACTACCACCTGCTCCCAATCCCCCCGGGCGGCATACAGGGCGGCCCGCAGCGAGGCGACTTCCCGCGGGTCAGCCCCTCGTTCTTCCGCAGATAGGAGGGCAGACATCCCCTCCTCGGGGCGGTTCCACGCCAGATAGAGACGGGCCAGGCGCAGGTAGGGAGTAGGGTCTTGGGGACGGGCGGCAGATGCCTGCCGGTAGGCCGTCTCTGCGGCGGTTCGGCTCTTCTCGGCGGCGTAGGTATCCCCCAAAGCGATGAGTCCCGGAAAGGGGTCGGGAGTTGGGGGGGCAATAAGGGCAGGGGCTGGTGGGCGACAGGCGGCCACCAGCAGTGTACAAACCAGGAAACCGAAAATCCTCTCCCACAAAAAAGGGGTTTGCGGGCGAGGGATCCGTCCTTGTCCGCAAACCCCTTTTCCCTTCCCAACTCTCATCGGGTCAGCCGGGGGTCCAGGGCATCCCGCAGGCCGTCCCCCAGAAGGTTGAAGCCCAGCACACTCAGCATAATCGCCAGGCCGGGGAAGGTGACGGCCCACCAGGCGCCGCTGGTCAGGAAACGGTAACCATCCCCCAGCATGGCGCCCCATTCCGGCTCCGGTGGGATGGCTCCCAGCCCCAGAAAGCCCAGCGCGCCGGCCCAGATGATGGCACTGCCCATCCCCAGCGTGGACTGGACGATGATGGGGGAGAGCGTGTTGGGCAGAATGTGTCGGAAGATGAGGCGGCTATGTCCTGCACCCAGCGCCTGGGCCGCCAGGACGTAGTCCCGTTGGACCAGGGAGAGGACGGTCGCCCGCATCAGACGGGCGTAAGTGGGAATACCGACGAAGCCGATGGCGATCATCGCCCGGTCCAGCCCCGGCCCCAAGAAAGCCACGATGGCGATCGCCAGGAGGATGCTGGGGAAGGCCAGGATGACGTCCATCAGCCGCATGACGATGTTGGAGAAGAGAGATCCGGAGAGGGGGAACGCGATCAGTGCGCCGACCGCGGCCCCCAGGAGAGCACAGACAACAGCGGTGTAGGGGCTGACGAACAGGGCGGGGACGCCGCCCAACAGTGCTCCCACTCCGGCGAAGAGCAGCCATCGCCGCGAGCGGGAGGGAGAGGATAGGGAGGCCCCGAGGCCTCCTGCTATAGCGAAGAGTACGGCCGGGATGGGGTTTTCCGCCAGCCATGCCGGGATCGCCCCCAGCGCCAGGCCGACGCCACCCGTCAATCCGACCCGTTCCCCTGGGGTCATCGGGACGCTTTCGTAGAAACCGGCCAGCAATCCCAGGAGCCCCCCGACCAGCAGCGAAATCCCGACGGAGATCACCCCCACCCGCAGCGAGTTCCAGCCGCCGTGAACCACCCGCCGGAAGACGTCGCGGCCCAGTTTATCGGTGCCGAACGGATGGATGGAGGGGACCTCCGCCGTCGGTCGGAGGTTCGGCGGCTTCAGTTTCAGGGAGTAGTCCAGGTCAGTTTTGGGGTCATACGGCCAGAAGAAATGGGCCAGAACGGTGCCCAGGACGAATGTGAGGACGATCGCCATCCCGAGGCGCGCAGTAGGGCTGGCGATCAGACGCCGCCAGGCATCCCCCCAGAGGGTTCGCCGTCGGCGCAGAGGGATTCCGGAAGGGTCGGGTCGGCGGGAGGATTCCATCGGGGACTCCTCACTCGTAGTGGATTCGCGGGTCCAGGGCGGCGTAGGAGATGTCCACCAGCAGGTTGACCAGGACGAAGACCAGGGCAATCAGGAGCGTGCCGCCCTGAACGACGGGGTAGTCCCGACCGATGATGGCGTCGTAGACCCACTTGCCGATGCCCGGCCAGGCGAAGATGGTCTCGGTGAGAATCGCGCCCGCCAGCAGGTTCCCCGTCTGCAGGCCAATGATGGTGACGACGGGCAGGAGGGCATTTTTGAGCGCGTGGCGGAAAAGGACCAGCCGCTGGTGAAGCCCCTTGGCCCGCGCGGTGCGGATGTAGTCTTCCTGGAGCACCTCCAGCATACTGGCGCGGGTCATTCGGGCGATGATAGCCAGCGGGATGGTCGCCAGGGCCATCACCGGCATCGCCAGATGCTTGACGGCGTCCACAAAGGCCTCCCACTGTCCGGTGAGCACCGTATCCACCAGCAGGAGGCCAGTGATCCGCCGCACCTCCATGGCGTGGTCCAGCCGCCCGCCGATGGGGAACCAGTTCAGAATGACAGCGAAGAGCATGATCTCCATCAGCCCCAGCCAGAAGATGGGCATAGAGACGCCGATCAGGGCGCCGACCATGCTGAGGCTATCTATCCAGGTATTGCGCCGGGCGGCGGAGATGATGCCGATGGGGATGCCCAGCGCGACAGCCACCACCATCGCAGCCAGGGCCAGTTCCACCGTGGCGGGGAAGCGCTGGCGGAGTTCCGTGGCGATGGGGATACGTCGGTGGATGGAAGCGCCCAGGTCTCCCTGAACCAGCCGTCCCAGGAAGCGGATGTACTGGCTATCCAGGAACCCCTTCAGGTCGCCCTGCTTTAGGGCTTCCCGGTCCAGGAAGAGGGGACGGTTCAGCCCCAGTTGTTCCCGGATGCGCTGGACGTTTTCCTGAGAGGCATGCTCCCCCAGCATCGCAACGGCCGGGTCACCGGGGATCAGGCGCAGCAGAAGGAAAACGATAACCGTCACCCCCAGCAGGGTAGGGATCATTGAAATCAGCCGCCGGATCAGATAACGGGTCAACAGGCCCTCCTGAAGTAGAAAGGTGACGGTCACCGAAAGGTGACCGTCACCTCGGGTTTCGTCAGGCCGTTACGGCTGGATTTCCACCCACCGGTAGTAGTCCGCACCCACAGGCTGTGGGACGTAACCGGTCACCTTCTTGGAGAAGATGAGCGGTGTCTGGTTGTGAGCGATCCAGATGCGGGCGACGTCGTCGTGGAGCAGTTGCTCCGCCTGCTTGTAGAGCGCCTCCCGCTCGGCCGGATTGGGGTTGACCAGCGCCTTGTAGAGCAGCACGGCAACTTCCTGGTTGGCGTACCAGCCTTCCCGGCCGGCCGGCTCCTTCACCTCATCCTCGCTGCTCAGGCCGCCGAAGAAGTAGTTCAGGAAGTTGTCCGGGTCGCCGTTGTCGCCGCCCCAACCCAGCATGTAGAGGCCCATCAGCAGGCCGTTCCGCCGCAGGCTCAGGTAGGTCGGCCAGTCGCCGGCCAGTTCCAGCTGGGCGTTGATGCCCGCCTTCGCCAGGTCGGCGGCCATCGCCTCGCCGATCTCCTTGGGGCTGGGATAGTAGAAGCGGGTCACCGGCATGTAGTAGAATTTCAGGGGGATTTTATCTCCCGCTTTGTAGACGATGTTCCCCCCGGCATCCGGCACATCCTCGGCGATGGTCACCTCGCTCAGGCCGTCGGGGAAGCCCGCCTCGGCCAGGAGTTGCCTGGAGAGGTTGGGGTTGTATTCCCAGTCCTGAATGGCATCATTGTAACCCATCACGAGAGGCGGCAGGAAGGTCTTGGCCACCAGGCCGTACTTTCCGTAGAAGTTCTGCACCAGCGCCTGCCTGTTGATAGCGTGGGCGACGGCTCTCCGCACCCGGACATCCTGGAATTCCTTGATCTTGTAGTTGAAGGCCAGGTAGGCGGTGTTCAGCGCCGGGCGGGTGAGGATGTAGAGGTTCGGGTCGGCCTCGGCCGCGGCCAGGTCCTCCACCGTCGCCTGCTCCGTGGCGTGGATATCGCCGGCCTTCAGCGCCAGGAAGCGGGCGGAGTCGTCGGGGATCACCCGCCAGACGATCTCGTCTATCTTGGGCCGGCCTCCCCAGTACTCGTCGTTGGCCACCACGGTGATATGGTCGCCCTCCACCCACTCCTTGAACTTGAAGGGCCCGGTGCCCACGCAGCCGACCTCCGGCATCCCGTACTTCTCACCGTACTTCTGGATGGCCGTGGGGCTGGAGATGGCAAACATGTCCATCGCCAGGTTCGCCAGGAAGGGAGCCAGAGGCTGGGCCAGGGTGAACTTGACGGTATAGTCGTCCACCTTCTCCACCGCGGTGATGAGGCTGGCATCATCAAAACCGCCCCACATGTACTCGTAGTACTCAAAGACCTGGCTGGGGAAGTGGTAGGGGTGGTTGGTGAAGCGCCAGCGCTCAAAGTTGAAGATGACAGCATCGGCGTTGAAATCGGTGCCATCGTGGAACTTGACGCCCTTGCGGAGTTTGCAGGTCCATTCGGTGGCCGCCTCGTTGGGCACGCACTCCTCCGCCAGAGCGGGGACGGGCTTGGTGGAGCCGGGTTCATACTGATAGAGGGGCTCCAGGCACTGCCCGGTCACCCGGAAGGACTCGCCATCGGTGACGATGGCCGCATCCAGTTGCACCGAGTCGCCGCCGCGGCCGAAGATGAAGCGGACGACCTCCGGGGCCTTCGTCGGCGGGACAGGCGTGGGAGCAGCAGTCGCCGCAGGAGGTGGGGCGGTGGTGGGGGTGGCAGTGGGCCGGCAGGCGATCAGGCCCAACAGCAGGGCGCCAACGGTCAGAGCAGTGAAGACGCGCAGCAGTTTCATTATTCTCCTCCTCGGATTTTTCGTAGAAACGGTTAAAGAGGCACGTAAGAGGCTCACTCCTCATCTTTCCCGGCATCACCTCCTTTCCGCTGGCGGTTGGGATAGTTCTAGTATAACAAGCGAGGAATAAATGTCAAGCCGGGGTTACGGGGGGCTTGCGCAGCAATTCGCCCCGCATGGGAAAGGGGTGGGGTGTGGGGTTTGTGGGGGCGGCTTCGCCGCCCCCACAAACCCCACTTTCCCTTATCTCGCGGGTATGTTGCTCCCCGAAAGGGATTTGCTGCACAAGCCCACGGGGAATCTATTTTGTAATTAT
>Ga0209721_1000553_pt1 | contig 32444 bp, 21 predicted proteins | sample TshhotsprinmetaG_FD_184139 | JGI IMG/M metagenome (GOLD analysis project Ga0209721, IMG submission 184139) | Hot spring microbial communities from South Africa to study Microbial Dark Matter (Phase II) - Tshipise hot spring metaG (SPAdes)... | ecosystem: Environmental > Aquatic > Thermal springs...
AGCCCGACAGTTCGTGGACGGGCTTGAGCCGGCTGCTGTGTTGCTGCGCTGGCTAATGTTTGAAAGGCGCTGCTGGCACATCCCGTGTGGTTCAGCCCGGTGCGCAGGCCTCCGGCCCGCATACCCCGATATCTTTGAGACGTGTCGGAGGAGGTGCAGATCGCTGGCGCGACGGTCAAGCTGAGATGCCCGGGTTTGAGGTATATCCGGGGCGGCGTTCAGAGCCGCCGCCGGTTTCTCTCCTGCATAGGGGCGCCGTTGTGTCCGTCCCACTTTGCCCGGGGTTCAGAGCCGCCGCCGGTATGGTTCTCGCCTCCACCTTGATGGATCGATCAGGTGGAACGCAAAACCTGTGTCTGGTCAGAATACCTGAAGCAAGCCTGATTACCGGATGCGCTTATGAAACTCCTGGTCCACTCTTCACTTCAGCGCAAACTGGTTGTGGCCTTCGTTATGGTGCTCCTGATCCCCACTCTTACCCTCTCGATTTTCCATCTGGTGAAGGTGCGCGCGCTCTTGTTTGAGCGGACCAGCCTCGAGTACCAGCAGCGCGCCTCGCGTCACGCGGCTGTCACTGAGGCCCTGGTGGCAAGCGCGGTGACGGATCTGCTGGCTGTTGCCCGCTCACCGTCTTTGCTCTACTATCTGGACAACCTCCCTGTCTCGGGAGATCCGCCGGCGGCGGATCTTGCCGCTTTTTTGCAGCAGGCTCGCAATCCTTATCAGGCGCTGTGTGTGTTCGCCCTGGCGGCTGCCGAACGAGTCTGTGCGCGCTCTGCTGGCGACAGTTCCGCCTGGAGGCTAATGGTCGAGCCGACGCCGGAAAGCGTGGTCCTTGCGGCGCGCGAAGCGATGGCCGGAGCAGGCACGATGGACCACCAGCGTGTCACTCTCGCGCCGATCGCCTCCTCGAGATCAGATGACCCCCTGCTCTCGCTGATCACACTAGTAATGGACGACCCCGGCAAGCCGGTTGTTGTAACGCTGGAGTTGCCGGTGCAGGCGCTCTTCAAGGCGCTGATCGTATCTGAAGTCGGGGTGAGTACCGCTATTGTTAATGCGACCGGAACCTACCTGTTTGAATCCAGAGCCGGACAGTTCGCCAGGCCCCCTGCACCCGGGTTGCTGGAGACTCATCCTCACGATGGGCCGCGCATTCTCGATCAGGCTAACGGCGTTTTGATTGCTTCCGAGGACCGTCCGCAGGCGCTGCAGATCTTTGCGCGAGTTCAGTCTGATGATCGGCTCATACCGCCATGGACGGTCATTTATACCGTACCCCTCAGCGCAATAAGCGGCGCCATCTGGCAAAACGAAGCCATGATTTTTATCATCACCGCAGTTGCTCTGCTGGTCGCGCTGATGGTGGCTGCGCGTCTGGCTTGCGACATCGCGCGCCCGGTGCGCGCCCTGGCCGCCGCAGCCGAGCGCGTAGGCAATGGCGATCTGCATGCGCCTATTCCGGTGGCCGGCACTGATGAGATCGGCGCCCTCGGGCGGACGTTCGAGGGCATGGTAGCTCGCCTGCGCGAGGCGATGGCTGCCACAGAGAGTCGCCGCCAGGAGGCCGAGACCCTGCGCGCTGCCACGCAGGCCCTTAGCTCCACCCTCGATCTGAGCCAGGTGCTCGACCTGATCTTGAGCGAGTTGCGTAAGGTAGTGCCGTATGACAGTGCTTCAGTCCAGGTGGTGCGTGATGGCACGGCTGAGATCATCGGCGCCTACGGCCTGCGGCGCGGTGAGCAGGTGATTGGCTTCCGCTTCGCGCTTACTCCGGGGCTCACCCCCAACGCTGAAGTTGCCGCCACCCGCAAGCCGGTGATCCTCGACGATGCTCCCGCGACCTATCCGCATTTCAATAACGAGCCGTTTGTTGTCGATCCCATTCGCTCGTGGCTGGGCGTGCCGCTCCTCTTCGGCGAACGCCTGATTGGTATGGTGACCCTCGACAAGCACCAGGTAGGCTTCTTTACCGGCGAGCACGCCCGCCTGGCCACGGCCTTTGCGGCCCAGGCCGCTATTGCGCTGGAGAATGCGCGCCTCTACGAAGAGGCCCGGCGGGAGCTGGCTGAACGCCAGCGCATCGAGGCAGAGCAGCGGCAGTTGCAAAAGATGGAGGCCCTGGGCCGGCTGGCCGGTGGTGTTGCTCACGATTTCAATAATCTGCTCACAGTTATCCTGGGCGAAGTGAGCATGCTCCTCGACGACTTGCCCGCCGACGATCCGCGCCGGCATGGGCTGGAGCAGATCCTCCGCTCGGGTGGCCGCGCCGCGGACCTCACCCGTCAGTTGCTGGCCTTCAGCCGGCGTCAGATGCTGCAACCCGAGTTGCTCAATCTCAACCAGGTGCTTACCGGCATGGAGCATATGCTGCGCCGCCTGATTGGCGAGGATGTGGCGCTCACCATCCTGCTCTACAACAATCTGCCCCCGATACTGGCCGACCGCGGCCAGATCGAGCAGGTGGTGATGAACCTGGTGGTCAACGCTCGCGATGCTATGCCGCACGGCGGGCATCTGATCATCCAGACCGCCCTGTACTACGCTGATGCCGCGTGTGCCTGCCCGTCCGCCGACATGCAGCCAGGCTCCTACGTCGTACTCACCGTCAGCGATACAGGCATCGGTATTGATCCGGAGGTGCAGCCGCATATTTTTGAGCCGTTCTTCACTACCAAACCCCGCGACAGGGGCACGGGCCTGGGTCTGGCCATGGTTCACGGCATTGTAGAGCAGAGCGGCGGCTTCATCCGTTTCGCCAGTCGGCTCAACCACGGCACAACGTTTGAGGTCTATCTGCCCGCGCAATCCACGACGGCGCCGATCACGACCGTCCACGACTTGCAGCCCGTGCCCCTGCCAGATCCCGGCGGCACAGTGTTGCTGGTGGAAGATGAAGCTGCCGTGCGCCAGCTAGCCAGCCAGATCTTGCTCCGGGCCGGTTTTACCGTACTGGAAGCCAGCGATGGCTATCACGCCCTGAAGCTCGCCGAGCGGCATGCGGCCCCGATTGACCTGCTGCTGACCGACATCGTGATGCCTAACGGCCTCAACGGCGTGCAACTGGCCAGCGCCATCCGCGCGCGGCGACCGACGATCGCGGTTGTCTATATGTCGGGCTACCTCGACGATGCGAGGGTTGAACACAACCTCCGCACCCATGGTGGGCGGTTCATCCAGAAGCCCTTTACTCCTGAGAAGCTGCTGCATACGCTGACCGAGGCCATCAGCACGCGCGCGGCGCCGGTTAATCGGGCCAATGGTTGCGCGCACGCTTGAGGCTTCCCTCGCGAGGCCGGCTTGCGCCAGCGCCGCCAGGCCGCGCCTGCGGGCGCGGCCCGCCCACGCAGGGGGCTATGGGGAAACCCGGTTTCCCCATAGCCCCCTGTCCTGGCCCCTGTGTTCTTGTATCGTGCTCGTGCCCTCGGGTATAATGAGTGCGGTTTGAACGCGGGCAGAGGAGGGTTTGCGAGGGCGTAGCCCTGCCAGACCCTCCTCTGGTAGTGGTTGAGCGAACTGCGCGTTCCCTACTGCGCCCGCGACCGGGCGACCAGAATTGTACCATCCGCTGTCTGTGGCAAACAGACCCGGACGGCGACGGAGTGCACACGCAATGTTAAACTGGCTGAAAAAGATCGTTGGCGATGGCAATGACAAGGCCCTGAGCCAGATCAAGCCTCTGGTTGAGAGTATAAATCGTCTCGAGCCGGAGTATCAGGCCCTTTCTGATGAGGCGCTGCGGGGCAAGACCGCCGCCTTCCGCGAGCGCCTGGCCGCCGGAGAGACCCTCGATGATCTGCTCCCTGAAGCCTTCGCCGCCGTGCGCGAGGCCGCTCGCCGCACCATCGGCCTGCGCCACTACGATGTGCAACTCATCGGCGGTATCGTGCTGCACCAGGGGAAGATCGCCGAAATGAAAACCGGTGAGGGCAAAACTCTCGTGGCGACCCTGCCCCTCTACCTCAACGCCCTGGAAGGCAAAGGCGCCCATCTGGTCACAGTGAACGACTACCTGGCCAAAGTTGGCGCAGGCTGGATGGGGCCAATCTACCACTTCCTCGGCCTGAAAGTGGGCTTCATTGCCCACGAACAGAGCGCCATCTACGACCCGGACTACGTCGATCCGAACGCTAATCCCGAGGACCAGCGGCTCGTTCACTGGCGCCCGGCACCCCGCCGCGAGGCCTACCTGGCCGATATTACCTACGGCACCAACAATGAGTTCGGCTTCGACTATCTGCGCGACAATATGGCCTACGATAAGGCGCAGATGGTCCAGCGGGAGTTGCACTACGCCATTGTTGACGAAGTGGACAACATTCTTATTGACGAGGCCCGTACCCCGCTGATCATCTCCGGGCCGGCGCAGAAGTCGAGCGACCTCTACCGCCAGATGGCGCGCCTGGTGCGTAACCTGCGGCGCTCCAGCGTGACGCCCAAGCAGATGAAGGAGGAGGGCCTGCCGCCCGATGGCGACTTCTTTATTGATGAGCGCACCCGCTCGATTAGTCTCAGCGAGCGGGGTATCGAGCGTCTCGAGCGCCTGCTGAACATCCCCGAAGGCGAGAGCCTCTACGACCCGCAACACTACGAGAAGACCCACTACGTCGAGAATGCTCTGCGAGCCGAGTTTATCTACCAGCGCGACCGCGACTATATGGTTACCCCTGAGGGCGAGGTGGTGATCATTGATGAGTTCACCGGTCGCGCTATGCCCGGGCGTCGCTGGGCGGACGGGTTGCACCAGGCGGTTGAGGCCAAGGAGGGTGTGCCGATCAAGAGCGAGAACGTTACGCTCGCGACGATCACCTTCCAGAACTACTTCCGTATGTACCACAAGCTCGCCGGTATGACCGGTACGGCCTACACCGAGCGGGAGGAGTTCGGCAAGATCTACAACCTGGACGTGGTGGTGATTCCGACCCACAAGCCCTCGATCCGCGAGGATTACCCTGATCAGGTCTACCGCAGCGAGAGCGCCAAGTTCAAGGCGGTCGTGCGCGAGGTGCAGGAGATGCACGAACAGGGCCGCCCGGTGCTGATCGGCACCACTTCGGTGGAGACCTCTGAGCGGGTGAGCCGGCTGCTCCAGGCGGCGGGGATCAAGCACAGCGTGCTGAACGCGAAGTACCACGAGAAGGAGGCGGCGATTGTCGCTCAGGCCGGGCGCAAATACGCGGTAACTGTGGCAACCAACATGGCCGGCCGCGGTACCGACATTCTGCTGGGCGGCAACCCCGATGGGCTGGTGGATGATATCCTCGCCGCGCAGGGCATCAAGTTCGAGGAAGCCACCCATGAGCAGAAGCGCGCTGCCTGGGAGGAGGCAAAGCGCATCACCGAGGCCGAGGGCAATGAGGTGCGCGCCCTCGGCGGGTTGCACATCGTGGGCACCGAGCGTCACGAGGCTCGGCGCATTGACAACCAGCTCCGTGGCCGCGCGGGTCGCCAGGGCGACCCCGGCTCTTCACGCTTCTTCCTCTCGCTTGAGGATGAGCTGCTGCGGCGCTTTGGCCCGGTCGAACGCCTTCGCGGCCTGATGGATCGCTTCCTGGACGAAGAAGTGCCCCTGGAGGCGGGCATCCTCGACCGTACCATCGAGAGCGCCCAGACCCGCGTCGAGGGGTACAATTTCGATATTCGGAAGCACACTGTCGAGTTCGACGATGTGATGAACAAGCAGCGCCAGATCATCTACAAGGATCGGCGCGAGATCCTCGACGGCAAGGATGTTCACGATCAGATCTTGCAGATGATCGGCGAAGAGATCGCCGCCCTGGTAGATGAACACCTGCCGGCCGATCAGCCTGAGGACTGGGATATCGCGGAGCTGTTGCGCCACTACCGTCAGATCAACCCGCTCCTGTCGGCGTCGGTGAGCAGCGCTACGCTCGAGGGCAAGAGTCGCGATGAGATCGAAATCTGGCTGGTGGAACAACTGGAGCAGGCCTACGCCGAGCGCGAGAAGGTCATCGGCCCCGAGACGATGCGCTTCGTCGAGCAGCGGATGATGCTGGCGGCCATCGATCGTCAGTGGATCGATTACCTGACGGCGATGGACGAGCTGCGCCAGAGTATCTCGCTCCAGGCCTTCGCCCAGCGCGACCCGCTGGTGGAGTTCCGCCGCCAGTCGTTCCAGATGTTCGAGCAACTCAAGGAGAACATCACCCGCGACGTGGTGTACCAGATTATCAACCAGACCTTTGCCTACGAGCGCTACCTGCGGCAGATCGAGGCCGAACAGCAGGCGCGCCTGGCTATGGCCCAGCAGGCCGGCGGCAGCAGCGAGATGGCAACTGTCGCCGGTAAGCCTGCCCGACGCAAGGCGCCCCCCATGCCCGGGCGCAACGATCCCTGCCCCTGTGGCTCGGGCAAGAAGTTCAAGCAGTGCCACATGGGCCGCGAGCAGGAGATTATGCACCTGCTCGCCGCCGCGGCCCCCGGACCCGGGGCGAAGGCCGGGGATGCGCCGCGCATTGCCCAACCGCTGCCCGAAAATCCGGCCATTGCCGCCGAGGCAGAGAAGATCCGCCAGTCGCTTGGCCCTCAGTCCGGGTCGTCTACGCCGCGTGGCCGTCAGGCGCCTGCGGTGCCCCGGGGTAAGCGCAATCGCTGAGGTAAGCATACGGGGAAAGCGGGTTTCCCCACCTGTGGTGAGCTTGTCGAACCGCGCCCCTCCCTGAGGGGAGGCGCCCGGTTCCCTCCCCCAGCGGGGGAGGGCCAGGGAGGGGGCGGCCCTCCCAGAGATACCCCATGTTCATCGCGGCGATGTGCGCCATGCGCATGACCGCCTGAGGTGAACATAGCCCGCGCGCGGGAGGGTGTGGGAGGGCGCAGCCCTTCAAAGGGCTTCACCTGCTCCGGGATAGGCTTCCTGGGACGCCGAGGGGAAATGGGCCAACGAATGGGAAACGAATAAACGAATGCGAGCGGCGTGTCTAACCCTGAGGTGAACATAGCCCGCGCGCGGGAGGGTGTGGGCGTGGTAGGGGCGCGGCGCCGCCGCGCCCCTACGCCCTCCCGGGAACCAACCCGCCCGCGGGGAGGGTTTGGGAGGGCGAAGCCCTCCCAGGAAAAACCCATGTTCATCGTGTCGTTGTGCGGCGCAGCCGCATGGATGACTGAGGTGAACATACGGGGAAAGCGGGTTTCCCCGGGCCCCTGCCTGCCGGGGTGTCAGGCGCCCCCACCACCGGTTGGGGGAGGGGGAAACCGGGTTTCCCCACGACCTTCTCTGAGGGGAGAGTTTGGGAGACGCAGCCCTCGCAGGGGTAAGTGTTCACATGTGGGGTAAGGCGTCACCCCGGGTGCGCGGGCGTCCCGCCCGCAATGGCCTGGATACGGGCAAGATGCCCGCGCACCGAGGAGAGGTGAGAACACGTACCTCGCAGGGACCATGCCCTAGAACGGAGTAAGCGCGAAGGTCAACACATACGCATAGGCAAAAATAAACGCCGAAAAATTCGCCAGCAGCGCCGCCAGGTAACCGCGCGAAAAGGTGGTGTGTCGCAGCAGCACCAGCACGAAGCCCTCGACGATCCAGGCAATCAGCAGCGCCAGCAGCAAGGCCAGGAAGATGTTCGGAACGCTGAGGATCAACTGGCTGAGCAGCACCAGCACCACTGCGGAGATCAGATTCGCGATCAGTGAGTCGCGAAAACTGCCGCGGAGGTTTGCCCACCTGGTTTGAAAGAGCATCAGTCCATCAATGACGATCGAGACGAGCAGAAAGACGTAGGGGAAGGTGCCGGCGGCGAGCAGACTGGTGTCAAGCATGGGTTGTGCCTGTGGGCGTATCGCGCGCGATGTTCAATGGCAGGACGTTCCTGGGAGGGCTTTGCCCTCCAAACCCTTCCCGCGAGGAGGGCTTGCCATCCTCTGCGGGAAGGGGTATGGGGAAATCTGCTTTCCCCTTGTTTAGCCTACGGTTCGATAGCTTCCCCCAGACGCTCGATCTGCGCGGCGAAGAGCGCTGCCGTCTGGAGCGCGGCGCTGAACATGGCGTCGCGGCTCAGGAGCCGCAGCTCGGCGGCGAGCAGGTCGGCCAGTGATGGCGCGACACAGCGGGTCAGCCGGCGCACCGGGGGGTGACCGGCCACCTCTGCGCTGGTGAGGATGTGCCCCTGCTCATCGGCGCGCTGCACCTGAAAATCGGCGGCCACGCCGTCGAGGGCGCGCAGGCGCAACGTGGCCAGGCCCGGCGCGGCGTCGGCAGCAGGGGTGACCGGCGTGATAATGATCGTTACCAGGCGAATGGCCCGCGGGCCGACGCCCACGGCCGGGCGGCGCAGGTGCAGGCGAAGCGCCGCGCCTTCGATGCTCACCGCGTCCTCCAGCGGCGTCCAGTCGAGACAGGCGGCGAGCCAGCCGGCTACCAGCAGGCCCGGGAGGGGATCGGGGCGGCCATCAACGGGCACGTAGCCGATGTCCACCTGGTCGAGCCGACGCAGGTGCGGCAGCAATGGGCGCGTGTCGAAGAACTGGGCGATGAGTTCGCGCCAGGGGGTGAGCGCCGCCCAGCCCAGGTCGCTCAAAGCGGCCCGGCGCGCCGCGCCCGACGGGGTTCCCGGGTCACGGTCGAAAGCGGCCATGCGCCCCAGGTCGCGCACGGGATTGCTCAGGTCACGGGAGTCGATGATCAGCCGGTCGATCACTCCGAGCAGGCGGGGGAGCAGCGGGTCGTCGAAGGGCGCCGGGCCAGGCAGCCAGAGGACCACCGGCAGGTCGGGCGCCAGCAGGGCCAGGATCAGCGAGGCGATCTGCGCCGTGACTGCGCCGTGGGCGTCAATGCTGATCTGCTCACCGCAGACCTGGGGCACGCCGGGGGCGCTCAGCAGGCAGTTGGCCTGCACCCAGGCGTCAATCCGCGGTGGTCCGTCCTCGGGGCGGCAGATCGCCAGCAGGGTGCGGTTGGGGTGGCTTGCCACCAGGTCGCGCACAACGGCGCTTATCCGCTCGGCCATGGCCGGGTCGGTGGCGCGGGCAATCAGGTTCAGGGTCAGCGCGCGGGTTACCGCCTGGCCGCCCGTCGCCGTCTCGGCGGTCTCCTGCCAGAGTCGCTGCAACTCGCCCTCAATTGTGGCGCTATCAACAAAGGGAAGCGTACTCATAGTCTGCGCCAGGCGCGGCCATCGCGGGCGATAAACGCATCGGCGGCGGCGGGGCCCCAGGTGCCGGCCTCGTAGTTGGGGAACGCCTGCGCCGGGCCGGCGGCCCAGCTCTCCAGAATGGGCGTGAGGAGCGCCCAGCTCGCCTCGACCTCATCGCGCCGCGTGAAGAGCGTGCTGTCGCCGAGCATGCAATCGAGCAAGAGCCGCTCGTAGGCCTCGGGTGAGGCGACCCCAAACGACGTGCCGTAGCGAAAATCCATCGTCACCGGGCGGATCTGGGCCTGGCCGGGCACCTTGGAGCTGAACTTCAGCGTAATGCCCTCGTCAGGCTGGATACGGATCGCCAGGACGTTCGGTTCGATATCGTTCACGGGCGTGCTGGCGAAGAGCAGCGTCGGCACGCGGCGAAACTGCACCGCGATCTCGCTCACCCGGCGGGGCAGGGCCTTGCCGCTGCGCAGGTAGAACGGCACCCCGGCCCAGCGCCAGTTCTCGACGAACAGCTTCAACGCCACGTAGGTCTCGGTCTGCGAGTCTGGGGCCACGCCGCGCTCGTCGCGGTAACCGCGCACGGGGCGCCCGCTGACGCTGCCGGGGCCGTACTGACCACGCACAGTCGCTTCGGAAGCGATCGGCTGGATCGCGCGCAGCACCTTGACCTTCTCGTCGCGCACTGCATCGGCATCGTAGGCCACCGGCGGCTCCATCGCTGTCAGGGTGAGCAACTGTGTGAGGTGGTTCTGGATCATATCGCGCAGGGCGCCGGCGCGGTCGTAGTAGCCGCCGCGGTCTTCCACCCCCAGGCTCTCGGCCACAGTGATCTGCACATGGTCTACATAACGCCGATTCCAGATCGGCTCGAAGATCCCGTTGGCGAAGCGGAAGACCAGCAGGTTCTGGACCGTCTCTTTGCCGAGGTAGTGGTCAATACGATACACCTGGCCTTCATCGAAGACGGCGAGGACCTGCCGGTTGAGGTCACGGGCGCTTTCCAGGTCGCGTCCGAAGGGCTTTTCGATGATGATCCGCGTCCAGCCGCCTTCGGGCGAGCGATTGAGGCCGTGGGCGCCGAGCTGGGCGATAATCTCCGGGTAGGCTTCGGGCGGCGTGGCAAGGTAGAAGACGCGGTTGCCGCCGGTGTCGCGTGTGGCGTCAATGGCGGCCAGACGCGCGGCGAGCCGCGCGTAGCCTGCGGGATCATCAAAACTGGCCCGGTGGTAGAAAATGCCCTCAGCGAAGCTGGCCCAGAGGGCCTCCTCGACCGGGCGTGCGCGCGAGTTCGCGTTCACCCCCTCGAGCAACACCTGGCGAAAGGTCGCGTCGTCCCACGCGCGGCGGGCGAAGCCCACCACGGAGAAGCCCCCCGGCAGGCGGCGCTCGCGGGCCAGGTTGTAGAGCGCCGGCACCAGCTTGCGACTGGTCAGGTCGCCGCTGGCGCCAAAAATGACCACCGTACATGGTTCCGGCGTGCGCCAGAGCCGCAGACCTGCCCGTAGCGGGTTCTCGAGAGGGGTGGCGACGCCGTCATTCATTGCGGTGCTCTGAGGTGAACATATGGGGAAGCCGGGTTTCCCCACCTGCGGTGAGCCTGTCGAACCGCACCCCTGCCTGTGGAGGCGCCAGCCGCTCCCACCAGTGGTTGAGAAATGGGGAAACCGGGTTTCCCCACCCCCCTCCCTGCGGGGAGGCGCCCGGTTCCCTCCCCCAGCGGGGGAGGGCCAGGGAGGGGGCGGCCCTCGCAAAGATACCCCATTCACGGTGTTGTGCGCCCCGCGCATGGGGCCTGAGGTGAACATATGGGGAAACCGGGTTTCCCATTCCCCCTCCCTGTGGGGAGGCGCCCGGTTCCCTCCCCCAGCGGGGGAGGGCCAGGGAGGGGGCGGCCCTTCCAGAGATACCCCATGGTCATCGCGGCGTTGTGCGCCATGCGCATGACCGTCTAACGTGAACATAGCCCGCCCGCGGGAGGTTTTGGGCGTAGGGGCGCGGCGGCGCCGCGCCCCTGCCCCCTCCCAGGAACCAACCCGCCCGCGGGGAGGGTTTGGGAGGGCGCAGCCCTCCCAGGAACAATACTATGTTCATTCTGGCGTTGTGCGCCATGCGCATGACCGTCTAACGTGAACATAGCCCGCCCGCGGGAGGGCGTGGGAGGGCTGCGCCCTCCGAGAACAATCCTGTTTCATTCCTGCGTCTTTACCGCATGCCCGCCAAACTGTTGACGCAGGGCTGCGAGCACCCTGGCGCTGAAGCTGTCCTCCTGGCGCGAGCGGAAGCGCATCTGGAGCGACAGGGTGATGATCGGCGCCGGCACATCCAGGTCAATCGCCTCCTGGACCGTCCAGCGGCCTTCGCCGCTATCTTCCACATAGCCGCGAATGGTATCCAGACCGGGGTCCCGGGCGAAGGCCCGTTCGGCCAGTTCCAGGAGCCACGAGCGCACCACGCTGCCCTGGTTCCACAGGTGGCTGATACGTTGCAGGTCAAAATCGTAGCGCGACTGGCGGAGGATCTCGAAACCCTCGGCGTAGGCCTGCATCATGCCGTACTCGATGCCGTTGTGGATCATCTTGACGAAATGGCCGGCGCCATGGGGCCCGCAGAGCATATAGCCATCGGGTGGGGCGAGGGTCCTCAACACCGGTTCGATATAGGCGAAGGTGTCGGGGTCGCCGCCGACCATGGTGCAGTAGCCCAGTTCCAGGCCCCAGATGCCGCCACTGACGCCGGCATCGAGGAAGCGAATGCCGTGGGCCGCCAGTTGCGCGGCGTGGGCGATGCTGGCGCGGTAGTTGTTATTGGCGCCGTCGATCAGTATATCACCGGGTTGCAGCAGCGGGATGAGCCGGTCAATATACTCGTCGGTGGCGCTCCCGGCCGGCAGCATCAACCAGACGACCCGGGGCGCGGGCAGGGCCTGAACCAGCTCCTCCAGGGTGGGCGCCGCCACGGCGCCGTGGGCATCTGCTAGCTCGCGCGCCTTCTCGAAAGTGCGGTTGTAGACCACCACGCGGTGGCCGCCCCGCAGCAGCCGGATGGCCATGTTTGCCCCCATCCGGCCCAGGCCGATCAAGCCGAGTTCCATATGTGCTCCTGAATGATGTGTTACCCGCGCCAGATGCCCATGCGGCTGCGCCGCACATTGACAAGGGGAAAACAGGTTTGTTTTTGAGAGGGCGCAGCCCTCCCAGGTCCTCCCCCGGGCAGGGTCGTGGTTCGGCAAGCTCACCACAGGTGGGGAAGCCCGGTTTCCCCGATCTTCACAGCAGGGCATTATACACTGTTCGGGTGTCCGTGTTCACACTTCTCCTGGGCGCGCGGGCATCTTGCCCGCATCCAGGCCATTGCGGGCGGGACGCCCGCGCACCCGGGGTGACGCCTTATACCATTTTAGATTTTGGATTTTGGATTGTAGATTGCCACGCCGGGCAGCACAACCCCTGAAACCACTTCAAGCAATGCGGCATCATCAACGGTAAGTGGTATTACCCCACATGTGAACACGTACCGTTCGGGTGCAGCCTCGCACCACCTGTGGTATGCTACAGCATAGCTCCAATGAATGCGACAGGGTGTTTGCAGGAGGTCGGGTCTTCCCGCGCCCTCTCACCGGGCAGGGCGCCGGGCAGCGCCATTACCCGGCACTGCCCGGCTGCGCGCCAGAGGGCCAGACCCTGCCCATCGGAATGGGCGTGGGGCAACCGGGTTGCCCCACGTGTTCACCTCAGGAAAAAAGGACTACCCATGGCCCACACGCGACGCGGCTGGGACCCGTCTCTCTGGGTCAGCCTGAAGCCTTTTGGCATGGGCGAGCAGCGCCCGAACAACTACCTGGAGATCTGGAAGGCGCTGGTGGAGAACCGCGACCAGTTGCCCTACGCCTGGCGCATCCTCAGCCAGGGCGTCTGTGATGGTTGCGCCCTTGGCACGGCGGGCCTGAGCGACTGGACCTTGAGCGGGGTGCATCTGTGCAATATCCGCCTGCGCTTGCTGCGCCTCAACACCATGCCACCCTTCGCCCCTTCGCTCCTGGCCGACGTGGGAACGCTCACCGGCGCGTCCAGCGGCGATCTGCGCGCCCTGGGCCGGCTGCCATGCCCGCTGGTGCGCCGGCGTGGCGAGGCCGGCTTCCAGCCGCTGAGCTGGGACGCGGCGCTGGATCTGGTGGCCGCGCACATCCGCAGCAGCGCGCCCGAGCGTCTGGGATTTTACCTTACCAGTCGCGGAATGCCCAACGAGAGCTACTACATGGCCCAGAAGGCCGTGCGGGCTATGGGCACGAACTCGATTGACAATGCCGCCCGGCTCTGCCACGCGCCCAGCACCGTGGCGCTCAAGGGTAGCCTGGGCGTAGGCGCTACCACCTGTTCCTACAGCGACTGGCTGGAAACCGACCTGATCGTGTTCATTGGCTCGAACGTGGCCAACAACCAGCCCGTCGCCACCAAATACCTTTACCATGCCCGGCGCAACGGCGCGCGCATCGTCTGCGTGAACAGCTACCGTGAGCCGGGGATGGAACGTTACTGGATTCCTTCTATCGGCGACAGCGCGCTCTTCGGCACAAAACTGGCCGAGACCTTCTTTCTCATCAATACCGGTGGCGACGTAGCCTTTCTCAACGGCGTACTCAAACACATCTTCGCCGAAGAGTGGCACGACGCCGACTTCGTGCGCCGCTGCACCAGCGGCTTTGCGGCGCTACGTGCCTGTCTCGACGAGCAACACTGGGACGAGCTGGAGGCCGAGGCGGGCATAAGCCGGGCCGAGATGCGCCAGATGGCCGAACTGGTGCGCGACGCAAAGCGGGCCGTGTTTGTCTGGAGCATGGGGGTGACCCAGCACGCGCACGGCGAGGACGGGGTACGAGCGATCCTCAACCTGGCGCTGAGCAAAGGCTTCGTCGGGCGCCCGGGCTGCGGCGTGATGCCCATCCGCGGCCATTCGGGGGTGCAGGGTGGCGCGGAGATGGGCGCCTACGCGACGGTGTTCCCCGGCGGCGAGCCGATCAGCGAAGCCGCCGCCAGACGCCTGGAGGCGCTGTGGGGATTCCGTCCGCCCACCCAACCGGGTATGACCACCCCCGCGATGCTCGCGGCCGCCTCACGGGGCGAACTCGATGTGCTCTTCGCTGCCGGCGGCAACTTTGTGGAGGTGATGCCTGATCCGGAGCATACCCGCGCGGCTCTGGAGCGCATTCCGCTGCGCGTGCACATGGACATCGCGCTCTCCAGCCAGATGTTGATCGAGCCGGCCGATACGGTGCTGCTCCTCCCCGCAACCACGCGCTACGAGATCCCCGGCGGCGTTACCGAAACCAGCACCGAGCGGCGGGTAATTTTCAGCCCGGAGATCCCTGGCCCGCGTGTGCCGCAGGCCCGCTGCGAGGCCGAGGTCTTCGCCGATCTGGCCGCCCGTGTGCGCCCTGATCTGGCCCACCGGCTGCGCTACCGGGGGATGGCGGCGATCCGCGAAGAGATCGCCCGGGTGATCCCCTTCTACGACGGCATTCAGTATCTGCGCCGGCAGGGCGACCAGTTTCAGTACGGCGGGCCGCGCCTCTGCGCAGGCTGGCGCTTTCCCACGCCCGACGGCAAGGCGCGGTTTACGCCCGTGACGCCGCCGCGCACCGTCGTGCCGGAGGGCATGTTCCGCCTGAGCACCCGCCGGGGGAAGCAGTTCAACACCATCGTGCACGAGCAGCGTGACGCGCTCAACGGCGCGACCCGCGACGCAGTGCTGATGAACGCCGCTGACGCTGCGCGCCTCGGGCTGCGCGACGGCGACGCCGTGCGGCTGGTGAATGAACGCGGCGAGTATCGGGGCCGGGTGCTGCTGGCGCCCCTGCGCCCGGGCAACCTCCAGGTTCACTGGCCCGAAGCCAATCATCTGCTCAGCCGTGACACCTGCTCGCCTGAGGCCGGCATACCTGATTACAACGCTCTGGTACGGGTCGAACGCGCATGAGTCGAGCGCCCCGGCTCGCCGTAGCGGGCCAGGGCGCCATTTGACGAACTCACCCCGGGAAGCGGGTGACCTTGCCAGGGTATCAAAATCCTGGCCTCGTTTGAGACGGGGCCGGATACACACGGTCGCGCCGTCGCCTCAGAACCTCCTGCACCTGGGGCGCCACCAGCTCATTAACCACCAGGGCCACGGCCCAACCCATGAACGCTCCAGCGAGCATGCCAACGCCGATGATCACGGCAATAACTGAGGAGGAACTCGGCGGCAGCGAGAGCAGATCTCCCGCCGCAGGGAGGGGAGGTTCATGACCAGGCGCGGAGCTCAGCGAACTATCGTCTGGACATTCGAAGACGCCGTCGGGCGCTCTCGCCGTGACGAACTGGCGGTTGAAGAACCGCTCGAGTTTCGGGTGCGCGCAGGAGGGGCGCAGCGCAGCCTGGCCATCACCATGCGCACGCCTGGCAACGACTTCGAACTGGCTGCGGGCTTCCTCTTTAGCGAGGGGCTTATCGCCGATCGCCATGCTATCGCGCAGATCGCCTACTGCGTGGATCCCCGGCTAGACGGCGAGCAACGCTACAACATCGTCCAGGTAGTGTTGCGGCAGGATGACGTGCCCGATCTGGCAACCTTCACCCGGCACTTCACGGTGGGGAGCGCCTGCGGGGTATGTGGCCGCGCGGGGCTGGATACGCTGCGGGGGCGTGGCTGTACGCCACTGGCCCCGGGGCCTTCGATCCGCCCTGAGGTGATTACAGCGCTGCCGCAGCAACTCCATGCTGCCCAGGGGCTGTTCAGCCGCACGGGAGGGCTGCACGCCGCTGCGCTCTTCGACCCGGCGGGCGCGTTGCTGGCCTCTCGCGAGGACATCGGGCGTCACAATGCCCTGGACAAACTGATTGGCTGGGCGCTCCTCGAAGGGCGCCTGCCGCTGACCAACGGGGTGTTGCTGGTGAGTGGCCGGGCCAGTTACGAGATCGTGCAGAAGGCCCTGGTGGCGGGCATCCCGATTGTGTGCGCCGTTTCGGCGCCGAGCAGCCTGGCGGTGCACCTGGCCCGCGAGTTTGGAATGACCCTGATCGGGTTCATCCGTGGCGCGCGCTTCAACGTCTATGCAGGGGTGGAACGGGTAGACGCGACGAGCGGTTCATCCTGACCTGAACATATGGGGAAACCGGGTTTCCCCACCCCCCTCCCTGGCGGGAGGATGGGGGAGGGCGTAGCCCGCCCACGACGCGCTCGAAGGAGCGTGGGGAAACCGGGTTTCCCCACCCCCCTCCCTGGCGGGAGGATGGGGGAGGGTGTAGCCCGCCCACGACGCGCTCGAAGGAGCGAGGGGAAACCGGGTTTCCCCATACCCCTGCCCGGGGAGGCGGCGCGCGATGCAGCCGCACGGATGTCTGGCGCAAACACAAATGGGAGGGGCGAACCCCTCCCATTCCACTGCGTCTACGCCACGCGATCAGCCGACGTTGATCGTGATCTTGCGCGGCTTCACCTCCTCGGCCTTCGGCACGCGCAGGGTCAGCACGCCGTGCTCCAGGCGGGCCTCGATGGCGTCGCCACGAACCGTGCTCGGCAGAGTGACGGTGCGGCAGAAGCGGCCATAGCGGCGCTCGATGCGATGGTAGTTGCGCTCCTGCTCCTCAACGCTCTTCTTCACCTCACCGCTGATCGAGAGCACACCGTTCTCGATAGTCACATTCAAGTCCTCAGCCTTCATCCCGGGCACGGCCAGCTCAACGATGTAGGCTTCGGGCGTCTCGCTCAGATCGAGTGCGGGCACGAAGCTGCCCTCGCGCGCGGGCGCCATCGGCACGAAGCTCTCCTCAAACAGGCGGTTTACCGCCTCGCGCAGCGTCATCGCCTCCTGGAAGGGATCCCAACGGGTCAGGTTCGTCATCTTGCCACCTCACTTGTGTGTGCGTTACTCTGGCAGTCCATTGCTGCACTTGCAGCGCCTTCGTTCTGGCGCTACTGTAACGCGGAAGTGTTAGATGAACGTCTAACCGATGTTAGAGGGGCGTAATAGCAGACGAGCGCCGCAATGAGCCTGATGTGAACATATAGGGAAACCGGGTTTCCCCACGCCCCTGCCTGCCGGGGCGCCTGGCGCCCCCACAGCGGTTGGAGGACGGGGCCACCGGGTTTCCCCAGACCCCTCCCTGGTGAGAGGGTTTGGGAGGGCGCAGCCCGCCCCTACGGCCCGGGCGGAAACTGGCTTTGTCCCGGCGTCTCGACGCCATCGCCGAGGACAATGCCGCTGTCGGTGATGACGTTACCGTAGGCGTCGGTCACGCGCAGCGTGTAGGGGCCAGGCCCCATATCGCGCCCGACGAAGTAGTTGTAGTCTTGCCGCACCAGCGGCAGCCATTGCCCGGCGGCGTTGCGGTACTCCAGCTTCACAAGCGGGTTGCGGTGGTAGCGCACCTGGATGGCTGTCCACCAGCGGTTGCTGCCCTCTTTGACGTGGTACGCGACATTGCGCCCCAGCTCAGGGCTGATCACGCGCCAGGTGATCGGCACGATGCCCTTCTCAAGAGGCGCGATGCGGGCAAAGGCCTGCGGGCTGAGGTCGAGATGGCCGCGGGTACACACGGCGTCGGGGCACTTGTCAACGATTCACACCACGACGCTGCCCAGTTCTCCGAAGACCTCGACATAGGCTCCGCAGTATACCGCAGCCGGACCGGCGGACGGGTTGCCTTCGGGGTCGGGGTTGCCATAGTCCTGATGGCTGATTGCGGCGACCATCAAATCGCCGGGCGAGGGGCCAAACGAGCAGTTTCCGTCGCCGGTGGCCGCGTAGTACGTTGCGCGCCCGGTGCGCAACTCGTTCTGCGGGCGGGCGCCGGCAGTGACCAGCGGCAGATGGACGGCGTTACGCGGTTGAGCCACGATTGCGGCCAGGCTGCCCAGCGCTGACAGCGCAGCTATCACGAGGAGAACGACACGTAGCGTATGGGGCATTGACGATCTCCCTTAACTCTTTTTAACCACAGCATGCCCCAGTTAAGCACATTTCGGCGGCGCGCGCATGCCGTCCGCCTGGTACCATGGTCCTCTCCAATGCTACAACCGGTCGAGTAGGGGTTCAAAGGGTACGACAGGCGCCCCACGAAGGCTCTCCTCGGGCAGGCGGCAGGCTACGCCCTCCCAAACCTTCCCGGTGGGGAGGGCTTGCCGCCCCATAGGCGGGAGTATGGGGAAACCGGGTTTCCCCGTGTCCCGTCCGCTGGTGGGAGCGGCTGACGCCCCCACAGGCGGGGATGTGGGGAAACCCGGGTTCCCCATGTCCCGACCGCTGGTGGGAGCGGCTGCCACCCCCACCGACAGGGGGATGGGGAAACCCGGTTGCCCCGTGTCCCGACCGCTGGTGGGAGCGGCTGGCGCCCCCACCGGCAGGGGGATGGGGAAACCCGGTTGCCCCATGTCCCGACCGCTGGTGGGAGCGGCTGGCGCCCCCACAGGCGGGGGTGCGGTTCGACAGGCTCACCGCAGGTGGGGAAACCGGGTTTCCCCGTATGTTCACATCAGTGTTTCGAGCCGCGCGATGTACCCTTCGAGCACGGCAAAGGCCCGTTGCACGGGTTCAGGGAAAGCCAGATCCACCCCGGCGTGGCGCAGGATGTCGAGGGGGTAGCGCGAGCTGCCGGCCTTCAGGAAGTCCAGGTAGCGTTCGGCGGCGCCGGGAACGCCGGCCAGCACCCCTTCGGCGAGGGCGTGGGCGCCGGAGATACCGGTGGCGTACTGGTAGGTGTAGAAGTTGGCGTAGAGGTGGGTGGAGAACTGCATCCAGGTCGCGCCGACGCGCTCGCGATCCATAACCACTTCATCGCCGTAGCCCTCGGCGAAGAGGTCGGCCATCAGGGCGATCAGGCTGTCGGCGGTGAGGGCCTCACCCCGTTCAACCCGTTCGTGGATCTCGAGTTCAAAGCGAGCCAAGGTGGGCATAACGAAGAAGTAGCGATGGAAGTTTGAGAGGGCCTCTTCGAGGATGCTGATCTGCGCGTGGCGTTCCTGAAGCCGGGTCAGGAGATGGGCGCGCACGAGGGCCTGGTTGAAGTTCGAGGCAACTTCGGCGAGAAAGAGGCCATAATTGGCATAGACGAAGGGTTGGGTGGCCCGCGTGTAGTAGGAGTGCATCGAGTGGCCCAGTTCGTGGGCCAGGGTGCTGAGGCTGAAGATGTCGTCGTTGTACGACATCATAATGAACGGGTGGGTCCCCGGCGATCCCATCGAGAAGGCGCCAGCGCGTTTGCCCCGGTTGGGGTACACATCCACCCAGCGTTGCTCGGTGAGACCGCGGCGCATCACGGCCACGTACTCCTCACCCAGCGGCCACATCCCATCACAGATCCACGTGACAGCCTGGGGATAAGGCACGTGGAGCGGCGCTGCGGTCAGCGGCGCCTTAATGTCATACACCTGGAGCGCATCCAGCCCCAGAGCCTTGCGGCGCAGGCGCCAGTAGCGGTGCCACACCGGCAGGTGCTGGCGGAAGGTGGCGATCAGGTTGTGAAAGACCTCCAGCGGAATATCGTTGGGCGCCAGGGCGGCTTCGAGCGCCGAGCAGTAGCGCCGCGCGCGGGCGATAAAGACGTTTTGCTTGACCCCCGTGGCCAGGCAACTGGCCTGGGTGTGTTTGAGCGCCAGATGGGCATCGGCGTAGCTTTCCCAGGCGCTGCGGCGCACCTGTCGGTCGGGGTGGGTCAGCAGCGCGTTGATGGTGCCCTGAGCAATCTCGAAGGATTCGCCTTGCGTATCCTGAGCCGGAGCGAAGCGCAGATCGGCATTGGCGAGGATTGCGTGGGTGGCGCTGGCGGCCACGAAAGGTTCGCCGATCTGGCGCAACAACTCCTCGACCTCAGCCGAGCGCACGTGGGCGGCGCGGCGGGCAAGACGCTCGAAGTGGTGCGCATAGTGGGCCAGGCGCGGCTCGCTCCTGGTCCATTCGCGCAGCCGCTCCGCCCCGATGGCGAGCATTTCCGGCTCGCCAAAGGCCAGCGCGGCCCCCAGCCGCGCCGTGAGCGTCGTGGCCCGATCCACGCGAGCCTGGGCCGCCGCGTCGGCGGTGTTGACGGTGTAGAACATGCGGGCGTAGACACCGATCTGCGCCGTGGTGCGGAGCAACTCCTCGGCCAGGGCGAGGTAGTCGGCCAGGGTTGCCGGGCCGTCAGCGAGGCGACCACGGTAGATGGCAAGCTCCTCCATCCGACTGGTGACCCTGCCCACTGCCGCGGCCCAGTCGGCCTCACTGGCGAAGACGCTGGCAGCATCCCAGGTGTATTCAACGGGAATCTCATTGCGCTCAGGGACACGCTGGTGCATCGGGGTAGCTCCGGGCAATCAAAAGGAGATCAGCCAAACCGTGGCTGGCGCTTCTCGCGGAAGGCGGCCACCCCCTCGGTGAAGTCTGGATGGGCCCCGGCGGCCTCCTGGGCCATGGCCTCGTAGTTCAGGGCCGCTTCGAGCGTGGTGTGCTGCGAAAACTCAAGACTGCGCTTGATGAGACTGATGGCCAGGGAGGGACCCCGGGCCAGCTCGGCGGCGAGGTCGCGGGCCGCCTGCGGCAACTCCGCATCGGGCGTCACCCGATTGAGCATGCCCCACTGGAGCGCGGTGGCGGCATCGAGTTCACCGCCGCGGGCTGCCAGTTCAAAGGCGCGGGCCTGGCCGATCAGCCGGGGGAGGGTGTAGGTCATCCCACAATCGGGGATCAGGCCGATGCGGGCAAAAGCCACCACCAGGCGCGCCCCCTCGGCGGCCAGGCGCAGATCGCACGCCAGGGCCAGGCTGAGACCGGCCCCGGCGGCCACGCCATTGATGGCCGCGATCACCGGTTTCGGCAGGGTGCGCAGTTTGGTAACCAGCGGGTTGTAGCTCTGGCGCAGACGCTGGCCGATCAGCGTTGCGGCGCCCTCAGTCGGAAACTCGCGCAGATCCTGACCTGAGCAAAACGCTTTCCCCGCACCGGTGATCACCACGGCACGGACCTCCGGGTCGCGCTCGGCCTGCTGCAGGGCCGCCAGAAGATCGGCGTGCAGGTGCGCGTTCAGCGCGTTGAACACCTCAGGGCGGTTCAACGTCAGGGTTGCAACACGGTCTGAGACCGCGTAGAGGACGGTTGTATCCATATGGGGGTCCCTTCGTTTATTGTGCCAGCCGTCCCTGCGGCCGCGCCGCACACAGACAAGACGAAAACAGGTTTATTTTTGGGAGGGCGCAGCCCTCCCACACCTTCCCCCCTGGAGGAGGGAACCGGGCGCCTCCCCCCGGCGGGGGGAGGCTGGGAGGGGCAGAACGCTGCAAACCCTCCCGATACGGAGGGCCTGCCACCCCGGCAGGCAGAGGCGTGGAGAAACCCGGTTTCTCCTCAACGACCCTGGAACGTTGGCGGACGCTTCTCGATAAAAGCGCGCATGCCTTCCTTCTGGTCCTCGGTATCGAAGAGCAAGTAAAAGTTACGCAGCTCAATCGCCAACCCCTCGCGCAGCGTCGTCTCAGCAGCGGCCCGCACAGCCTCTTTAGCCAGTTGCGCCGCGAGGGGCGCCTTCTCAGCCACCTGGGCAGCCAGGCGCTGCGCTTCCTGGAGAAAGCTCTCCACTGGCGCCAGGCGGTTGACCAGACCATACTGATAGGCCTCCCGGGCCGAGAGCGTCGCGCCGGTGAGGACCAGCTCCATCGCGCGGTAAGGGCCGATGGCGCGCGTGAGGCGCTGGGTGCCGCCTGCACCGGGAATGATCCCGAGGTTGATCTCCGGCTGTCCAAACTGCGCGGTTTCGCTGGCGACGATCATATCGCACATCATCGCCAGTTCGCAGCCGCCGCCTAGCGCATAGCCACTCACCGCGGCGATCAGCGGCTTGCGAAAGGCGGCAATGCGCGCCCACCGCTCGATGGCGCGACTGGTAAGCATGCCCATAGGCGATGCCTCGGCCATCGCCTTGATATCCGCCCCGGCAGCGAAGGCGCGCGGCCCGCCGGTCAGCACCACGACGCGGATCTGCGCATCGGCCTCGCACTGCTCCAGGGCCGCGATCAGCGCGTCAATCAGGGCCGAATTGAGGGCGTTGAGCGCCTTCGGGCGGTTGAGGGTCAGGGTTGCTACGTGACCATCGGTGGTAGAGAGCACCAGTTGCTCGTCGGACATAAAGCCTCCCCTTGGTTCGACCGCACGCTGGCGGCGCGAGCAGGATAGTCCTTATCGTACCTTACGCCGGGTGCTGCGTCAAAAGCTGGGCGTGCGACGCTGTTCACATAAGGTAACCTCCCTTTCTAACCGCGCCTCGCGGTGGGGTGGTCGTGGGAGAGCGCGGGAGGGGCAATGGGTTAGACCGCGCCCCTCCTGGCGCGATGTAGAGCGGACATTGTTCCATCTCGACTGTTGCACAAAATCCACGCATAGTTGATAAAAACACAATTCTACAGCTCGAATATCCCGCTCGCGAAACCTTCAGTTGCAGAAGATTTACCTCTAGTTTACGAAACAGTTATTTCATTTTTTGCGGTTTCCTGTACGATGCCGCTAAACACCACCTGCTCTGAAGCCTGAAGTTCTACCCACACCGGTGTACGATTACACCGGGCTGGAGAGAGTACGCACGACTGCCGAGTCGCTCGGGGTTGGCTGTAGCGTGCAACCCTGCTTTCGCGCACCCTGCGGAGCATCGCATCGGTGCGTGGCAGCACACGTAGCGGCAGCTCAAGCCAGTGCCTGATGGCTGGCAAGCCGTACTGCTGCGTCTGGCGGGTTTGTTCCTACTGAATGTCCGGATGGAAGTTCGCTCGCTCCGGGGATAGAAGGATGGGGTGCTCTCCACACCCCAACTACTATCAGTATGGATTTCGATTGGTGAGCTAGAGGAGTACCATCACGCCAGCGCTCTAAACAACCCATGCTCCACGTGAGGAGGAAGCCACAATGAAAGTGTCGAGGCGCGACTTTCTGAAAGCGACCGGCGTGGTCGCAGGTGGTTTGCTATTACCTACCGGCAGCGCGGCAGCCGCTGCGGCGGGTGCAACAGCAACTATCTTTCCCCTCCACAAGCGTATGGGAGAAGCAACAAGCGTCTGCCCTTACTGTAGTGTGGGATGTGGCGTGCTGGTTGCCACCGATGTCTACGGTCACATCGTTAATACCGAGGGCGACCCGGACAATGTGCATAACCGCGGTACGCTCTGCTCCAAGGCTCAATCGATTACCCAGCTCTCCACTGATCCCAAACGCCTCCGCAAGGTCCTTTATCGCGCCCCCTACAGTACCACCTGGGAAGAAAAATCGTGGGACTGGGCGATCGCCCGGATTGCCAGACGTGTCAAGGCCACTCGTGATGCCACCTTCCGCGAAAAAGACGGTGAGGTGACAGTCAATCGCACGGAGGGCATCGCCTGGTTAGGGGGCGCGGCCAATAATACCGAGGACTGCTACCTTGCCTCCAAATTCGCACGCGCCCTGGGCATTGTATATCTCGAGCATCAGGCACGTCTCTGCCACTCCTCGACCGTGGGTGCTCTGGCGCCAACCTTTGGCCGCGGTGCGATGACCAATCACTGGGTGGACCTCAAGAACAGCGACGTGTTCCTGGTTATTGGGAGCAACCCTGCCGAGAACCACCCCATCTCCTTTCGCTGGATCACCAAAGCGATGGAGGAACGTGGGGCCAGGCTTATCGTTGCTGACCCGCGTTTTACCCGCTCAGCCGCCAGAGCTGATCTCTACGTGCCATTCCGCTCCGGCACCGATATTGCCTTCATCGGCGGGTTGATCAACTACACCATCCAGAACCGGCTCTACAACGAGGAGTACATTAAGGCCTACACCAACGCTCTGACCCTCATCCATCCCGATTACCAGGGGCCTGATGAACTCGATGGGCTGTTTGCGGGATACGATCCGGAAAAACGCACCTATGACCCGGCGACCTGGCAGTATCAGACCGAGAAGGTCAGGGTCAAGGTCAAAGAACGCGACGCCTCCGGCAACGAGGTTGAGGTCGAAAAAGAAGCGACCGTCCCCAAGCAGGCTGCCTCGCTGGAGGACCCCCACACAGTCTTTTCCATCCTGAAGCGCCACTTCGCTCGTTACACTCCTGAGATGGTCGAACGGATCTGCGGGACGCCTCGGGAGCGTTTCCTCGAGGTGGCGCGTATATACTGCGCGACCGGCGCTCCCGACAAGGCCGGGACGATCCTCTATGCAATGGGTACCACCCAGCACACGGTCGGCGCTCAGAATATCCGCGCTTACGCCATCTTGCAGCTCCTGCTTGGTAACATCGGTATTCCAGGTGGGGGGGTGAACGCCCTGCGCGGCGAATCAAACGTCCAGGGTTCGACGGATATGGGCCTGCTCTACCAGGATCTACCCGGGTACCTCGGCCTTCCCACCGTCAAGCAGCCCGATTACCAGACCTTTGTCGCCAAGTACAGCAAGACCAGTTTCTGGGCAAACGGACCACGCTTCTTCAACAGCATGATGAAAGCCTGGTTCGGCGACAAAGCGAACAGTCAGAACAACTTCGCCTACGACTATATTCCCAAGCGCTCCGGCGACTACTCCTTCATGCCGATGTTTGAAGCGCTGCACCAGGGGATCATCAAAGGCATGTTCGTTATGGGCCAGAACCCGTTCGTTAGTGGACCAAACGCCCGCTTCGAACGAGAGGCTTTCGCCAACCTCGACTGGTTGGTCGTTATGGAGCTGTTTGATACCGAGACCGCGTCGTTCTGGCGCGCTCCAGGGGTAAACAGTGCGGCGATTAAGACCGAGGTGTTTCTCCTGCCTGCGGCCGCTGCGATGGAGAAGGCCGGGAGCGTGGTGAACAGTGGGCGCGTCATTCAGTGGCGCAACAAGGTGGCTAACCCGCCCGGGGAGGCGAAGGAAGACATCTGGATCCTTGACCGGATGATGCGGGCCATCAAGGCTGTGTACCAGGGCAGTACTGCCGCCAAAGACCGGCCTATCCTCGACCTGGTGTGGGACTACGGCGATCCGCCCCAGGCCGAGCGGGTAGCCCGTGAGATGAATGGCTATGCGCTGGAGGACGTCAAGGATACCTCGGACAAGGTACTGGTAGCTGCTGGTGGAGTGATGCCCTCGTTCGCCACCATTGCCAGTGCCGCTAACCCCGAGGCCATTGCCTGTGGGGCGTGGATTTACAGCGGCTACTGGGCGCCCGCCGATGATGGCACCGGCGTGGTTATGCCTGCCGCCCGGCGGCGCGGGCAGAACGATCCTGGCGGGGTCGGAACCCACCCCTACTGGGCCTGGACCTGGCCTGCAAACCGGCACATCATCTACAACCGCGCCTCGGCCCGTCCCGATGGCACACCATGGTCGGAAGCCCGGAAGCTGATCTGGTGGGATGCCACCCAGAAGAAGTGGACCGGCTACGATGTGCCCGACTTTCCCATCACCAAGGCGCCGGACGCGCAGGGTAACCCGGCCGGCACCAGCCTGGCTGCTCAATCTGGCACCGACGCCTTCCTCATGAAGCCCGACGGGAAAGCATGGTTGTTTGCGCCGTCTGGCTTGAATGAAGGCCCGCTACCGGAGCACTATGAGCCGCTCGAGGCCCCTGTCGCCAACCCACTCTCGCACACCCAGTTCAATCCTGTGGTCAAGGTGTTCGACACCAACCGCGGCCAGGATATCGGCGACAATGTGGGCGCGCCGGACCGCTTCCCCATCGTCTGTACAACCTTCCGCCTCACCGAACACTGGCAGTCAGGAGCTATGACCCGTTACCTCCCCTGGCCCTCTGAAGCCCAGCCGGGCATGTTCGTCGAGATCTCTAAAGCTCTGGCTGCCGAACGCGGCATTCGCAACGGCGACCTGATTGAGGTTGTGAGCGCACGAGGCGCGATCAAGGCCATAGCGATGGTCACTGCTCGCTGGCAACCGTACACCATTGATGGCCGCCTGGTCCACCACATCGGTATGCCCTGGCATTTCGCGTGGCAAGGCATTGCCCGCGGCGCCAGCGCCAATGATCTCACCCCTCACGTCGGCGATGGTAACACGAACATCCCTGAATACAAGGCCTTCCTGGTCGACGTGCGGAAGCTCTAAAGGAGGTCACGTATGAGCAGACTGGCGATGCTGTTCGATGCATCCAGGTGCATCGGGTGCAAAAGTTGCCAGGTAGCCTGCAAGCAATGGTGGGGCCTGCCGGCCAGTGAGACGACCCAGGTCGGCACGTATGAAAACCCCACCGACCTGGAACCGAACACGTGGGCGCGGGTCACGTTTCACGAGTACGAGGCGAATGGCCAGTTTCAGTGGTTGTTCCTGGCCTGGGGCTGTGTGCATTGTACCCAGGCAGCGTGTGTAGACGTGTGCCCTACCGGCGCCCTCAAGCACAATGCGCTGGGGTTCGTATCGCTCGAGCGCGAGTTGTGCAACGGCTGCGGCTACTGTAGCCAGGCATGTCCGTTCAAGGTGCCGCGGATGGAGACGGTTAACTTGCTGACGGGCGAAGCCCGGGCCTCTAAGTGCACCTTCTGCCAGGATCGCGCGACCAATGGCCTGACTCCCGCCTGTGTTAAGACCTGTCCCCCTGGTGCGCTGGAATGGGGCGAGCGTGATGCGCTGCTCGAAAAGGCCCACGCGCGGGTGGAGTGGTTGCAGAGTCGGGGCTACGACCAGGCTCAGGTGTATGGTGAAACGGAACTCGGCGGCCTGGGGCGACTGTTCGTGCTCACTGCGCCGCCCGAAGCCTATGGCTTGCCCGTCAATCCTCAGTACTCCACTCTGGTGGCGAGCTGGCAGCAGGTCGTTCAGCCCCTGGGTTACCTCGCCGTTGCCGCCACAACTCTCGGCCTGGCCTTCAACTGGCTGGCGACCCGTCGTGCCCGCCTGAGCAACATCGAGGCCGTCGAGCCGGATGCAACTGAGGAAAGTGAGGCATAAAAGCTATGGCCACCTCAACTGCAAGCAAACCTTGCAAAGACCGGCGCCAGGTGCTGGTCATGCGTTTCACGGCTGGCGAACGCGTTGCCCACTGGGTGCACTTCATTGCCTTCACCATCCTCCTGGGTACTGGCATGTTCCTGTACATGCCCGCTCTGCGGCCATTTGCGGTCGGCGAAGCCGGTGAGGCCAGCCGCCTGGCCCATCGCGCAGCGGCAGTCCTCTTCATGGCCGCGCCCCTGGTGTATCTGATCTGGTCGCCGCGCGACTTCTTCTACAGCCTGCGTGAAGCCCTTACCTGGGGACCCGACGACCTGGGCTGGCTACGGGCAGCCTGGGGCTACTACACTCGCGGCGATACCGCTCGCATGCCTCCCCAGGGTAAGTACAACGCCGGTCAGAAGTTCAATGCGCTGACGCAGATCATAACCTTCATCCTGTTCGTAGTCAGTGGCCTGATTATGTGGTTCGGTCGGGGTGTCGTATCGCCGGCGATCTTTGTGGGGAGCGTGATCGTCCACGATCTATCGGTCATCGCCACAGTAGCGCTCTTCATCCTGCACATCTACCTGGTGGCCGTGCATCCTCTGATGCGCGAGTCGATCACGGCGATGTTTGAAGGTACCGTCACTGAAGAATTTGCCCGCGAGCATCACGGCAAGTGGCTGGCCGAACAGGAGCAGGAGCGTGTCTACCGGCGTTGCAGGGACGAGTGACGCTATGCACACGATTGACTATCTTCGTGAGGCGCTGCCTCGGCATCCTGAGTTGCGCGAGACCCTGGAGTTGCACATTGCGCTGCTGGAGGTACGTGCCACGGTTGACCCACCGGCGCCTCCGTCATTGCCCCTTGGCGTGGCGGAGACGAGGCTGGCGCAGGGTGAGCCGCTGCTGAATGCTGTGACCCTGACGCCGAATTGGAACGACCTGGCGCGTATCTTCACAGGGATCTGCAACGCCGCTGCTGCTCATCGTCCTGATGAGGCTGATGCGCTGCGCGAGCTGGCTAAACTGGCCGATAATCCTGACGAATTGCGTGAGGCCATCACGGAGCATCTGGCAAACCGGGCGCACCCGGTACGCCGACCAGCCAGCGCCGTGCCCGGTGGCGCTACACTGTTAGATTTCACTCTTAATCAGACCCTGCACCCGTTCCTCAGCGCCTATGCGCGGGCCTGGCAATCCCTGGCGAGCCGCGAGACGTGGTACCGTTCGTGGTGCCCCATCTGTGGCGGGCCAGCCGATATGGCGGCACTCCTCCCCGCCGGAGGCGCGCGGCAGCTTCTGTGCGCGCGCTGTGATGCTGAGTGGCAGGCGCCCCGGGGTGCATGCCCCTTCTGCAGCGAAACCAGACCGGGCCATCTGGGGTACATAGCCAGCCAGGATGGCGCCTACCGGCTATATACCTGCGACACCTGCCGGCGCTATCTGAAGACAATTGACCTGCGCGAACTGGCCCGTCCGGTCCAGCTTCCCGCCGAGCGTATCCTCACCGTTGGAATGGACCTGATGGCCATCTCGTCGGGCTATCAAAGCGTATGATTGCTACCTGGACCGACCACAATCTGACCTATCTCGAAGTAGGCGATGGCGCCGCAACTCCTGGTCATAAGCCGATCATTCGAGAAACGGTCTGCACCATCTACATCAATGGCCGGAAGTGGGTTGCCCTGCTCTGCACGCCTTCCGATCTCGAGGCCCTGGCCCTGGGCTTCCTGCGCACCGAGGGGCTGATCGACGCCCTGGATGATGTTGTTGACCTCAAGGTCCACCGCCATAGAGAGGCCAGTGTGGCGATCCGTCTCAAGCGGCGTCATATTACGTTGACTCGACGACCACTGTTGCCATCGGCGTGCGTTGGTGGGGTTACCTTTCTGGATCGGATTCAGGCCAGATACCAGTTAGCCGGCGGCCTGCGTCTGACGCCAGCGCAGATCTACGATCAAATGGCCCGTATGCTTGCCCAGACGGCAGACCTCTACAATGATATGGGTGGCTTTCACGTGGCCGCCCTGAGCGATGGGCATACCCTCTTGCTCAGCGCGTACGATGTAGGACGCCACAACGCTGTGGACAGGCTTGCTGGCCTGGGCCTGATGCGCGGGGTTCCTACAGCAGGCGGCGTGCTGCTCATCACCGGTCGGGTTTCGACTGAAATGGTTCACAAGGCTGCCCGACTGGGCATTCCGCTGGTGGCTTCACGCAATTCCCCTACCGAACCAGCCGTTCGCCTGGCCCGCGAATGGGGGATTACCCTCTGCGGCTACGTGCGTGGCCGACGTATGCACCTCTACAGTGCCCCCGAGCGGCTAGGTTTCGACTCCCCGGCAGTGCAGGCTGTTTCATAACCCCGCCTGAGGTGAACATACGGGGAAACCGGGTTTCCCCAGGCCCCTGCCTGAGGGGGCGCCAGCCGCTCCCACCAGCGGTTGGGAAATAGGGAAACCGGGTTTCCCCAACCCCCTCCCTGAGGGGAGGAGCCCGGTTCCCTCCCTCAGCGGGGGAGGGCCAGGGAGGGGGCGGCCCTCCCAGAGATACCCTATGTTCATCGCGGCATACGGAACCCGGGGTTCCCTCCGCTCCTGTTCGCTGGGATGCTAGACGCCCCCAACGGCGGTTGGAGGTTGGGGAAACCGGGTTTCCCCAAACCCCTCCCTGATGGGAGGGTTTGGGAGGGCGTAGCCCTCCCAAGAAAAACCCATGTTCATCTTGTCGTTGTGCGGCGCAGCCGCATGGATGACTGATATGAATCCGGGGAAACCGGGTTTCCCCGGTCCTCTACCTCCCGGAATAGACGCCCTCAGCACCGTGAGGATTGGGAGGAGAGGCGCAGTGGCGCTGCGCCTTATGCGCTAATACACGTAGTGTATGCGCCATCCAGGGCGTGAGCGACGCTGTTCCACCCCAATCGTTGCCAAAGATCTACTCCTGGTTGATAAGGAAATAATTCTATGCCTTGATCTTCTGATTCCTGAACCTTGGAGTTGCGAAAGATTTACTTCCGGTTTACGAAAAAATCACTCCATTTTTTTCCTGGTTCCTGTAGGATGCCGCTAACAACTTCCCTATGTGTTCGAAGGTCCTGTGCCACAACCCACCGGTGTAGCAACGACACCGGGTTGCTAAGGGTGTGCAACAAACACCCTGCCGGGTTGTTCGTGGGCTGGCCATGGTTCGCCTCTGCGCAGCCGGCGCGTTCCATGGTCATCGCGCGGGCGCGGGGTGGAGCGCGTAGAGGGAGACCGGCGTCGCCTTGATGATTGCCAGAGAGGAGTGTGGATGTAGGAAGCGTTCTGGTTTGCTCGTCCCTACCTGTCGTGCGGGCCGGGTTCCAGTACTACAACGAGAGTTTATCCTGGCGAGGGTTGAGAGGGCCGCAAGCCTCCGAATAATCCCCTTCCCGGTGCAGCGCAGCGTCGCCGCGCAAAACGGAGAAACCTCGTTGCGATACTGGTCAGCAGATACGTTGAACGAAAGGATCGCACCGTGGCAAAGGCGTATACGGCGCCGGCGACCGTCGAGTCGCCCAGTAACATCTGGAAAGTGATCATCGCCTCCTCGCTTGGCACGATGATCGAGTGGTACGACTTTTACATTTTCGGGAGTCTCGCGGCGATTATCGCCACGAAGTTCTTCCCGGAGACTAACCCGACGGCGGCCTTCCTCTCCACGCTGGCCACCTTTGGCGCCGGCTTTGCCGCGCGGCCCTTCGGCGCGCTCTTCTTCGGGCGCATCGGCGACCTGGTCGGTCGAAAGTACGCCTTCCTGGTTACGCTGCTGATTATGGGCGGCGCGACCACTCTGATCGGCCTCTTGCCAACTTACCACCAGATTGGCTTGCTGGCGCCGATCATCCTCTTCACCATTCGTATTCTCCAGGGTCTGGCCCTCGGTGGCGAGTATGGCGGCGCAGCCGTCTATGTCGCCGAGCATTCGCCCAGCCATCGGCGCGGCTACTACACCAGCTTTATCCAGACGACCGCTACGCTCGGTCTGTTTGTTTCGCTGGCTGTGATCGTCGGTGTGCGGCTCTCGATGTCGCGGGAAGCCTTCAACGAGTGGGGCTGGCGCATTCCTTTCCTGCTCTCGATCTTCCTGGTGGGTCTGTCGGTGTACATCCGCACGCGCATGAGCGAGTCGCCGTTGTTTGCCAAGCTCAAGGCCCAGGGCAAGACGAGCAAGAGTCCTATCCGCGATAGCTTTGGCAGCAAAGCCCAGTGGAAGACCATTCTGGTGGTGCTGTTTGGCGCCGCTGCCGGTCAGGCGGTGATCTGGTACGTCGGGCAGTTCTATGCCCTCTACTTCCTGCAGTCCGCGCTCAAGGTCGAGTTCGTCAAGGCCAATGTGATCGTTGCCGTCGCTCTGGCCTTCGGGTTGCCGCTGTTCATCTTCTTCGGCTGGCTCTCCGATCGCATCGGTCGCAAGAAGGTGATGATGGCCGGGAACCTCCTCGGCGCCCTGGCGCTCTATCCTACTTACAAGGCGCTGCACTACTTCGCCGGCCCGATCACCCCGGCGGTGATGGAGGGCGACAAGGTGGTGACCCCCGCGGTGGCCGCCAGCGCCAATCCGGTAATGCTGACCATCCTGATCTTCACGTTGCTGATCTGGGTGGGTATGGTCTACGGGCCAATCGCAGCCTTCCTGGTCGAAGCCTTCCCCGCCCGTATTCGCTACACCTCGGTGTCACTGCCCTACCACGTGGCCAACGGCTACTTCGGTGGCTTCCTGCCGCTGATCGGCGCCTCGCTGGTTGCCGCAACCGGTAATATCTACAGTGGTCTGATCTGGCCGATCGCAATTGCCCTGATGACCTTCGTGGTCGGCTCGATCTTCCTCAGAGAGACCGCGGGCAAGATGGCCGATGACGAGGTCGAGTTGCACCCCGCGCGCAACGAGATGGAAACCTCGCAGGCCGGCTAGCGACCTGGCCTGGTGATCCGGGTCAACCCCGCGGGGAGGGACGGCGCGTGAGCGTGGTCCTCCCCGCGGCAAACTTCCGGGGGATGGGAAACCGCCGTTTCCCATCCCTTTGCCTATGCAGGGGAACCGGGCGAGAAGCGCCCAGGGCTGCAAAGGGTTTCACCTGCGCTGGAATGGGCTTCCTGGTGCGGCAATACGCTTAAATCCGCCAACGAACGAATGGGAAACGAATAAACGAATGCGAACGGTGTGCCTGACTCTTCCAGGGAGGCGCGCCAAACCAGCAGCCGCGCGAGTACGAGCGCCTGATCCTCGCATGCCGTGAACGCGATGGTCTCGTGATACGCTTTGAAGCACCCCGGGCGCCCCGGGTGTTTGTGCGCGCCGCGGGCGGGGGCACGGGGCACTTGACCGGGCAAGGGCATAGCTGGCTCGATGCCGGTGTTTGTGCGCGCCGCGGGCGGGGGCGCGGGGCAGCCGGGGCGCCCCGGGTGTTTGTGCGCGCCGCGGGCGGGGGCGCGGGGCAGCCGGGG
>Ga0209721_1000554_pt1 | contig 32414 bp, 25 predicted proteins | sample TshhotsprinmetaG_FD_184139 | JGI IMG/M metagenome (GOLD analysis project Ga0209721, IMG submission 184139) | Hot spring microbial communities from South Africa to study Microbial Dark Matter (Phase II) - Tshipise hot spring metaG (SPAdes)... | ecosystem: Environmental > Aquatic > Thermal springs...
TATTTACAATAACAAAATCAATACCTACAACATCAAGTTCAGCACTTGCAAAAACTTTCCAATCAAGATTGGCTTTTTTAATTCCACATACGACCGCATATACGCATTGAGTTTCAGTTACAATTGAACACCATTTTTTGTAAAAACGTGCTTTAATATGGTTCCAAAAATCATGGTTTTTATTGTTGCGAACACGATTAATAGTCTTTTGGCGCTCAATTTTATCTTCTGGATATAAAAATTCGCACATTTGAACAACTACAGTCATGCCATAGTTTTTTTTAAACCAATTCCAAAAATCATCAAAACATGGGATTCCTAAATAATTAGAGGGACTTAATTTATGAAGAATTTTTATTTTGATTTCTTTATTTAAGTTTAAAACTTCAAAACCACGATACATGGATGTAAAACCACGATATTTATGAAAAGGATGGCTTAATAACATTAAGTAGAATTTTTTAATCTTATCTTTGTTGTATTCAATTAACATAGCAAATTTTTTATTTTAAATTTAGTTTTATTTTTGTTTTTTGTGTAAAAATTATTTTTATAAAAAAATTAAAAAAGATACAATAAAAGAGATATAAATAGATATAAACTAAACTGAATTCAATATTTTTAATTTTATCTTTGTTAAATTTAATTAACATAATTAAATTTTTATTTTTTAATTTAGCTTTATTTCTATTCTTGATAAAAAGTTAATTTTTATAAAAAAGATGAGAATATATGAATTTAATTAATATCTTTTGTTATTTTATCTTTGTTATATTTATTAATATAGATTAAATTTTTATTTTTTAACTTAGGTTTTATTTTTATTTTGTACAAATAATTAACTTTTACAAAAAAGATATAAGTTAAATTAATATTTTTAATATGGTGCCTGAGGCCGGATTTGAACCGACATGCCTTACGGCGATGGATTTTGAGTCCATTGTGTCTACCTATTCCACCACTCAGGCAAAGATATATTTATAAATTTGGAGCGGGTAGTCGGAATTGAACCGACATCATCAGCTTGGAAGGCTGAGGTAATAACCATTATACGATACCCGCATTATTTTTAAATACAACATTATTAATTATTTTATATTAATCTGGCCTGCCCTAAGGGATTTGAACCCCTGACCCACAGCTTAGAAGGCTGTTGCTCTATCCAGACTGAGCTAAGGGCAGATTTAAGGTTTAATCTAAAATTTAGTCCAATTCTTAATTTAGTTTTAGTTTTATTTTTTGTTCAAAAAGTTAACTTATAAAAAGATATAAATTAAATCAATATTTTTTATTACTTTATATTTATTGCACTTAATTAATATAGATTCAAATTTTTACTTTAAGTTTAGCTTTATTTTTTATTTTGTACAAATAATTAACTTTATAAAAAAAGATATGGGTTTAAATTAATATTTTAATATGGTGCCTGAGACCGGATTTGAACCGGTACGCCTTACGGCGAGGGATTTTAAGTCCCTTGTGTCTGCCTATTCCACCACTCAGGCATTTTTTAAAACTTAAAACTAAAACTTAAATTAAGTTTGGTGCGACCGGCTGGACTTGAACCAGCAACCTAAGGATTATGAGTCCTTTGCTCTAACCAATTGAGCTACAGTCGCATTTTCGTTTTATTTTAGATTATTTTTTGTTTATTAGTTAAGGATTAGTTTTGATATTTGTATTTTTATATTAACAAGACTATAAATAGATAAAATAAGTTTATTTTATTTTAAGTTATTTTTCGTTTATTGATTCAAAATTAATTTTGTGTATGTTTTTATTAAAACCCATTTTACAATAAATAAAACAAGCCTTTAATTTTTAAAGAGCAGAAACAATTTAACTTAAAAGTTTGAATTGTTTTAGTGTAATAGCCACATAATATATGATTATTGATTTGATGTCAATCTTTTTTAAAAATTTTTATAACATACCCTAATTAAAGGTAAGTAATACAAAACGTTAAGTTGTGCATTAAAATTTAAATTTAGATTTATTTTAAATTATTTCTCTTCTTTTGTTGATAACAACTTTAACATTAAAAGCTTTTCTTAAAATCTAAATTTTAAAAAGATTAAATTTTTAAAATCTTTATAGCATTTCTCAAACAAAAATAAACAATTTAATTTTTAAGAATTGGTAATAAAGATGTTAAACTATAATATTTTTAAATTTAGATTTAGATTTATTTTATTTTTAAATTATTTTTTCTTTCATAAGTAGCTACTTCAACATAAAAGTTTTTGTTAAAATCTAAATTTTGAGAAAGATCATACATTTTACTATAACCTCTAGGGTTGCAAATTACTTTTGTTCCTTGGATATTATATTCAAATGAGTCATGAGTATGGCCATGAACCCAGTAATCTGAAAATCCCATTAATTCTGGAAGGTGGTTAATAAAATAAGCATTGCCTAATTCTCCTTCATATTTTTTTGAAGTTGAATTTTGATGTGGAGCAAAATGAGTAACAACAAATTTTGGATTTTCTGTATGATTTTTTTTAAGTTCAAATTCTAAAAATTTATATGCCTTTTTGAATTCTTCTTCCATATCATCTGGACTCCATGGTCTCCATATAAAAGCATTTTCATTAATAAAATCTTTTTTAAAGATATAACTAAAATCTGAAATATTCAGTTTGCACCATTCCTTTACTTTATCTTTTTTAGATGGCTCAACTCCTTCAAAATTACTCCATAAAGTTGTACCAATAAAACGAATTCCTTCAATGTCTTTAGCTTCATTTTGTAAAATATTTATATTGGGAAATATACGTTCAAATTCCTTTAATTTATCAATAACTTCATGAAAACATTTTCTTTCATATTCATGATTTCCTGGAACATAAATAACTGGAATATGTTCTGGAATATTATATGAAAAAAAATTACCCAACAATGAAAAATTTTGACTTATGTCTCCTGCTAATACTAAGACATCGCAATTTAAATTGTCTAATTTTATGTTTGAACCCTCTAAATGAAGATCACTTAAAATTCCTACTTTTTTCATAATATTTATAAACTTAATTATTTAATAATTAGATAGTTAAATTAAGTTATTTATAATTTAGATTATACTATATTAATTATAGTAAATATATGTAACAATTAAAAATTAAAAAACAAACAATAAAAAATATTAAAAAAAGATTATGAAATATATTTAGTTTAAACTTTAATGCAATATAAACGTTTTAGTTTTTATTTTAATTTAAACAATAAATTTTTGTGATGCTGCTTTGTAATGCTAAAATTAAAAACAATAATAAAAAACGTTAAAAATATTTAAAAATTGTTAAATACTTCTGAAATCTGATGATTGAAAAATACTATATTTTAACACCAAAATAAATATCAATATTTTATATATTTTTGTATATTTTTAAAATTTTATAAAATTAAAAAATAATTTTTAATAAAATTCTGTGTTTATCATTTTAAATGTTTTTTATATAATTTATACCTTTGTTTTTGCTATTAAACTATTTTAGTTAGTTAATAACGCAAAAACATTTTTTGGTTATATAAAAAACAAAACATTTTTAAAAAATATTTTTATTATGAATATTAATTTTATTTAATATTTTAAGTTATAAAAAAATAAATATAAAAAGTTACTTAAGCATAAAAAATATTTAATATTTGTTTTCCTAGCATTAAAAAATAACTTTTATAATTAAACAATAATGACAATTTTGTTCTTATCAAAAATTAATTGAAATATTCTTACAAAAGAATTTAATAATAGAAATAAAAATATTTTTAAAAAAATAAATTTAATTTATTTTTAGTAAAAAATAAAAATAATTATTTAATTACATAAAAATTGTTAATTTTAATGATATAATTTACAATAATTTTTGAAAAAGTTTTAATTATAATAATTAGTTTTTATTTTGCATAATTATATTTATTAATTTTAATTAACTTGTGTTCATTTTTATGATTATCAATAATTGTTATATTTGCAAAACAATCAGAGAACAAGTTTAAATATTATTAATCAATAAACAAAACTAAAAGTATTATACAAATTAATTACAATAAAAAATTTTTTTATTTTTAAAAGTAAAAAAACAATTTTAAATTAAGAAAAAAGATTTTTATACTAAACATAATTTTTACTTATCTGTTGATTAAAATTTATTTTTTAATATTTTATTTATATTAGCTTTATATTTTGTTTTAAAGGAGTTTTTATGATAAAAAAAGTATTATTTTTGACTTTATTTTTTGTTACAACTATTTATTCAACCATTTTATTTGCACAACAAAATATTCAAAATTTGAATTTAAAAAACAATTCTATATCGGCATTGCAAACAAGCCATGATAAAAAAACCGAAGTTAATTTTACTAAGGAGGAAATCACAAAATTAGATTCGCATTTAGCAAATGGTGAATATCAAGAATTTTATGAAATTCTTAAGAATTCTAAGGTATCAAAAAATAATTACATATCATATTTGTTAAGCAAACAAGATCTTGGCATTGTTCCAATATATTGGTTAATATCAGATTTTTATGCAAAAGAAGGAAATACAAAAGAAACTCATAAATGGCTTTATATTTCTTTAATTATGACACAACAAGATGCTCATTTATGTGTAGATAAAACAGCAAGAAATGCATCAAGAAAGTTAATGAAATTTTTTCCAGAAAGTATTAGTATTGCAAGAAACACGCCTCAACATATTGACCAAGCTATGCGTGAAGTTATATATTTTATTTCAAACTTAAAGATGCGAATTGAACCAAATTGGGTATGTTATTATGGAGATTATCCTATTGTAGAAAATTTGGTTATTGATAAAAAAGAATGGAAAAGAGAAAGAGATCTTGTATTTAATAAATTTATTGAGAAATACCAAAAATAATTTTTAAGTTTTCTCAAGTTTTTGATTTATTTTTTAAAGGTTTAAATACTTCCATTATGAATATTACAAATACTAATAAAAATTTACTTAAAACTACCTTTTTTTAAAAAAAACAAAAAAACAAAAGGCTAAAACTAATAGTTGTCCCGTTACTGTATATATGCGAAAATATCTGAGTAACATTTTGAATTTTATAATCTTAGATTGTATTTAATCAAAATAATGACTTTTATTATTGTTTAATTTGTTTATTTTTGCATCAATTTTAAAAATTATTTTTTTAAGTTTTTACATATTTTATTTTTTTAAAAAAATAGAATTTTAAATTATTTTTTTAGTTCTAAAAACTAAAATTAGTTGATTTTTTTAAAAGATTGGACTAAATTTTCGTAAAAAAATGCTGTTATGAGTAAAAAATTGAATCAATCACATGTTATATTTAAAGGCAAAACTTCTGTTTTTATTTTTCTTTATCCGTTCATTATTTCATTTTGTTTATTATTTTACTCAATAAAAAATTTTGATATAAAATTCTTTTTTGTATTATTAATTACATCTTTTATTGTATTTATAATAGCCTTTTTAAATTTTTACAAAAAAGAAATTATTATTACAGATGATTTTGTTTACTTGTTTATAAGAGGAAAAAAAATATTTAAATGGTCAATTGTTGATGAAATATATCTTGTAAATGTCATTCAAAATAAACTTGGAAAAATTTTAAATTATGGAACATTAATATTAGTAAATTGTAATAATGAAATGTACGAATATTTTTATCTTGATGATCCTATAACTTTTAAAGATCAACTTGTTTTGATTCATAAAGAGAAAACAAAAAAAATTGATCCTATTAAAAACAACGAACAAAATTTAGATACTTTGAATTCAGATTCATAAGAAAAATAAATGAATAATAACAGCAAATACATATTAATTATAGATGACGAAGCTTTAGCATTATCTTATTTAAAAGATACTATTGAAGAAGTAATTAAAAAGTTTTCATTATTTTTAAATTATCAAATTGAATGTACAACTAATCAAAGTGAATTTTGGAAATTATTAGAAGAAAAGCTTCCTATAATTATTTTTCTTGATATTCAAATGCCAAAAAAATCAGGATTAGATATAGCAAAAGAAATTAGAATAAAATCAAAATTATTAGGATATAATTCTGAACATTTTCCATTAATTGTATTTACAACTGCTTATGAAAATTATGGTTATCAAGCTTTTCAAGTTAATGCTATAGATTATGTTTTAAAACCTATTGATGAAAAAAAAATAGAATCTGTATTTATAAAAATTGCAAATACTTATGGTTCATTACTTGAGCAAAATAGTGAGTATATTTTTATAAATTCATCTGGTATAGACATAAAAATACCTTTATATGAGGTTCTTTATTTTAAAGCAGATATGAAATATATTGCTGTAGTAACTGATAAAAAAGAGTTTTTGATTAATGATACTTTATTAAACTTAGAAAAAAAATATCCTAAATTTGTTAAAATACACCGCTCATATTTGATTAATCCAACGTATATATCTAGATTTTATAGAAAAGATAATTATCTATATGTTATTTTAAAAAACCATTCTATACATCTTCCTGTTTCAAGAAGACAAAAATTTGAAATTGAAAAGAAAATTGATTATAAAACTATTTTAAATAATTAGTTAAATAATCTTTATTTTTAATTTTTTTTAAAAAAATATATAAAAAACAAAACTATAAAACATTCTTTAAATGGAAAAATTTTTATATAATTTGATAAAAAATTTATGTATAATTTTAAGTATTAAAATTAAATAATTTTTATTTTTTAATTCTTATAAAGAAATATAATATGAGAAAACTAAAACTAAATACTTATAAAACTTTCTTGAATAAAAACTATAAAATTTAATGAGAAATTTTATATACTTTTGAGTAAAATAAATTAAATAATTCTTATTTTTTATAATTATTATAAGGAAAAATATATGAAAACAAAAACTATAAAACCTTCTTTAGATAAAAAAATTTTTATAAAAAAACCGAAAATGTATAAGGTTATATTTTTTAATGATGATTTTACTCCATTTTCTTTTGTTGAAAAAATTTTAGTTATAATTTTTAATAAAACTGAAGCCGAAGCAAACGAAATTGCTAATAAAATACATACAGACGGTAGTGCTGTTGTGGGGGTTTATATACATGAAATTGCTCACACAAAACAAGCACAAACTTTGTTTAATGCTAGGCAGAATGGTTTTCCCCTTTATTGTGATATAGAGCCTGAAGATAGTGAAACATAATAATATTACACATAAATTATTTTAAAAAAAACTAAAATTTTGTTGTTAGATTTAACTAAAAAACACAAATTTTTGTTAAAAAATTAATCAAAATTTTATTTATCTAAATTTTATTGATTTTTTTTAATTATCTAAATTTTTCATCTTAGTTTTTAAAAAATACTTTAATTTCTGATATATTTTTTGAAATTACAAATATAATAGATAAATTTTATATTATAGTTTTATATTAATTTACATTATATTATAAAATATGTAATATATTAGTTATTTTATTTAACTAATATTAAGTTAAGAATTAAACATAAACAAAATAAATTTATATATATTTTAAATTTTTTAACTTCTTGATTAAAAAAATAATTTTTACTAAATAACATTTACTAAATAATATTTGTTAAATTTTTAACAAAAATACTTTTGTATATATTTATGCTTTTTATTTAAAGTTAATTTAAATTTATATGTATTAAAAGTAAAAATTAAAAAAAATGTTTGATAGTTGTTTTAAATTTATAATATTATCTTTTTATTTAAAAATTATAGACCTATGGAATTAAATATTTTTCATTATAAAAATTTCCATGAATTTCTTTACACAATCATTAGTTTTTTTATTTTTTTCTTAATTTATATAGGAATATCTGTTTTTATAAAACAACAAAATTGGCCAAGCGAGAAAAAGCATAAATATTATATTTCTACAAGAAATTTATTATTTTTTATTTTTATAATAAATATAGTTTCTATATGGAGTGGGGAAATAAAAACTTTTATATTTTCTGCAGCAGCTATTTTTGGTGCTGCTCTTTTAGTATTTAAGGAAGTATTGCTTGCAATTACAGGATTTATTTTAACCGGTAAGTCATTTAGTATTGGCGATTATATTGAGTTTGATGGAGTTCGTGGAAAAGTTATTGATAGAAATTTTTTTAATACCACGATTTTAATTTCCGACCAATTTCAGAATAGAGAATTAATATTCACAAATATGCATTATATTACTAGTAAAATCATTAACCTCTCAAAATTTGGAGAATTGCAATCTTATTCTTTAACTATCGGAGTTAATAAAATCTCATTAATGAATGAATTATCTCAAAAAGGTCTTTTGATTGCTCAAGAAGTTATAGAACCATATAAAAACAAATTTCAAGATTATTTTAAACAACAACAAAAAGAAAAACTTTTTTTTGAAATTCCAGATATCTCACCAAAACTTACTTACCAAATTGAAAATATTGAAAAACCATCTTTTACATTGCATTATATTTCTCATCCCTTAGATAAAAGTAAAATTGAAAATGAAATTGTTAAAAAATACCTCGCTTACATTTCTGAAAGAGATTAAATTTAATTTAACTATAAAAAATTAAAAAAATAATATGCTTTAAGTATAAATAGAAAAATCTACAAAAAATAAGTTTAATTAACTAAATTAACACATGCTTATTTAAGTAAGGTATTAATTTACGTTTTTTTAGTTCGTTTTAAAAATTTTTACTATATAAGTAAAAAAACATTATAAGGGCAGACTAAATTAATATAAATTGATACATACTTAATTAAGGCACTAATTTACGTGTTTTTTTATTTAATAATTCGTTCTTAATATTTTTATATTCAGAATAAATATTTAATTTTTTCTCCCAAATATTTTTTTGATCTGTTGGAACATCTGCATTATTAATAGTTTCAGTTAGAATTTTAACCCATTTATAACGCCATAGCTCCATTTTTTTCTTATCATTCCATTCTCTATTTTTATTACAAAATTTACCATTTTTATATGTACGCAATGTACACATTAAATAACCAGTATAATCTATTAAATTTTTGTTTTCTTCAGTTTTTATTTTATTTTTTGATATAAGTTTTTCTATTAAAGAATAATTGTTTTGATCTTTTTTTCTTGAATGAATAGAGCAGTCAGCTATCATTCCTTCGTTAACAAGATTGGTTGCAAATTTTATTATAGCTTCTTTAGTTTGTTCAAGAGTTAAAAAATAAGGCATAGAAACTTCAAATAATCTTGAAAATTGAGCATCATCTCTTTTTTCATTTATAAATACATTTTGCCATAAAATATTTCTTGCATTAGAAATTAGATTGTTTTTATTTTTTCTAAATTTTAGGTATTCTGGCAAGTGAGTATATAAACTTGATTGTTTATCAGGAAGTATAATACCATTCCATAAAACAATATCTTTTGTGTTGCTTATATAATTTTTTAAATTATTAATATCTGTTTGGTCTTCTCCAGAATAATAAGAAATAGCTTCTAATGGATGAGAATTTTTTCTATTTAAAATTGAAACTCTATATAAATATTGTTTAAACATTATTATTTTTACTAAATTTATTCTTATTTAATTATATATATATTTTGTATATATACAAATTTTTAAGATTAAAAATCAATCTTAAACTCAGATTTAAACAATTGACTTACTTATTATTACTATGATTTTTTTTATATAAATGCTAATCTAATAAATTAGAATATTTTTTAAGTATTAGTATTGTTGATTTTAATCATTTTTACTAATTTTTTAAAAACTTTTGTTTAGTAAAAATGTAATTGCAAAATATGTGTTTTGATAGTTTTGTAAATTTTAATTTTGTATATATACATTTTTTATCATCTACAATAAATTTTAAATATTAAATAGTTATATAAAATTTTGTTCTAAAACTATTATTTAAGTTTATTTAATTGATTATATAATTAATGATATTTATAAAACTTTTTAAATTTACTTTTAAAATAAATGTGTTTGTTTGTAATAATTTAAAATAAAATAGCATAAAACATTAATATCAAATTAATTATTATATCTTATATCTTATCTTGTAAAAACATAAAATCTTTATTGTAAAATCTGACACAGACAAATTTTAGTGAAATTATGGTTTTAGTGTTTAGTATTTGTATTAAAAATAGTCAAAACCAGTAATTATTAAATACAAAAACTATTTCTTTTTTTGTTATTTTTATTATTATTTTTATATTCTTTAGGATATTCTAAAGTTGGGAATTGCACGTCTTTTAAATCCTTTTTAAAAGTTTCTTTAACCCATTCATTTCCAAATTCTTTTTTCAAATTATCAATTAAGGCTGGTTCATATTTAATATTTAAAGATTGAATTTTTTGATTACGGCGTCCTGTTGAACCAGGAATACATAAAATTACTTCTGCTTCTGATTTTGAATGTTCTATAATGTATGGTTTACAAATTTCATCAAATCTTTGAATTTTTATAGGATTATTTTCGCTTCCAACAAAAACCTTATCTATAAGAAGTTTTTTTGTTTGTTCAAAATTAAATGCTTGAGAACAAGTTATCATTATTGAATTTGTTTGTGAATCAGGTTTTAACTTTAACTTTAACGAGACAAATGCATCTGGTTTTAACCAATCTTTATTTTTTGTAATTAAATCAGCAAACATCATAACACTAATAGTTGTAGTCCCATCAGTAATACTTACAGTAGCGCCTTTTTTACTTTTCCACCAATCAATGCTTTCAATCAAAGCGCCAACATAAACTTCAGTTATACCTTCATTATATTTATTATCAATTTCTGAAAGTTTTGTGGCAACATCAAACCCATTAAGCTGTTTTATGTAATATGAAGTATAAGGGTTAAAGCTATAAAAATAACCCATAACTGATTTTTCATTTTTTATTAAAGCTAAATTATCCCAAGCTTTAATGTCTGGTAATGCTGGCCTAACCAACTCAATAGTTTTCTTAGATTTTCTAGTTTTAGTCTTAGATACTGATTTTTCATCAAGTATAGAATCTCCTAAAACTGAAGTATTTTCCAATTGTTTTTTTCTAAATTTAACCACATAATCTAAACCCTCAGAAATAGCTTCAAATAATTGAGCGCGATTTGCATTTAAACTATCAAATACGCCAGCTTTTACCATAGCTTCAATTACTCTCTTATTTACGTTTCCACGACCTGCTCTTTCTAAGAAATTATAAAAATCTGTGTAAGGACCATTTGCTTCTCTTTCTTTTTCAATAGCAAGAACAGCTTTTTCTCCAACACCTTTAATTGCACCTAACCCATAACGAATTTTTTTATCGCCTTCAACTGTAAAATTATAATTAGACTGATTAATATCTGGAGGCAAAACTTCAATATCGTTATTTCTTGCATCATTTACAAGTATCGCAATCTTGTCAGTATCTAAAATTGTAATATGTGAATTTAAGTTAGCTGTTAAAAATTCCTCAGGAAAATAAGTTTTTAGATAAGCGGTTTGATATGCTAAATATGAATAAGCAACAGAATGAGATTTATTAAAACCATAACCAGCAAACTTTTCCATAAAATCAAATATTTTGTTGGCTGTTGTTTCATCAATATTATTTTTTTTAGCACCATCAACAAATTTGCTGCGATGCTCTCTCATTTCTTCTGGTTTTTTCTTTCCCATTGCTCTTCTTAAGAGATCAGCTTCTCCTAAAGAATATCCAGCAATAATTTGCGCGCATTGCATAACTTGCTCTTGATAAATCATATATCCATATGTTTCTTTCAGTATTTCACGAAGACTTGGATGTAGATATTGTCTTTCTTTTTCTGGCAAGTTTTTAGCATTAAGCCATTCATCAATAATATCCATTGGTCCTGGGCGGTATAAGGCATTAATAGCTACAAGATCTTCTAATTTTTTTGGTTGTGCCCTTTTTAGTACAGCAGTCATTCCAGGGCTTTCAAATTGAAAAATGCCGATAGTATTTCCTTTACAAAAAATATGTTCATAAACTTTTTCATCTTTTATATTAATTTTTCTTAGATTAAATGGTTTTTCGCCTTTCTTTGCCCTTCTTTCATTAATCAAATCAATAGCAGATTTAATGATAGTTAAGTTTCTTAATCCAAGAAAATCAAATTTTACTAATCCAACTTTTTCAATATCTGACATTTCAAATTGAGTAGATGGATGAGAATCTGGATCTAATGTATACAGTGGTGTAAAATCAGTTAATTTTGTTGGGGCAATAACTACGCCAGCAGCATGTGTTCCTATTTGCTTGGTTATACCTTCTAAATTTTTAGCAATATCAATTAATTTTTTAACATCAGGTTCATTATTGTAACGGGCAAGCAATCTTTCATCTGGATTAATAATCCATTCGCCATTAGCATCCTGTTCTCCAAAAATAAACTCTTTCAGTGTAATTGGTCTAACAGGATTAATATTAATCATTTTGGCTAAAGTATCTACGAAATCGTAGTTATAACCCAACGCCCTACCAACATCACGCACAGCTGATTTTGCTGCCATAGTACCAAATGTACCAATTTGGCAAACAGATTCTTCACCATATTTTTGTCTTACATAATCATAAACTTCATTTCTTCTTGCTTGGCAAAAGTCAACATCAAAGTCAGGCATAGACACACGCTCTGGATTTAAAAAACGTTCAAAAAGAAGATTGTACGGTATGGGATCTATGTCTGTAATTTTCATTGCATAGGCAACCAAAGAACCTGCACCTGAACCACGACCAGGGCCAACAGGAATATCATGTTCTTTTGCCCAGTTAATGAAATCAGCTACAATTAAAAAATATCCAGGAAATCCCATTTCTTTAATAATATTGATTTCTTTTTCAAGTCGTTCTTCGTACTTAGCGCGAACAGATTCTTTTTCTACTTTATTTGGAAAATCTTCTTCTAATCTTTCTTGTAAACCTTTTCTTGCGAGATTAGTAAAATAAGTATTAGTATCTTCGCCATTTGGTGTTGGAAAATTTGGTAAATATAATTTATGGTTGACACCAAAAGGTAATTCAACATTGCATTTTTTTGCAATTGCTACTGTATTGTTTAATGCTTGAGGAATATCGGCAAATAACTCTTCCATTTCTTCTTTTGTTTTGAAATACATTTCTTTATTAAAAGGTTTTTTGCGCTTTAAACTAAACAAAACTTCACTATGACCAATACAATAGCGAGTTTCGTGGGCAACAAAATCTTCTTTTTCTAGAAAAAAAACTGGATGGGTAGCTACAGGAGGAATTTTTAATTTTCTACAAATTTCAATAGCGCCATCCATATAAATTTCTTCATATTGTGTCCCGTCTCTTTGAAGTTCAATATAAAAATCATCTCCGAAAAAATTTTTCATTTGATATGCAATTTCTAAGGCTTCTTCTTTTTTTCCTTCAATGATTTTTTGGCCAATAAGACCTTGGCTTCCGCCAGATAACACAATTACATCTCTTAGCTCACCTAGATATTCCTCTTTAGCAGGAGCAAAATCGGTTTTTCTATTTTCAAGATACGCTTTACTATTAAAAGCTATAAGGCTTTTATAGCCGGTTATGTTTTTTGCTAAAAGTGTTAGTTGATAAGTATTACCATTATCTTGTTCAATAGTCGCATCTATTCCTATGATAGGTTTTATTATTTTATTTTCATAATTTTCATCTTTTTTAACACATTCTTCGTAAAATTTTATGCTTCCAAACATACCGTTTAAATCGGTAATTGCTAGCATTTCCATTCCATTAGCTTTAGCTTTTTTAACGAGATCAGTGATTCTATTTAAACCTTGATTAATTGAAAATTCTGTATGTACTTTTAAATGTACAAAATCCATTAATTTTCTCCAATTCAAAGTCTTTTATTCATATATTTTAAATAGTTTAGGGGAAAAAATAAAGACAATATTTAAACACTAAATTATTATAAATTTAAATTATCATTTATTTATAAAAAAATTTTAATAGTACTTTGAAAACAAAAGAAAAACTGTTTTATGCTATTTGCAATAATGTATATGATTACATAACACACTTACTGTGATAAAAAACTATTTATTATAGTAATAGTTAAATTACAGTAGAATTTAAAATTACAGTTATTTAAAATAAAAAATAAAAAATATCTACATAGATATTTTAGACCCAACATTTTAAAATTCCTTTTATGGTTTTTTAAAGAATATAAAGTTTACATATAATTATATCAACACATCATAACTTAAAACTGTTCTACATGTAGCTTCTAATTATTCTAGTTATGAATTACAATAAAAAGGTTTAGCTCAAGAAGGCAATATAAGTCTAATGCAAGCAGTTAAAAAAATTTTAATTTAAAATATGAAATTCGTATACACCTAAATGTTAATTTAAATAAAATCAGAAATACAAAGTTATATCTTAAAAAACTGGAAAATTGTAGATATAGTAATAACAAAAATTTTAAGAAAAATATGAAAAAATATTTTTAAGAAAAATATTTGAAAAATACTTCAAATATTCCTTAACTTTTAAAAAGACAAAAAAAGGATTGGTGAGATTTAGAGTTCTAAAAAAAAGAATTTACTACATTATATAACATACACAAAAACTAAAAAATAATTTTTTATTAAAAAAGCAGATTAAACAAAAACTGAAGTAAAAGATTTTATTTTAAATAATTATAATACGCCAAATGTAGCAAGATTATAATAAATGAATTTTTGTTTCTATATATTGTCTTTTTAGATTATTTAAAAGCTTATCGTATTTGGCAATCTGTAATTTAGCCTTTCTTAAAGCCAAATTAAATTCATCTTTTGAATCAAAAGATTCTTCATCTAAACGATCAAATCCTAATTCCTTTCCAGTCAATCCATTTAAATAAAATAAACGCATGTCGTAAATATTTTTATCATCATGTCTAGCAAATAGTAAGAATTCTCTTACATATTTATCAAAATCTATTCGTATTTCGTTAATCGCTTCTTTAATATCTGTTTGTTCAAAACTATCTGAAACAAGGTTTGCTGCTTTAACTGACATAAGAAAAATTATTAATGATGTGTGTGTTATGGCTACTTTAAATTGTTCTAAATACTTTTTTTCCTCAAGTTTTTTCTTCAGAGATTTTGCTTTTTCAGGATTTACATCATTAAGATTTGATAAATATTCCTCTACTGCCTCTATGGCTTGATGTGGGTAGTTTATAAAACTTTCTTTAGTTAGTTCTTCTAATGTTCCAATTTTATTATTCATAATGTTTATTTATTTTTCAAAAATATTATTTAATAAGTCTTAGCTGTCAAGAATGTAAAATTTAGTTAAAAATCTTTACTATAGCCCTTAAAAAGACTTTTTAAATTAACATAAAATAAAAACGAATTTACATAATTGACATTTTATGATAAATAATCTATTTAAGACATAAATATAAAATTTGCTGTAATTGCAACCAATATAGAAAACTTAATATTTTTATTTGTAGAATACAATATACTCAATTTTTCTGAGTAAAGTTGAAATATTTATTTTTTAGGATAAAGATTAGTTAATATTTTATATATATTGGTTAAGGAGTTTTATATGAAAAAAATAATTCTATTTAGTTTTGCTGCAATTTTTCTTTATTTCTCTAACACCTCAATGGCAGTAACAATAATAACGCGCGATAAAGCAAAAGAAACTAATGCCTATTCAAAAGTTCCGAATGTTAGAATAGATTATCATGATGACTTAGGAAATCTATCAAGAATAGAAACAAATAATAGTTCTATTAATATTAGTAATAATAAATCTACAGCACAAATAGTGAATAGTGGTTCTGATTATGATATAAAAATTAGTAATGAAGATAAATTTAAAAAAGACAACAAAGAAGAAAAATTAACTTCTAACCAAGATGATTCTCAATATAATCATGACATAAGTGAAACAAAATTATGTACACAGGAAAGTTCTCCTTCTTCAACAAGCTCATCTGCTCATGTAAAATCTAGTACTACCAATAGTCAGCCATTTAAATTTGATATTATTACTCATGATATCAGTCTTTGGAATCGGTCTACAATTGAGCAAATTGAAGCGAATAGCAAAAAAAATTTAGAAAAACTTTATTCTGATTTTTTAATAAAAAATACTAAAATAATTGAAAAATAACTGAAGCTAGTTATTACTATTACTATTAATGTGTTTCAATTAAAGAAAAATATAAAACGCATTAAATTTTTAATTGAAAAAAGAACTCCATATATACCGAATTTTTTGGATCCTTGGGTTATTTTAAAAATAGTTTTAATTTCTATTTTAATATTAATTTTATATTCTTTTGCTGTAATAAACAGAACATCAGAATTTCCAACTGTTTTTTTAACTAATTTAGAACTTTTTTTACCTTACTTATTAATTCAATTGTTTTTATTAATTTTGAGTTCAAAAATTATTAAAATTTTAAAGCCAATAAATGCGGTTTTGTATCTTATCTTTTTAAACTTTATATCAGTTTATTTTACATACGGAATTACTAATACATTTGATAATATATTTTCTGACTTAGACACAAGCTTAACTAAATTTGGTTTATCATATGGAATGTTATTTTTCTATCTTATTTATTTTGATTGGAGAGAAAAAAACTTACACCCAAGTCAATTGCAGGCGCAATTAAGTTTTTTGCAATCTAAAATGCGCCCACATTTTTTATTTAATACATTAAACTCAATAGCATCTTTAATAAAAAAAGAACCAGACATTGCCAAAAAAATGCTTTTAAATTTGTCAGAACTATTAAGAGTAAGTCTGAAAGAAGAAAATACTTATATGCATTCTTTAGATAAAGAAATCAATTTATGCCAAAAATATTTAGAAATTGAAAAAATTAGATTAGGAGATAGATTAGAGATTGTATGGGATATACAAAAATCTGTTGAAAAAGTTCTTATTCCAAAATTATCTATTCAACCTTTAATAGAAAATAGTATATTACATGGAATTCAGCACTTAGAAAATGGTGGAAAAATTGAAATTTCTATTAGAAAAAGTCTTCTGTCTAGACTTATTGTTGAAATTAAGAATTCTAAACCAACTGAGCCAATTAAACTTAAAGAAAAAAGTAATAAAATAAGCATAAAAAATATTATTGAGAGATTAAATATATGCTTTAATGGAGACGTTTCTTTTACAACTAAAAATTATGGCGATGTATTTTATGTTAGTTTTGAAATTCCGATTATTGTAAATAAAGAATAACTTATAAAAAATAAATTAAAAATGTTGAAATTAGAAATAATTATATTTTAAAATAAAAGATTAAATCTTAAGACTTTAATTAGAACAACTTATACTAATTTATTTTAGTATTTTATAATTTATTTTAGTATTTTAATTAGGAAAAACTGTAAAACAAAAAAATTTTTTTAAAAAACCATATAAAAAATTAATTAAAATAATTGTATTTCAAGAAATAAAAACTTATAATTAAATATTAAAGTAGATAAAAAAACATAAAAATGGGAATACAACTTAATGCTGTAAAAAACTTTTGTGAAGAAGGATTTAAAAATTTCAAGCTAATACCGTTGTCTTTTAAATTTCCTTTAAAATTTCCTTTATTTGAAATTACTGAAAGCACGTACAAAGAAGCTGTGATTGAAGTCATAGCTGAAAAAGTAAGATTAGCTATAGATTATGGTAAATATAGGCATTCTGCTTTTGATAAGAAAGTTGGTTATAATGATCTTTTAGAGGCACAGAAAGCAAAATTGGAAAATCGCGCTTCCAAAATTCAAGAAGAGCAATTTGCATATGCTGAAAAGATTTTACCAATTCAAATGAAAAAAGATTCAAACATGAATTATGATGAAATTCAAAGAAAATCTTTGATAGAATCGTGTACGTCAAGATTAAAATACAGTTTGGCTAATATTGAATTTATGTTTGATCCATTTGAAAAATCAATTGAAGTTGTAAATGAAAAAAATAAATTTGCTGCAACTATGATTATGTTAAAAGAATTAATGCCTTTAGCATATCGTCAAATTAAATTATCACTGCAAGATTATCCGAATAAATCGTTAATAAATGAGCTAAAAGAGCTTGAAGAATCACCTAATACTTTAGTTATTGGACATATTTATAAAATTAACCCAGAAATTGTTGAAAAGAATTTTCCAAAAGAAGCTCGGTATTTAAGGTCTCTTGATGATGCTTTTTATGAAATAAATAATTATAAAAAACTTATAAAATATAACTAAATTTTAGTTTTATTCTTTACTTTTTTAAATTTTATATTAGTTTTATAAAAACCTTATGAAACTTTATGAAGGACTGTCATATTTATTTATTTAAAAATATAGCCAACTTAAAAAAAGTAGTGGGCTATGTTACTTTAAAAGATCAATTTGTAAATGGTGATTTTATTAAAGAAGCACATGTCTTATTGTATCTTAGTCATGATCTAGTAGATAAAAAAGAAGTTTTATTTAAAAAAATTCAAAAACATCTTATTTCTGGACATGAATATACTATTCAAGAGTATAAACAAAAATATGCCACTCAAATAAAACATATTAATGAATATCTTGAAATTCATGACCAAAAGTTATCATGGTTAGAAATATTTCAGGTCGCTACAATTATATGTGATGAACAAATTAATAGTTCTACTATAAAAGTGTCAATACAAAAAATAAACCAATTTAAAAAAGATATTTATAAACTTTTTTAGTTTAATTTAGTTAAATTTAAACTAACTTGTTTACGTAATTCATTTATGATTTATTGACATTATTTATAAAATAATGTATAGCTAAAATAATGCATAGCGAAGACAAAAAAGTTTTTTAAGATTTTATTGTTTAACATACATAAAATAATAATGAAATATAATAAATTAGGGGATAAATATGGATAAACAAACACTTATGGCAAAAAGACAAGAGTTTTTTAAATCAATACTTAAGTGTTTAAGTGATGGGCCGTCTAAAATTGATAAAATCTTAAATCAAGATAAATATTATATTAAACCTGATTTAGAAAATTCATTTATTAATAGTGAATATGGTGATATGATTATTCAAATTAATGGTGAATTTTATGAAAAAAAATTTAATGTTTTTTATTCATTTTGGCAGCCTGGCGATATTTTAAAGATTGGGATTGCAATAAATGACGACGAATTACAAGGCGCTTTTATTTCTGATACATATAACGAAATTTATTATATTTGGGGTTTAAAAAATGAACCTGTAGTAGATGCATCTCACGGGTGTGCCTTATATGATTGGGAATTTGAAGTCCCAAATCTTTATGACGATTATAAAAATCAAGAAAGATTTATTCTTGGCGTCAGACATATGCATTTTAGAGTCATGAGAATCATGCATGATGAATGCGAAAGAGCTTTTTTTAATAATAAAACTAACGTAATGATAATTTGAAAAATAATTAAAACTTTGATAAGTTAAAACAAAAATTTAAATTATTATTATCATAAATTATAAAAAATATTTGTGTCTAACTTTTAATCCATAATATTCAATGTTAAAATATTAAGAAAATAATTAACTAAAACAAAAGTTTAAATTTTTATCTGTCATAAACTACAAAAAATATAAAAGTTTTTTTATTTAATTTTTTAATTCGTAAGATCTAATATTAAAATATCAGCTTAAGCTTTCAAGCGCCTCTATTCTCTTTTTTATTGGTGGATGTGTTGCTAAAAGTTTAAGAAACTTATTTTTACCACCAAAAATGCCAAATGCTTTAAGGTGTCCACTTAATGCACTTTCTGCATCTTGTTCACTTAACCTATATAAAGCATTAATCATTGCTTGTTTACTTGCTAATTTTGCACCACCTCTATCTGCAGCAAATTCTCTTCTGCGAGAATGATAGGCCACAACTATAGAGGCTAAAATACCAAAAAATATTTCTAAGACTATTACCGAAATCATATAAGCTATGCCAGGGCTTTCGTTATTATTTTCATTATTGCTAAACATTTTGTCTATGGCAAACCCTATTATTCTAGCTATAAATATTACAAACGTGTTTAATACACCTTGTAGCAGAGTACTAGTTACCATATCGCCATTTGCAATATGTGATATCTCGTGTCCTATAACTGCTTCAATTTCATCCTTACGCATTCCATTCAGCAATCCACTTGACACAGCAACTAAAGCATTATTTTTAGATGGGCCAGTTGCAAATGCATTCATTACCGGAGAGTCGTATATTGCAACCTCTGGCATTGCTATTTTCATTTGTCTTGAATATTTTTTAACAACATCAATAAGCCATGCTGCCTCTGGGCTTTCATTTCCATTAATTATTTTTAGCCTCATTGACCATTTTGCAATTATTTTTGAAATCATAAGAGAAATAAAAGCTCCTCCAAAGCCAAATATTGCTGCAAAAACTAATAAATTATTTAAATTAATTCCGTGTGGCTCTATGTAATTATTTATTCCTAACAAATTAGTTGTAATTCCCAAAGTCACAATAATAGCTAAGTTTGTAAGAACAAATAGAACAATTCTTGTCATTTTTATCTCCTCTGCGTATTTCTATTTTAAATAAATATATCTATTTTTATTTTTAAAACAATATGTTATTTTATAACAACTATTTAAAAATTTTTGGCATACCGAAAGTCATAAAAGAAGATATTTTTATAATATTTTAAATTAAATAAATAAGATGTTATATAATAGCTATTAAAAACTTTTAGTATGCTAAAAGTAGTGGAAAAAAGATATTTTTATAATATAAACCTTAAATAGAAATCTATGTTTTTTATTGTAAACTTTATTGTAAGAAATAGTTAAATTTAATAAAAAAATAAAAAATGATTTTTAAATAAAATACAAAACATGAATTTAAACCTAAACCTAAAAATTTATTAATACGTAATACGTATGTTTTTTCTGCAAAATCTTTATTTTAAACATAGAGTTTATACAAAATTTTATCAAGATTTGGATAGAATCCACAAAAATAAAACTGCTATTATTCTTATGGATACAGATTCAGCGTTAATCATTGTAATTATTATTAATTTTAAAGCTATTCTTTTTAAAAAAAGAAAAAATTCTTCTTTATTAATCAAAAAATTTACATTTTGTCGGAAAATTGCAAATAATATTCCATCTGAAATATATGACTTGGTCAAAAAATACAAAAATAATTTAGTTTTAGTCCAAAATGAATATTTTGTTGAAATGTTAAGTAAAATTATTAATCAAGTAAAAATTCTTTATAATTTAACTTTTGAGCAACAATATAATATATGGAATGAAATTTTTTCTCTAGATGAGAATTATTTTAAATCTAATAATAAAATTATTAATTGCACTTTAAACAGCGAAAGAAATAAATGGATAGACTAATCTATTTGTCTTTATCTTTTAGATTCAAGTGAAAATTATTTTAAATCTAATAATAGAATTATTAACTATAATTTAATAAATAGTAAATTTTTAATTTTAGATAATAAAAATTATTTTTGAATTTAATAATAAAATTATTAAATTATAATTATATAAGCGCTAATAAGAATTATAAATTTTAAGTTAATTTTATATTTTAAAATTTAGATAAAAACAGTTTTTTTGAAATAAAATAAAAAATTATTAAATTGTAATTTAATAATTACATAAATAGATTAACTATCTTTTTCTTTTTCGTTTAAATATTGCTTAGATACAAAAGACGGATTTTTAAATGGATTATGTGTATTTAATATCGCAAGCTTAATATTAGAAAACCTATTTATCATATTTATATTGTTTTCAAATTTTTCATACTCCATAACCACAAAATTATAAGGATTTGGTATATCTTTGACATATCTTTCATAATCTGAAGTACAAAATATAACAACATTTTTCTTTTGTTTTGCAAAAAACTTAAAAAAATTTTCTCTTTTATCTTCTTTTATAAGAAGATTTAAAATGCTTTCTTCTGTGATTAGTGTTTTTTATTTTTGTCTTCTATAAATTTTTTTAAAGTTTGAGCAAATTTGATTATATGATTGGAATAGTTTAATAAATTTCTTTCTTCAAGAGTTGGAATTAATATTAAAAAGTCTTTTTCGCTTGAAATTTCTTCAATATATTTGTATAACAACAAGACAGAATTTTTACCTTTTATAAAAACACTGTGAAAATTATTTGTATTAAATATTAATTTCCAATTACGTATTTGTTTATTCATTTTGACATTTATTAAAGAATTTTTAATATTTCATAAATTAAATTTAAATATAAATATTAAAATGATAAGAAAACGGCATATAAAATTTATTATAATATCTTTTTTTTGTTTAATTGGAGTTTCTTTTAATAGCTATGCGTTTTCTTTTAAAGAATTTATTATAGATCTTATTAATTCAAGACCTGGAAGTAAATATTATGAAGAAACAGAAGGAAAAGACCTAACTAAATTTACTGAATCAAATCAATGTGAAAAACATTATATATGGGGAAGACCAACAATAAAAGATAAAGTAGTTAATAACCGTTCTTTATTTATTTGTAGAAAAAATTTTGCTATTCAATTTGACTCAAAGCTTAAAGTTCCACTATGGGTAAGTGAAGTTTTGAATAGAGAACCAATAATAACCAGACAACATAATTTAAATGTTAAATTTAAATTAGACGATGATTTACCATCAAAAATGCAACCTACTTATGAGGATTATTTAAATACTCAATATTTTCCTGTTCAATTAGCGACAGTTTATAATATGTCATTAACTGACTATAATAAAAATAATTTAAAATTAAATCAGGAATATTTTAATTTCTCTAATACAGCTCCTATGGTTAGAGAAAATTTAGGTAACACCATTTGGATTGAACTAGAAGAACAAGTGCGTGCTTGGGTTATGCAAAAAGGTAAACTTATAATTACTACTGGTGTTATTTATTTAAATGGACAAACAAATGGTTCTTTAAAAAAATCAGGCACCTTGATTCCAACTCATTTTTATAAAATAATTACACACTCAAATAGTCGCGGAACTGTTGCTTTTATTATTCCAAATAAAGAAATTCTCACTAAATACACAAAAAAACTGAACAATCCTAAAAATGCTTTCAAATGCAATGGTGGGCCATGCAGTTTATCAAATTTTATTGTTTCAGTTAAAGAGATAGAAAGAGTAACAAATACAGAGTTTTATCCTCAATTGACACCGCAATTAGCAGCTCAAGTTAAATTTTAGAAAGAGAACCTAACTACTGGAATAATATTATAAAATATAAAAGTAATAAAAAGTTTTGTTAATTTTAAAAAATTATCCTAAAACATTTATTTATGAATAAAACACATTTTTGTAAAAATATAATTTTATTTATTTAAAACAAAAATGATATTTTAATTTTTATTGATTTTAAGGATTTAAAAATTTAATTTAAAATATTAATTTATAAACAAAATATCTTTTACCGAAAGTAAAGTTTTATTTATATTTATTTATATTTATTTATATTTATATTTATTTATATTTATATTTTTAAAGTAATATATTTATTATAAGATACATAAATACGAAAAAATGATATTATAATTTTTAATTTTAAGAATCAGGTTTTATTTATGAACAAAACATCTTTTATTAAAAGCGTAATTTTAATATTTTTAATTATATTACCATTTTTATCTTACGCCGAACAGTATAAAACTGAAGAAAACGAATATTTTGCTGTTAATTATTTAAATCAGTATACATTTGATGAGACAAATCATATTGTTAAAGATGTTTTGTTTAAAACTATTAGCAAAGAAAAAAAACATTTACCATTTTTACAAATTAAAATAGAAATTAATGAGAATATTTTATCGCGTTCTTATACTAAACACGAAAACGAACAATGTATTATTAATATCAAATATAGAGATAAAAACCCTATTTTATTAAGTAATTTTGAAAACGACTTACGTTTTATTTTATGGCATGAGATTGGCCATTGTTTGCTTGGCAGAAAAGTACTTAAAGAAACACCATTTAATTGGATTATTCAAGTTGATAACAAAGATGAATTAAATAGAAAGATTGAGTATTTAACAGATTTATCAGTTAATACTATTAAAAATAAAAAATTTAGAATTGCCCCTCCAAAAGCAGCATATCATGAAATATTCGCTGACATATATGCTATAATGTGGCTGGTTGTATTTGAAAATAATTTGCAAGAAATACTTATTTTAAGTGAAAAAAGAATAGAAGAACTAATGGGAAATCCAATTGGGAATCCATATGCTTCTGGTTTTGCAATACCACTTTTTTTAGAATATTCAACAAAAAGAGATAGCAATTATTCTTTAGACGACTTAAAAGCTATTGCACAGAAAGGATTTATAAAGTATTTAATATTCTTGGAAAATATTTATGGTAAAAACCTAAAAAATAATTTTAAAAAACCTAACAAGATGTAATGATTATTTTTAGATAACAAATAACTGAAGCTATTGTCAAAAATGAGTTCATTGATTATTCTAGTATTTTTAAAAAATATTCATGATAAAAATATAAAAATCTAAAAGATAGCTTTAAAAATACTCAATAAAAAGAGATAGTAATTATTTTTTATATGACTTAAAAATTATTGCGTAAAAAAGATTTATTAAGTATTTGATATTTGATATTTTAATTACAATGAAAAACATAAAAGATAAAAAGGAGTTATTTTATGATTAAATTTAAACCATTTGAAAATGATTCACAATCAATGACTATAGGAAATGGAAATGGTATTACTATAGAAAATGGAATTGAAGAAATTATTATTTATGGTGACATAACTATAAACAAAGATACTGATCCTGCTGTTATTGATTCTTTAATTGATGTATTTATTGAAATAAAAAAGAATTTAAACAAAAAATCAACAAATAAATTGAAAAACTAAATTAATTACTAAAAACTTTTTAGTTGTATTAATGATTTAACAAAATAGGATTTATTTTTTAAAAAAGTAATTTAAACTAAGTTAAAAATCAATAAATAAATTAAAAACAAATAATCTTATTCTAACATTGCTTAACATTGCTAAAAACTTTTATAAGATTTGTATTTGTATTTTTTGAGTAAATACAATTTAAATAAAAAAATCAATAAATATTTTTGAAATATTTTGACATTATTAAAAACTTTTGTATTTGTATTGATAATTTAACAAAAGTAGGAAGTATATGAGCAAAGTTATATTATTTTTAATAGACGACTTGCATTTAGAATATAGACCTAAAGAAATGCAAGATGCTTTTGCACAAGAACTTCATTCTCAACTTGTCATCTCTAAAAATGAAGGGAATATACCAATATTAGTTTGTGCAGGAGATATCTCAGAAAAAGATGCTGGTATAGAATGGGTATCTCAATTTAAAGTTGATACAGTTTATGTTTGTGGTAATCATGAATTTTGGAATAACGATTTTTATGAAGTTATTGATATTATAAGAGAAAAAGTCAAACAACCAGGATACGAACATATACATTTTCTTAATAATGATGAAGTTATTTTGCATGGAGTACGTTTTTTAGGAGCTACGCTTTGGACAGAATTAGGGCAAAGTTGGGCATGGTCTAAAAGAAACTATATCTTAAAACATTTCTTTTCAATGGCAGATTTTCGTAAAATTACTGCAAGAAAGTTCTATAAAGATACAAATAAAGTAGATGAAATGTTTAAAATGCTTATTGAAAATGGTGTAGATCCAGAACAAGCAACCAATTTGATTGCAACAGAATCTTTTAATCCACTTATTCAAATAGAGGAAAATTCTTTAAGTATTGACTTTATTAAAAATAAAATTCAAGAACCATTTCTAGGAAAAACAGTAGTAGTAACTCACCACCTTCCCGTTCCAGATCTATTTATTAAAAATTTAGACATGAATGAAGATATATTTACTGCTCCTTATATTAACAATAAGTCTGTTTATAAAGAATATAAAAAACAAAAAATTCCTCCAGAGAAAGATATTTTAATGGCCGGTTTTTATATTAATAATGCGCATTATCTTTTTTGTCACGATTTTTCTCCAGATATTTGGTTACACGGTCATTTTCATAATCCTGTAGATAATTTCATAGGAACAACAAGAATAGTTTCTGCCCCTGTTGGTTATTTAAAACAAAGTGATAAAATCAAAATAAAACAAATTGTTATTGGGAATGAAATTAGAGATTATATAGACAATTCAATAAGAGAAATTGAAGCATACAATTGGGAAGAAAAAATAAATAAAACACTTAAGTCATTTAAGCAGGCTATCAGTGATTTTTCAAAACCAATAATTGATGGGCAACTTAATGTTAACTCATTTTCGCCTATATTAACCGTATTTCAAGAACATCATCAAAGGAATTTAAAAGATGTTGAAATGTTTGTATCTAACATTTTGTATAATTTAATAAAAATGACAAACAAAAAAATAACTATTCCTAATCAATTATATATTACAAGCTTTAAATCAGGATTTGGGAAATGGGCTTCAAAAAACGAAAAAGTTTATATAGATATGTTAAACTTGACTTTAAATGAAAAATCATTCCTTTCCGAAGAAGGCTATAAAAAAAATAATGATGATAATAAAAATGAATTAGAACACTTTTCTGATTGGATTAAAGAAATAGATAAAATTGATAGCCAAGTCCTTAAATTTAAGAAAATTTTAATTGATTTCTTTAATTATTTAAAAAAGAGTAATAATTTAGATTATTTGATAAATCAAATGAATCAAAATAAATAACTGCTTATATTAATAAGAAAACATTTCAATATATAAAAAAATAAAAGAACTAAAAAATACTTTTATAGTAATGCTTTATAAGTAAATAATTTTAAAAAAATAATTGACCTAAGATTTATGGCTACATTTTAAAAAGAATATAAGTTATAACAAAAAATAGTAAATAAAAACATGAATATAAAATTGATTGTAAAATTATAGTAGTTAATTAAGATAATATAAAATATATTTAATAACTAATAATAATCAAAAAATTACTTTTATTTTTAAACAGTATCTTCTCATTTTAATAAAGTAGTAAATAAAACATAAGCATAAAATTGGTTGTAAAATTGTAGTAGTCTTTTTAAAATAATAAAAAATGTCTTTAATAGCTAATAAAAACTTTGATTTTCAAACAGCATCTTCTCATCTAAATAAAATTCGTTTGATATTTAATCCAACGATTGATGACTTAGCTAATACATTAGATGTTAGTAGACAAGAAATTTATGATTGGATTAATGGTAAATCAACACCTGTTCCTGAAAAATTTGAGCAAATTCGTATTCTTAGTTATGTCGCAGATGTTTTTAGAAACGCCGGTATAACTGATAGGTTTATTATACTAAAAATGAAGATATTTAAAGGACAATCTCTGATTGATTTGATAACTAAAAATCAACTTCAACCAATACATGTTCAGCACTTAATATCAGAAGTTTTAAAAATAAATGCCGCTTATGATAGATCTGGACTATCAAAGTTAAAAGCAAAACCATCTGATGACTGGTGTTCTGAAATATCTATTCCTGGACTTCCAGAATAAAAATGTTTTTTGGTTTATAAAAAAATACTTTTATAATATTTATTTATATTTTAATAGTTTAATAATTTGATGGTTTGCTATTATTATATAAATAGTTTAACATAAAGTGATAGATTTAAAAAATTAAAAAAAATTTAATAATATTTAGTTAAAAATTATTCCTAATAATATTTAACTAAAACAAGTTTGCTATTATAATATATAAGTAGTTCAAACATATAGATAAAAAACTGTGATTTAATAGATAAAGTAAAATACGTTTGTTATTGTAGTATATAAATAATAAATAAAAAATTATTCCAAATAATATTTAACTAAAATAAGTTTACTATTATAATATATAAGTAATTCAAACGTGTAAACAAAAACTGTGATTTATCAAAAAATAAAAAAATTAATCTCCAATGATCAATTGGTTAATGCCAATGATCTTACAAAAGAAATTTATAATTTTTTAAATTCTTCAGAATCTTCTTTAAATTCAGCCGTAGAAGATATTCTTTCACTTTATATTGAAAATTTTGAAAACGAAAAAATAAGAGATTTTTTTTCTGTTGGGTTTCATTTTCTTTTTTCGCAAGGGCTAACTTGGAATAACTTAAAGACTTTTGAAGTATATACAGATATAAATAGAACAGAAAAAAGACAATTTGTTGATCTTAATTTTTATCCCATAAAAGATTTAATTAAAAAATCATTTAATGATTATTTTTATCACGAATTTAATAAAAACTCTATAGGCCTAAGAGAAATTGCTAATAAAGCTTTTTCTGCTGATCTTATTGATTATAAACATTTAAAAGATGTTTGTACCAAACTTGAATTAAGTAAAAACAAAGAATTCTTACAAGATTTTATGAAATCTACGAGAACTTTTAGTCAGATGGAGCTGCTTTCTTCAACATTAAAAATTAGCCCATGGGTAATTATTTCAAAAGATAAAGAAATAGAAACATTATGGCCAACATATGTTTGGAATATGGAATTAGTTTATGGTCAAAGGAAAACTTATTTTGAATACAAAGAGAGACTTTTTTCAGATATAGAAGAATGGAACAACTTAGAAACACCTAACACAAGTAAATTAGATCTACAAAGCAGAATAGTATTTGCAGCTTCGCATGTTAATAACGAACGTTTTTTATCATGGTTTTTAAAACGAACAAATATCAAAAACGTCAATCTTGAATGTGTTGATTATCTTGTAAACCCAAATAAAAAAATGACCCTAAAAGAATGCCTTTTAAAAAAGGGCAAACTAAAAACAGTGAACAAATTTGAAAAAAATAAAAATACTAAAACTGATTTAGCTCATATTATCACTTCTCTTCCAGATAAACCAGATTTAATAACTAATAAAAAAGCCTTTTTAAAGCAATGGGTTAAAGGAATTGAAAACGAAATTGACTATACTTCAATTCTTAACGCAGTTTTAAAAACAAAACGCAGAAAACCAGAAAATAGGCCAGTAACTTATGTACAAATTGAAATAAGTTGTTACCTTCCAGTTAATGCTGAATATTTAGATAAATTAAAACAACACTTGGAAAGCAAAAAAAACAAATACAATGACCGTGAGTTGTTGTTGTCATTTGATGCATATAGAATAAATTCGGCTTTTATTTCATTTGTTAATTTGGCCTCTTGGTTAAAAGATAAACCAATAAATTGGAAATTAATTACTAATAAAGGGCGCACATTATTAGCTGAGTCCATTATTACATGCATGCAATCACCTGATATATATTATTTAGAACCATTAGCGCATTCTGATAGTACATTTATTCAAGCATTTAAAAATCTTTCCAAAGAAGACAAAAAAGAAGTATTTGCTGAAATTGTAGATAGCTGGGAAGAAATATGGACAAAAGAAATTTCAAATTATTACGAACGCTATGTTATTAATTATCCATTTGAAGAATCTCTTGTTTTCAGATTTATGAATGAATTATTAACGATTTGTATAAATGAGGACATAAAGTTTGATAAATCATTATTTAATGAGCAATGGAAAGAAATAAAAAATGTCTTTGAAAAATATTCTAAAAACGAAAAAGTAAAAATATTTTTATCGTCAGCAGAGGTTTTAGAGCTTAATAGTAATCTTTCAGTAAAAAACTCTTTACTAAGAAATAAATTTAATAAAATTAAATTATAAATTAAAATTTAAATTAAATTAAAAAGGTTTTAATATAAAATACATAAACATAAATTCTATTAACAAATTTTTCTATTAAAAAATAAATTAAAAAAATAAACTAAACTAAATAAATTTTAAATCAAACAAAATTAGAAAAGTTTTAATTTAAATTTAAAATATAATATATAAATTAAATTATCTTAATAAATTCTTTTGTTAAAAGATGAATTAAATAAACTTTAAATTAAGTGAAATTAAAAAACTTTTAGTCTAATAATATTTAAATCCATTAACAAATCCCTTATTAAAAAATAAGCTAGGTAAAATATTAAAATGTTAAATCAAAAAAAATAATAGAATTAAAGTATAAATTTAAATTAAATAAATTTAAATAAAACTCAAAATAAAGTTATTTAAAGCAACAAATGAATTAAATCTTACAAGCTCCTGATTCACAACTGTCATCTGTTTCATCACCACTGCCATCACGAGTATTACAATAATAAAGAGTTTTATGGCCAAGCTTATAGGCAAACAACAAATCATTGATTAATTTACTCATTTTAATTTCATCTTTTCTTGGATCGTAGGAGGTATTAACACTAATTGCTTGATCAACATATTTTTGTAAAACAGCGATTGTTTTTAAGTAGTCTCTAGTTTTTACCTGCCATAAAGTCTGATAATATGCTGCTAATTTAGAATATTCTGGAACTATTTGTGGCAAAACACCTTCTTTAGAGCCTTTAATAGAAATCATATCTCTTGGTGGCTCAATACCATTTGTTTCGTTAGCAAGTTGAGAAGAAGTTTCAGAAGGCATTAGCGCCATTAACGCTGCATTACGAATACCATATTTCTTTACTTTTTCTTTTAGATAATTCCAGTCCATTTTTGTTTTTGCTTTCAAAACTGATGTATCAATTGGAAAAATTCCATCGTGATATTTTGTTTTTACCGCTAATCCACCAAATTCTTTTGCTAAATCAATAGAAGCTTCTGTTATATAATAAGCCATTTTTTCCATCATTGTTTCAACTTCAGTAAGAGTATTTTCTTCGCCCCAATATAATCTTCCTTTAGCCATCCAATGAGCAAATCCGATAATACCAATACCTAATGGACGATATTTCATGCTATGACGATAAGCCGCTTCAATAGGATATTTTTGATAATCTAAAAGAGCATCAAGACCGCGAACGGCCATTTCGCAAACATCTTTTAATTTGGCTTCTTGACGTTGTGGGCCTGAACTTTCAGGATCAAGTTCTCCAAATGGAACGAATTTACCCCAGTTTATAGCTGATAATGTGCAAAGCCCAATTAAACCATTTTCTTCATGATATTTGGTATCTCCAGGATAAGTTACAGGTTCAGTTGGTAAAGTAATTTCAGTACAAAGATTAGTCATTTTAATCGGTTCATAAAATGAACCGTGAGTATTTACATGATCGGCGTGCATAATGTAAATACGACCAGTTTCAAAGCGTTCTTGCATTATCTTTGTAAATACATCTAAAGCAGGTAAAGTTTTCTTTGTAATATTGTTGTTTTTTTCATATTGTTTATAAAGTTTTTCAAATTCTTTATAATTGCTTGAATAAAATGCTTTATAGAGATCTGGCACTTCTTCAGGGCTAAAGAATGTTATTTCGCCTTTTTTAATTAGGCGCTCATAGAACAATTTGTTTATGTGAATACAATAATCAACAGTTCTTAAACGAGTTTCCTCTGTACCTTTGTTGTTTTTTAATTCAATTAATTTTTCAAACTCTAAATGCCAAATAGGATAATTAAATGTAGCTGAAGCGCCACGAACAGCACCTTGTGAACATGATTTTAAAGCGCCATTAAAATATTTAGCAAAAGGAATAACTCCTGTAGTCACAGCATCACCATTACGAACCTTTTGACCTTCTGCACGAATACTGCCAATACTTAAACCAATGCCAGCTTTTCTTGAAGCGTATTCAACAATAGCGGCAGCTGCTGCGTTAATGGATTTTAATGAATCTCCAGCTTCAATTAGTGTGCAAGAACTAAATTGTTTAACTTTAGTTCTTAGTCCTGCCATAATAGGAGTTGGTAATGAAATGTAATGTTGAGAAATAAGATCATAATATTTTTTTACATATTTCATTCTAACGCTTTTTGGATATTTACCAAAAAGTAAAGCTGCAACCATAATATATGGAAACTGGAATGATTCATATATTCTTTTGGTTTTGCGATCTTGAACGAGATATTTTTTTCTCATTTGCTCTGCACCAGCATATTTAAATAAATCATCACGACGATGATCAATCATGCTGTTTAATTCATCAATTTCTTCTTCAGTATATAAATCAAGGATATCTCTGGAATAACTACCATTTTCTATATTTGTTTTTATTACATCTAGAAGATGTGGTGGTATATTATTTCTAAATGCTTCTTTACGAACAGCAAACCATACAAGGCGAGCGGCTACTTGGTCATAATTTGGATAATCTTCTGAGATTAATTCAGATGCTGCTTTAATTAAAGTTTCGTGAATCTGTTTTGTTGGTATACCATCATAAAAATGCAATTGTGCATTCATTTCAATTTGTGATATAGAAACGCCTTTAATAGGATATAAGGCATCATCATTTTGTCCTTCACATGCCCAGGTTAAAACAGCATGTATTTTATTTAAATCTAGTTTTTGTTTTGAACCATCTCTCTTAGTTACTAACATAAGAAAACTCCTTATTTAATAAATTCAATT
>Ga0209721_1000557_pt1 | contig 32386 bp, 28 predicted proteins | sample TshhotsprinmetaG_FD_184139 | JGI IMG/M metagenome (GOLD analysis project Ga0209721, IMG submission 184139) | Hot spring microbial communities from South Africa to study Microbial Dark Matter (Phase II) - Tshipise hot spring metaG (SPAdes)... | ecosystem: Environmental > Aquatic > Thermal springs...
GAAAGATACATGGATGGAATACTCTCTCGCTACTCAAAGGCAGGGGGGGGAATTATCATGATCCTAAGGGGGGAAATGAGATGATCCTGTCCCCCTCTAAAGGGGGGATATAACATGATTCTTGACAGCTGAGAATGTTTTTTTGACTAAGAGGCATTTTAGCATGCCTCAGGAGGAGGCCTTAAATAGTATCAAGTCGCTCCAATGGATCGCCAATAACCCTAGCTCCCAGTGAGCTCTAACGTTAGGCCGAACTTATCTTTTTGTCATGGTCACCTCTTGACATATCACTAAGGAAGATTGTATCTTCTTTGTAGATACGCCATGGAGGTAATCTTATGAAGACACGTGTGCAGAAATGGGGCAACAGCCTTGCTTTACGGATTCCAAAGTCGTTTGCGGCTGAAGTGGGACTTGATTCGAATTCATCGGTTGAGATGTCGTTAAGGGAGGGGAAACTTGTTGTAGTTCCTTCTGAAAAACCAAAATTCACCCTCAGGCAACTCTTAGCGCGGGTGACCAAAGAAAACCTCCACCACGAGGTTGATACTGGCCCAGCGGTGGGAGGTGAGGTGTGGTAGACTCAAGGCGCTATATTCCTCAACGAGGTGATGTTATTTGGATTACCTTAAATCCCCAAGCAGGGCACGAGCAGGCTGGACGACGGCCTGCCCTAGTACTTTCCCCCGCCACTTATAATGGCAAAGTAGGGCTTGCTATTCTTTGTCCGCTAACGAATCAAATCAAAGGTTATCCCTTCGAGGTTCTCGTCCCTCCAGGGTTATCCATCACTGGAGCAATCTTGGCTGATCAAGTTAAGAATTTGGATTGGCGTGCCAGAGGCGCGGAATTGATATGTAGCTTGCCGCGTAGGACAGTGGTTGAAGTGTTGCAAAAACTTGCTACATTATTGTCAGCTTGAGGAGCGTAAGGTCGGGTGTTGTCTGAGGGAGTGATGCTGCCGAGTTGAAAGCTCGGGCAAGACCAGTGCCCTAAAGGTAAAGGGGGTCAGGTCTTTAATATTGACATTCAATGTGGGAGGGTGTAAAAAGATTGTATGGCGAGACCGCTGAGAATTGAATATGCTGGGGCTGTTTATCATGTGACCTCAAGGGGGAATGCGAGGAGATCTATTTTTAGGGACGATAAGGATCGAGCAATGTTGCTCAATATTTTGGAAGAGGTGAATGAACGGTATCATTGGCTCTGCCATGCCTATTGTCTTATGAGCAATCATTATCATCTGGTGATCGAAACACCGGATGGCAATCTTTCAAAAGGGATGCGGCACTTAAACGGTATTTATACGATGTGGTTTAACAGGCATCATGGGAGTGTTGGGCATGTTTTTCAAGGGAGGTATAAGGCTATTGTGATTCAGAGGGAGAGTTATTTGCTTGAAGTCTGTCGGTATGTGGTGTTGAATCCTGTTCGGGCTAAAATAGTAAGGATTCCTGAGCGATGGAGATGGAGCAGCTATCGGGCAACGGCAGGGATGGAGAAAGCCCATCCTTGTCTTAGTACAGATTGGGTTTTGGGTCAGTTTGGGTCAAAGAGAAGAGCAGCAGAGCAAAGGTATAGAGCATTTGTGAAGGAGGGGATAGGGGGGCATAGGATTTGGGAGGATGTTCGGGGTCAGAGTATTCTTGGGGAGAGTGATTTTGTAGAGGGGTTGATCGATTTTGTGAGGGGATATGAGGGGGTGGTAGAGATACCCAAGGGGCAAAGGTATGTGGCACGACCGAGTCTTGGAGAGATTTTTAAGGATGCAGAGGGGGAGAAGCCAAAGCGAGACGCAGGGATTGCAGAGGCAATCATGAGGTGGGGTTATAGTGGGAGAGAGGTGGCGAATCATTTGGGGCTTCATTATTCTACTGTGAGCAGGTTGATTAACGAGGGGAATACGAAAATATCAAAATTATGACCCGATCCCTGACCCCTCCGACCGAGGAAGAAATGTCTGAGATATCCGGACCGAACAGAAGCCAGGCAGGTCTATTTCTTTCAGGGGAGTGCACAGGGAAAGCGGAAGGTGGACATCCAATGGAAGCTCTATTGTATCGTGCATAACCTGATCAAGGTTCATCGATATGGAGAGGGTTTGGTGTGAGTGGGTTGATGGGTGGGGATCAGCATAGGAGCGATATCATGGGAATAAGAAGTTTTCCTCGCCATTGGGAGTCAAAAAGATAAGGAGTGTAACAGTTTCAGGGAGAGCAGGGAAAAATATCTTATCTTGGAGTGGACCGAAGGAGCCTTTTTTAAAAAACTGACTTTTTCTACAGACCCGTTAGCCCTCGCAAACGAAAACGTCAATCCTTGACACAATCTTTCTCTTAAAGGCTTCTCTTGGTTGCGGCTGGGGTCGGGCCAAGCCAACATAGCGATTCAAATTGTTGCTGTAACTGCAAGAGCGGTAACTATCGAGTTGAGTGGCATCTTTTGCTGGAGGGGACGCCCAAAAAACTGGGCGGGGCTCAGCGGGTAGTTCTATGCATTTATCAGACAAGAATGGACGGGGTTGAAAGATTTTAAAACCAGATCGGATCGTTCCTCCCTCTCCTTCTTAAATCTTACCCAAAGCTTTATCGCAGGCCTCGAGCGTTTGGTCCAAGTCTTTTTGGGTATGTGCCAGAGAGAAAAACCAGGCTTCATACTGGGAAGGGGGAAGGTAGACCCCCTGTTCCAGCATCTCAATAAAGAACTGAGCAAATCGTTTCGTATTGCTCATCTTCGCTGTCGTATAGTCTCTGACAGGGCCTTCTGTAAAGAAGAGGGTTAGCATTCCTGTTGCGAAATTGATCGAAATAGGGATTCTTCGCTCCTCAGTGATCTCTTCAATCTTCTCTACAAAATAGGCTGTTTTCTTCTCAAGGTCTTTGTAAACCTTTTGGGTCTTCAGATACTGCAGGGTCGCAATGCCTGCAGCCATGGCCATCGGGTTTCCAGAGAGCGTTCCTGCTTGATAGACGCCCCCCAGAGGAGCCACCTTCTCCATAATCTCCTCCCTGCCACCATAAGCGCCCACTGGTAAGCCTCCACCAATAATCTTACCAAGGCAGGTCAGATCTGCTTTTATCGCATAAAGTTCCTGCGCACCGCCATAAGCGACCCGAAATCCTGTGATCACCTCATCGAAGAGGAGAAGTATACCCTTTTCATCACAAACCTTTCTCAGACCCTCCAAAAAGCCTTTTTCAGGAAGAACGACTCCCATATTGCCTGCAATCGGCTCGACGATGATACAGGCAATCTGTTCAGGATACTGGTCAACCAGAAACCGAACTCTTTCCAAATCATTATACGGCGCTGTCAAAGTGTGTCTGGCCAACTCTTCAGGGACTCCAAGGCTATCTGGAATACCAAAAGTCGTCGCCCCAGAACCTGCCTTTACCAACAGGCTGTCTCCATGACCATGATAGCATCCTTCGAATTTAAGAATCTTATTCCTTCCCGTATATCCCCTTGCCACTCGAATGGCGCTCATCACAGCCTCTGTACCAGAACTGACCATCCTTACCAGCTCCATCGAGGGGAAAGCCTTTCTGATCTCATTGGCCAATTCAACCTCCAGAGGAGTTGGAGCACCAAAGCTCGTTCCCTTAGGAGCTGTCTTTCTTAGCGCCGACAAAACTCTCGGATGGGCGTGTCCCATGATCATCGGGCCCCAAGACCCTACGTAGTCAATATATTCATTTCCATCAACATCCCAGAGTTTCGATCCCTTTGCCCTTTCAATAAAAACAGGCGGGGTGCCAATCGCCTTAAAAGCCCTGACCGGGCTGTTGACTCCTCCTGGAATCAGTTCGAGCGCCCTTCGATAGAGTGCATTTGATCTTTTCCTATTCATCGCCTCGCCTCCACTCATTCCTCTGCGACGATCGTATTGCTCAAAGTGCCAATCCCCTCGATTACCACATCCACTTGATCCCCTACGGCCATTCGGCCTATCCCCGATGGGGTCCCTGTGGCAATCACATCTCCGGGGAGGAGAGTCATGACATGAGAGATAAAACTCACCAAATAATGTGGGCCAAAAATAAGGTTTCTTGTATTTGAATATTGTCGTCTCTCACCATTGAGGAAAGTCGCAATCTCCAAATGGCGAGGGTCAATATCGGTTACAATCCAAGGCCCGATGGGTGAAAAGGTATCAAATCCCTTGGATAAGGTCCATTGACCGTCTTTCGGTTGCAGATCCCTGGCAGTCACATCATTGAAACAGGTATATCCGAGAATATATTCTTCAGCCTTTTCTTCGGGTACAGCTTTTGCTTTTTTCCCTATGATGACAGCCAATTCTGCTTCATAATCTACCCTTTTTGACATCTTCGGATAAATGATGGGATCGCCCGGTCCGATGATCGAGGTGGAGGGCTTAATAAATAGGAGGGGTTTTTCAGGAATGGGCATTTTCACCTCCTCGGCATGATCCCTGTAGTTTAAACCTAAAGCCACAATCTTCGAGGGGATGCAGGGTGCATGCAGTCTCACCTCTTCAAGCTTCTTTGCCTTAGATGTGAGATGGAAATGTCCGAAGGGATCACCTTCCATCTCACGAATCGAAGACGCTTCGATGACGCCCCATTTCACGGATGGCCCATCCTGGTAACGAACAATCTTCATAGTGCCTCCTTCAACCTCTGAAATCAATCTGAATAACCAATCACCAAATCACAAGCTCCAAATAAATCCCAATGACCAATGACCCCAAAAAACCAAAACAGATTTCAGGTTTAAGAATTTTGTCTCCTGGCTTTCCGTCATTGGAACCTTGGTGATTATTTGGTTATTGAGATTTGGTTATCGGTGACTTATCTTTTCTTCAACCCCAACACATCCTGCATGTCGTAAAGGCCATTAGGCTGGTTGACGATCCATAGAGCAGCTTTGACCGCTCCACGCGCAAAGTTGTCTCGGCTGTGAGCTCGGTGGGTAATCTCCAATCGCTCCCCAATTCCTCCAAAGAGGACCGTATGTTCTCCCACAATATCGCCTGCCCGAATCACCTGCATTCCGATCTCTTCTTTTGTCCTTTCGCCGATCATCCCTCTTCGACCATAGACACCTACCTGATCAAGACTTCTGCCAATGGCACCTGCAATCAGCTCCCCTAATTTGACGGCTGTGCCACTTGGGGAATCCTTTTTTAGGCGATGATGGGCTTCGAGGATCTCTATGTCATACTCAGGACCCAATACCTTTGCGATATCCTGAACAATTCGAAACATCAGATTCATTCCCACGCTCATATTGGGAGCAAGGACACAACGGGTGCCTTTCGAAAGCTCTTTGATCCTATTCAACTGCTCCGGATTGAAACCCGTGGTCCCAATGACAATCGCCAAACCATTCTCCTTGGCAAATTCCAAACTCTCTATGGATGCAGTGGGGCTACTGAAATTGATGATCACATCTCCTCCATCCCTTTTCAGGCTGGCTTCCAATGAGACATCAAGTTTTCCCAAGCCAATTACCTCTCCAATATCTTTTCCAATGGAGGGATGATCGGCTCTCTCAATGGCACGATAAAGCACAATGCCAGCAGTCTCCCTGATGATGTGAATGATCCGACTCCCCATCTTGCCTCCTGCTCCAACAACAATGGCTTTTACGTTCTCTTTCATCGGTAGGCCTCCTCCCACATTTCAGCTTCATAGATGATGTGGACATCCCCTTCGAAAAAAACCCTTTTCAGATCACTCCCTTCAAGCTCAAAATGAACAGTTAAGACTTCTCCTCCTCGGGTTTTTACCGAAACAGGAGATTTCACCATTCCTTTGAATGCGGCGATAAGAACTGAGGCAACCGTGCCCGTGCCGCAGGCTAATGTTTCGTCTTCCACTCCCCTTTCATAGGTTCTCACGGACAATTGACTCTCTTTTCCCAATCGAACAAAATTGGCATTGGTTCCGGCTGGTACAAAATGGGGATGGTTTCGGATTGCTCTCCCTAAACGAACGACATCAAGGGTTTCGATATCATCTATAAAGAGGACGGCATGAGGAACTCCTGTGTTAATACTTGAGAGGGTAAATGTTTTTCCTTCGACCACAATAGATTCGTCAAGCTTAAGGCTGTGAGGTTTGGTCATCTCCAGCTTAACCCTCTTCCCGTTCACCTGTGCAGATAAGATTCCGGCAAGGGTCTCAAAGGTCAAGGATGTGCCTGTGATTCCTTTTAAATGAGCGAACCGGGCGGCACACCGCCCTCCGTTTCCACACATCTCTGCGATGCTGCCATCCGCATTAAAGAACTGCCATTTGAAGTCGGCTTTGTCTGAATGTTCGATGAAGATAAGACCATCTGCACCCACAGAGGTTCTCCTCTGGCAGACCTTCCGGGCAAATTCCTTCATGCGATCACTTTCGATGAGAGGCTTTCGATGGTCAATGAGTATAAAATCATTTCCACTTCCACTCATCTTCATAAAAGGAATCTTCATTACGTCTCCGACTAAAAAAGTTCAAATACCAAATGCCAAATCTCAAATGATCTTCACTTTGAAATATGAACTTGATTTAACATTTGAACTTTGACAATTGAAATTATCTATAACCCAATGATTACGAGTGAGTAAGAAAATCTGGAATGGTTTCTCCTCTGATCAGGTCCTCATACTCTTCTCTTTTCCGGATCACGTATATCTCTTCATCACGAACGAGAATTTCGGCAACACGGGGCCTTGAGTTGTAGTTGGTGGACATCGAGAATCCATAAGCACCCGCACTCATGATAGCAATCAGTTCGCCAGGGTTGAGCCTTGGAATCTTCCGTCCTTTGGCTAAAAAATCGGCCGACTCACAGACAGGGCCAACCACATCCGCAACAATCTCCTCTCGGCCTCCTTCCTGCACCGGAAGGATCTGATGGAAGGAACCGTAATAACTCGGGCGAACCAGATCGTTCATTGCCGCATCGACAATGACGAACCGCTTCTCCTCATTCTCCTTAATATAGAGAACCTTTGAGACCAGAATGCCTGCATTTCCAACGATCACCCGGCCCGGTTCCAGAATGAGGGTACAATCGAAACTGCGAATCTCCTCGAGGATGTTAGAGGCATATTCATAGGGATGGGGAGGCTCTTCATCGCTATAGGTGATACCCAAACCTCCACCCAGATCGAGATAATGGACCTCCATCCCCTGTTGTCTCAAATCATTGATCAGTTGTTTCAGTTTTCGGAGAGCCTCTACAAAGGGATCTACCTCCACTAACTGTGACCCAAGATGGCAGTCTATTCCAACGATTTTCAGATTAGGGAGTTCTGAAGCCAAGCGGTAAGCCATCGGCGCCCGGAGGATATCAATGCCGAATTTATTCTGTTTCATCCCTGTGGTTATGTACGGGTGAGTTTTGGCATCAATGTCAGGATTGACCCGGATGGAGATGGGCGCTTTCTTATTAATTCTGCCAGCCACCTCATTGATCTTCTGAAGTTCCATGGAGGATTCGACATTGAACATGAGGATACCCGCTTTCAGTGCATATTCAATTTCGTCCTCCTTCTTTCCAACGCCTGAAAATACGATCTTCTGGGGATCTGCGCCCGCTTGAACTGCCCGATATAATTCTCCACCGGAGACAACATCCACCCCTCCTCCCAAATTAACAAAGAGCCGGATCAGAGCGAGGTTCGAGTTGGCCTTCATCGAGTAACAGACGAGATGGGGGATTCCTTCGAAGGCTTGATTAAAGACATTGAAATGCCTCACCAGGGTTTTATAACTGTAAAGATAGAAGGGTGTCCCTACTTTTTCAGCGATCTTCTTAATAGGAACACCCTCGCAGTGAAGCTCGTTGCCTTTATATTCGAAATAGTGCATCTGGTCTTCTCCAATTTCAGATTTCAAATCTCAGATTGTAGATTTAAATTTTTCAATCTGAAATCTTAAATCACAAATCTCCAATCAATAAATATATTTCACTCTCACCTCTTCGGAGAGAGGACTTTCGTTCTGATGAACAGAGTTATCTACGGCGCTCACAGCATACTCATAATCCTGACCAATTTGGACCTCCTTATCAAGATAGGTCTCTTTCGTCAAGGGAGTGGGGTTCAGTCGCTTAAACTCTTTTTCGCCAGGTTTTCTTCGGTAGACATAATAGCCTAAGAGATCGGATTCTCGATTCCTTTTCCAGTTCAGCTCCATCCCATCCCTTAAAGGAATAGCAACCAGCTCAAGCGGAAACATGGGAGGAATCAGGTCTGTGGGGGTAGTAGGAGGGCTGACAGTTCCTTTTCCCTCGACGTCGGTTTTGACAACCCGCTTCACCGCCCTGACCGAATAGACGTATCTCTTCTCATTCTCCACGCTTAAATCCGTATATTGGGTCACAGTTAGTACCTCTCTGTTGATCGGCTGGATTGGAAATTCTTCTCCTTCCAACTTGCGGTAAATATTATAACCGATTGCTTCCACCACTGGCTCCCAGGAGAGGTCCACCCTTTTATCTCCCCGTTCTGCCACAACCGTTCTTGTTGCATGGGGCGGATAATCCCAGAATACTGTAACCGGATTTGAAGGTGCACTCGAATAACCACGACGGTTTAATGTCACTACCTGATAAACATAGACCTTCCTTGGCTCCACATCCTCAAAAAGAAGGGACATTCTTTTTCCTTTATCTTCCCCCTTCCTGTCGAGTTTCGACTCAAAGACCACCTTTGTCTTCTCTCCACAGCCCCTGCACTGGTCTCCAATGAGATCTCCTTCGGATCGAAGAACCTTAAATTCCCACAAATCCGTCAGCGGAGACTTGTCAGTATTCTCTTTGGGAAAGGTCCACTCCAGAAGAACCCTCCCTTCTCTGGATCTTGCCTCAAGGTCAACGATCCGTTTCGGAACAACCGATGACCAGGGCACTGGAGGTGCCTTCTTGCCACATGAAACCATCACCATCAAAAGGAGCCATAGGAGAATAATCCTTTGGGCAAATTTAACCATCTCAAGTGATCTAAAGTGTCTAAAGTGAACTAAATTTCCTAAATTTCTCAAACCGAATCGAACCCCACATATCTTTGACATTTCTCTAATCCTTATTGGCTCTTTTTCACTTTAGTCACTTTAGGCATTTTAGGCAATTGAGTCACTTCTTTGGTCGTTCTCCAAAAATTGCTGTTCCCACCCTCACATAGGTGGCCCCTTCCTCAATGGCCACCTCAAAGTCGTTCGACATTCCCATGGAGAGCTCCTTCAATGGGATACCCGCCTCGGCCATCTTCTCCATTAACTGCCGGAGTTGAACATAATAAGGGCGGCTCAGCTCGGGATCCTCAAAGTAAGGCGGCATCGTCATCAACCCCACGAGAGAGAGATGATTGAGATTGAAAATCTTCTGAGCAATATCGAATGTCTTTGCTTCCTCCGTTCCGAATTTGGTCGCTTCACCTGAGAGATTAACCTCGATCATCACCTCTATCTTTCGATCCTCCTTTTCCGCCCTCCGGTCCAGTTCTTCTGCCAATGGGATGGAGTCCACAGAATGGATCATGTCAAAGAGGCGAACAGCATACTTCGCTTTATTCGACTGAAGATGTCCGATGAAGTGCCAGGAGATGGGTTTTCCGATCTCTTCAATCTTCTTCTGGGCCTCCTGCACATAATTTTCACCCAGAATGGTAACGCCCGCATCAATCGCTTCTCTAATTCTCGCTACCTCCACTGTCTTAGAAACAGCAACCAATTTAATTCCTGCGGGATCTCTTCCCGCCCTTCGAGCCACTTTCTCGATTCTTTCCTGCACTCTTAAAAGATTCTCCCTAATGTTTGACATATTCTTCAATCTGAAATCTGCAATCTGAAATCTGCAATTTTAATGGCCCCTAATCGTCTCAATATCTGAATCAATTCGCAGACCGGAAGGCCAACCACATTGGTGTAGGACCCATTAATCGCCTCAATCATAAATGATCCGATCCCCTGAATACCATAGCCTCCGGCTTTATCAAAAGGCTCACCCGTCCCAACATACCACTCCATCTCAGCCGAGCTGAGCGGTTTCACCCTTACTGCTGTTTCGACAACTTCGCTTTCTCCTTTTCCTTTTTGGGTATGCCGAACAGAGATGCCGGTCAAAACGCGATGTTCCTTACCACTCATTAGCCGGAGCATTTCCAGGGCCTCTTCACGGTTTTTGGGTTTTCCTAAAATGATCCCATCCACATAGACCACCGTATCGGCTCCAATCACCCAGCACTCAGGGTATCGGTTTCCCACATCGAATGCCTTTGCTTCAGCCAATCGAACCACATGCTCACGGGGCGATTCGCCTGGGACAAAAACCTCTTCAACATGACTCGGAATCACTTCAAAATCGAGACCTAATTGTTTCAATAGGTCATATCGTCGTGGAGACCTCGAGGCAAGAACCAATCGGTTTTTCATTTTTAAAAACTAAAGGAATTCCAAAGGATTGTCAATATTGAATCAAGATTCAAAAGGAGGAGTTCATGCTTTGACAAAAACCATGGCTGTTGAATTGGCGCCTCATAAGATCTGTGTCAATACTATCGCCCCAGGTTTTTATTAAAACATCCTTAACCGAACCTATATGGCAAGATCAGCAGCAAACATGATTGGGCTCCTTCACGTATTCCTCTTGGGCGCCTTGGAATGCCGGAAGATGTGAATGGAGCAGTTGTTTTTCTAACTTCTTTAGCCTCTGACTATATCACCGGTACAGTATTGATGGTGGACAGCGATTGGATATCCGCTTAATTTCCAACCCCCTATCTTCTTATTCTCCCTTGCCTTCAAAACGATTTCTCTCCTTTTGACGATCTGCCGAGGTTGACTCCAATGACCAAATCTGGTAGTTAATAAATAGGTAAACAATATATGAAGGATAAGATTAAAGAGAGAGATCCCCTCATCAGGGTGATCCAGGGCCTTAAGGCAAAAGGAAAACGCATTGTCTTTACGAATGGCTGTTTTGATCTTCTCCATATCGGCCATATCCGCTACCTGGAAAAGGCCCGCTCCCTTGGAGACGCCCTTGTCATAGGGTTAAACAGCGATCAATCGGTGCGGACCATTAAAGGCCCCCTCCGGCCTATTCTACCAGAAAATGAGAGAGCGGAAATCCTCTCTTCCCTCTGGTGTGTGGATTATATCACCCTCTTCGATGAACCCACTCCATTGGAATTGATCACCCTACTTCAACCCAATGTCCTGGTCAAGGGCGGTGATTGGACAAAAGAGACCACTGTTGGAAAGGAGGTGGTGGAGGGAGCGGGAGGTGAAGTCGTCATCCTCCCCTTTGTCGAAGGTTCCTCCACTTCAAATCTTATTGAGGTCATCTTAAAACGCTATGAAAAGAGATCGTGATAAAGAATTTCTATCCATTCCGGAAAAGCTTCCTCTTCTTCCAATTAGGGATATCGTTGTTTTCCCATATATGGTTCTTCCACTCTTTATCAGCCGGGAAAAATCGATCAAATCCCTTGAGGAGGCTCTGGCTAAAGACCGACTCATCTTCCTCGTTTCTCAAAAGAATATTTCTGAAGACGAACCAACCATTAAAGATCTCTATCGGGTGGGAACCGTTGCACTTGTGATGAAGATGCTCAGGCTTCCGGATGGAAAGATCAAAATCCTCATTCAGGGACTCTCCAAGGCCATGATCAAAGAGACACTCCAGGTCACTCCCTATCTTCTTGTCAGAGTCGAAAACATCAAAGACCCCTTTCTCACGGAGATCACTCTCGAGATCGAGGCATTGATGAGAAGTGTCAGAGAACAATTAGAACGGATCGTTTCCTATGGAAGGTTCATCTCTCCAGATCTGATGTTCGTCCTCGAAAGCATTGATGACCCTGGAAGGCTGGCAGATCTGGTTGCTTCCAACCTGGAGCTCTCTGTTGAGAAGGCCCAGCAGATTCTGGAGATCTTAGACCCTATCGAGAGGCTCCGAGCCGTCAGCGACCTTCTCGGAAAAGAGGTCCAGGTACTCACCATGCAGGCGAAAATCCAATCTCAGGCCAGGGAGGAGATGACCAAATCACAGAGAGAGTATTATCTTCGGGAGCAGATGAGAGCCATCCGTAGTGAATTGGGTGAGGCGGATGAACGAACCAAAGAGTTCAAAGAACTCCGTCAGAAGATCAAAAAGGCGAAGATGCCTGAGGGAGTGGAGAAGGAAGCCCGAAAGGAATTGGAACGTCTGGAGCAGATGCATCCCGATTCAGCCGAGGCCTCCATTGTCCGAACCTATCTCGACTGGTTGATCGAGATGCCTTGGTCAAAATCAACCCGTAACAACCTCGACATCAAAAAAGCAAAGAAGGTTCTCGATGAGGACCACTACAACCTCGAAAAAGTTAAGGAACGAATCTTAGAGTACCTGAGTGTCCATAAATTGAAGAAGACGATTAAAGGTCCCATCCTATGTTTCATCGGTCCACCTGGCGTGGGAAAGACCTCTCTCGGAAAATCGATAGCCCGAGCCTTAGGACGAAAATTCGTTAGAATCTCTCTAGGAGGAATTCGGGACGAAGCTGAGATCCGTGGACACCGTCGCACCTATGTTGGAGCCTTGCCTGGACGGATCATCCAGTCGATCAAACAGGCAGGTAGCAACAATCCTGTTTTTATGATGGATGAAGTGGATAAGATCGGTGTGGACTTCCGAGGAGACCCTGCTTCAGCACTCCTGGAGGTCCTCGATCCCGAGCAGAACAACGCCTTTAGCGATCACTATCTCAACGTTCCTTTCGACCTCTCTCAAGTCATGTTCATCACCACTGGAAATGTAACCGATCCAATCCCCTCGGCACTCAAAGACCGGATGGAGATCATCAATATCCCCGGCTATACGGATCTGGAGAAGCTGAAGATCGCCCGAACATTCCTTCTTCCAAGGCAGATGGAAGAGAATGGAATTGGACCTGACTATTTAGAAATTTCCGACCAGGCCATCCTCCAGATCATCTCACAGTATACCCAAGAGGCAGGACTCCGAAATCTCGAAAGGGAATTGGCTTCTATCTGTAGAAAAGTGGCAAAAAAAGTGGCAGAAGGAAAGAAAGAGAGGACAAGAATCACTGCAAGAAATCTCAACCAATTCTTAGGCCCACCTCAATTCTTGCCCGAAGACGAGCAAGAGCGTAATGAGATTGGCGTGGCCATTGGTCTGGCTTGGACCGAGACAGGAGGCGAGATCCTCCATGTTGAAGCCTCGACCACCCCTGGAAAGGGTTCGCTCATTCTCACCGGCCATCTGGGAGAAGTGATGAAGGAATCTGCCCAGGCCGCTTTCACCTATGCACGCTCTAGAGGAAAGGCCTATCGAATCAAAGCCAATGATCTCAATGAGAAAGAGGTCCATATCCATGTCCCTGCGGGCGCCATTCCAAAAGACGGTCCCTCGGCTGGAATTACAATGGCTGTCTCCCTCATATCGGCACTCTCTGGGATTCCTGTGAAAAGGGGGGTGGCCATGACTGGCGAAATCACATTAAGGGGGAGAGTCCTTCCAGTTGGTGGATTAAAAGAGAAGGCTCTGGCTGCACTGCGTGCCAACATCAAAAAGGTGATCATCCCCCATCGAAATAAGAAAGATCTCGTGGAGCTCCCTTCCTATCTTCGAAAGAAGATGGATTTCATTCCTGTTAAACATATGGATGAGGTGCTAAAGATCGCACTGGTCAATAAAAAAGTTCGGAGTGAACCCCGTTAGAAAGTTTTAAACTTTCCAACGAGAAGGCACCCACGGAGCATTAAAACCTGTATTCGCCTCGATTAGAGATAAATCTCTAATGGGGTTCGAAGAGAAAAAATATCCACCATCCCAGTTACAAGCCCCGAAAGAAGCAAATCTTCGCATGGAGCGGGGTTTTCTAACGGAGTGAAAAAATAATGAAATCCCTTAAGGATATCGGTGAATTAGGGCTCATAACAAAAATAAGAAACTGGATGGCAACCTCATGTCCTGAACTGATTCGCTCTATTGGAGACGATGTTGCTGTCCTCGATATGGGGAATAAGGCCCTCCTCATCACAACCGACATCCTGATTGAGGGTATCCACTTCGAAAAATCCTGGTCCAATCCCTTTCAGCTGGGTAGAAAAGCCGTCGCTGTAAATCTCAGTGACATCGCTGCCATGGGAGGAAGACCAAGATACTTTCTCATCTCCATAGGTCTTCCCAAGCATCTCCCTCTTTCCTTTGTCTCCCTCCTCTATCGCGGCCTAAAAGAGGAGGCAAGACGTTCTCAGGTTGGTCTAATCGGCGGCGACACCTCTCTCTCACAAAAAATCATCATCAATATCTGCCTGATTGGTGAAGGGAAGAAAGGAGATCTACTCTTCAGGGACGGGGCAAAGGTTGGTGACGATATCTATGTCTCCGGAACCCTTGGGGATTCAGCCTTAGGGCTAATGATCCTCCAGGACGGAAACCTGCAAAGAAAACCTAAGGGATTGATCAAAAAACACCTTTTCCCCACCCCTAGAATAGAACTGGGGCAGGCTCTTGCAACTAAACACTTAGCCTCAGCCATGATCGATTTAAGCGATGGTCTTCTCAGCGATGCCCGCCATATCCTCGAAGAGAGTCGGGTAGGTGCTCAGATATGGGAAGAATCCATTCCCATTTCAAGACTCTATCGAAAATGGGTCCGGATCTATTCAAAGGAAACCTATCAGATTGCCATGAGCGGAGGAGAAGATTATGAACTCCTCTTCACCGCTCCACCCAATAAGAGGAGGCGAATCATCTCCCTCGCACGCTCAATCGACCATCCAATCACACTTGTCGGCCAAATCTTGCCCCAAAAAGAAGGTTTCCATCTCGTCAAAAAAGGAGGAAAGAAGATCCCATTGAATCGATTGGGTTATGACCATTTTAAATAATTCCTTATTCCTTCTTTCCCTTTCGATCCCAATAAGCCACAAATTGCCTAACAAGTTGATATAAAAGTAGAATTTATTTTTTTTGAAAAATTTTCCTTTTCTTGACAAACCTACCCTCCATTATTATCTTTAGCTCAATGGTTGTGGTCAAAATATTAGATCTAATCGGAATTTAGCTAAGAGCGTTCGTAATTCGTTCTTAATTTTAAGGTTTATGGGGTTTGAAGAATGACAATCCCTTTAACCAACAGGATGAAAGAGGTTCTAAAAATGGTCATTGAGGATTATATCGATTTGGCCGGACCAGTCAGCTCAATGACCATTGCAAGAAAGTCAGACCTTGGACTCAGTTCTGCGACGATTCGAAATATTATGTCTGATCTGGAGGAGATGGGGTTGCTTTCTCAGCCCCATACCTCTGCAGGCAGGGTACCGACCGAGAAAGGATTTCGGTTTTATGTCGATTATATTCTCGACGTCAATGAATTGAGCAGCCAGGAAAAGAGGGAAATCCGTTCAAGGTACTTAGCTCATTCCTTTGAGGGAAAAGACCTGTTTCGAGAAACTTGCAAGATGCTTTCAGCCTCTTCCCACTATCTGGGGGTGGTCTTGGCACCTCGGTTGAGTGAGCTGGTCCTTCAACATATTGAATTTGTTAAACTGAGAAAGCGTTTGGTCTTGGCGATTTTTGTCAGTACAACCGGAATTGTTCAGAATCGGATCATCGAGGTGGACGAAGATCTTTCCCAATCGAAGTTGGATCATCTCTCTGACGAACTCAATAAGCTTTTGACCGGTCTCACCCTCCAGCAGGTGAGAGAGAGACTGTTCAATCAGATGAGAATGGAGAAGTATGCCTACGATCGTCTCTTTCTGGAGGCGATCAAACTGGGAGGAAAAGCCTTCTCGTCCTTTGACGAGACCGATGTCTTTATCGAGGGAAGGACCAATATTCTTTCAGAACCTGAATTTGGGAATATTTCGATCATGACTGACCTCTTCCGGGCCTTTGAGGAAAAGGCCACCATGGTCAAGCTCCTCGATAAGTGCATGGAGCCCAAAGGGGTCCGAATTTCAATCGGTTCTGAAAGTCAGGTTCAGGAGATGGAGACGTGCAGTCTCGTGACCTCGACCTATGGTTGCAAAGGAAGGACCTTAGGTGCTTTAGGAGTCATCGGACCACGAAGGATGAACTACTCCAGAATCGTCCCTCTTGTGGACTATTCGGCAAAGATTCTGAACGAGATTCTTGAAACCTACTATAGTGTGGAGTGACGGAAATGAGTGAATCGGGAAAGCAAGGGGGATCGATCCCATTGGAAGGAAATGGACAGAAGTCATCAGTGGATCACGCTGAGTCAAAACCCCATAAGGACAAAAAGAAGAAGGACGATAAGGACCATGAGATCGAGGAACTAAAGAAGAGGCTCGAAGAGAAGGAGAAGGAAGCCAAAGAGAATTTTGACCGGCTCTTGAGAACCGCAGCGGATCTGGAAAATTATAAAAAGCGGGCTGCCCGTGAAAAAGAGGAATGGACCAAATTTTCAAATGAGGATCTGATAAAATCAATATTGCCCTTTATTGACAATCTGGAGCGAGCCGTGAATCATGCGGAGAAGGTAGTGGATGTAGGTGTTCTGATCGAGGGGATCAAACTCACCCTTCAACAGATTCACCAGACCCTCAACCGATTCGGTCTGACTCCGTTCGAATCCGTTGGAAAACCCTTCGATCCCCAACGTCATGAGGCGATGCTCGTTGTCGAAACCGATCAGCATGAGCCCAATCAGGTGGTTGAAGAGTTTCAAAAGGGTTACCTACTGAACGAACGGCTCTTAAGACCGGCTACGGTATCCGTATCCAAGGCTCCATCGAAGGAGGCTCAGGTCAACGAATAGGGTTTAACTCTTTGAAGAAGGGAGAATGAATATGGCAAAAACAATAGGAATCGATTTAGGAACAACCAACTCCGTCGTCGCCGTCATGGAAGGAGGCGATCCGGTCGTCATTGCCAATCCAGAAGGAAGTCGTACAACACCCTCTGTTGTGGCTTTCACGGATAAAGGTGAACGGGTCGTAGGTCAAATTGCCAAACGTCAGGCGATCACCAACTCAGAAAACACCATCTTCTCTATCAAGCGTCTGATGGGAAGAAAGTATTCTGATTCGGAAGTCAAGAAAGATATTAAGATCCTTCCTTATAAAATCGTCGAAAACAAGAACGGCGATGCCTGGGTCAAGGCAAGGGACAAGGAGTATAGTCCTCCTGAAATCTCTGCCTTCATTTTGCAAAAGATGAAGGAGACCGCTGAAGCCTATCTTGGCGAGAAGGTAACGGATGCGGTCATCACCGTCCCTGCTTATTTCAATGATTCTCAGCGTCAGGCCACCAAGGATGCAGGAAGGATCGCAGGCCTCAATGTCATTCGGATCATCAACGAACCCACAGCCGCCTCTCTGGCCTATGGTCTCGATAAGAAGAAAGATGAGAAGATTGCGGTCTTCGATCTGGGCGGCGGAACGTTTGATATCTCCATCCTGGAGCTGGGCGATGGTGTCTTTGAAGTCAAATCGACTAATGGCAACACCCATCTTGGCGGGGATGACTTTGATCAACGGCTCATCGATTATCTGGCCGATGAATTCAAAAAAGATCAGGGCATCGATCTCCGTAAAGACCGTATGGCTCTGCAGAGACTGAAAGAGGCTGCTGAAAAGGCAAAGATTGAGCTCTCCAGCATGATGGAGACCGATATTAATCTGCCCTTTATCACAGCGGATGCCTCAGGTCCCAAACATCTCAATATGAAGCTGACTCGGGCCAAGCTGGAGAAACTGACCGAAGATCTCATCGACAGCGTTGAAGGTCCCTGCCGTCAGGCTCTTGCCGATGCAGGACTATCTCCCCGAGATATCGATGAAGTGATTCTCGTGGGTGGGATGACCCGTATGCCAAAGGTTCAGGAAAAAGTGAAACAGATTTTTGGGAAGGAACCGAACAAGAGTGTCAACCCAGACGAGGCTGTGGCCATTGGTGCAGCCATCCAGGCTGGAGTCCTCAAGGGTGAGGTAAAGGATGTGCTTCTACTCGATGTCACCCCCCTCTCTCTGGGCATTGAAACTCTGGGAGGCGTCTTTACTAAACTGATTGAACGAAATACCACCATTCCGACGAAAAAGAGCCAGATCTTCTCAACCGCCTCTGACAACCAGCCGGCCGTAACGATCCATGTGCTTCAGGGTGAAAGGGATATGGCAGCTGACAATAAAACATTGGGGCAATTTGAGCTCGTGGGCATTCCTCCTGCACCGAGGGGTATCCCTCAGATTGAGGTGACCTTCGACATCGATGCCAATGGGATTGTCCATGTCTCGGCCAAAGACCTCGGGACCGGAAAAGAGCAGTCCATTAAGATTACTGCTTCAAGCGGACTCAGTGAGGAAGAGATCAAAAAGATGGTTAAAGATGCCGAAGCCCATGCCGCAGAGGATAAGAAGAGAAGGGAACTTGCTGAGGCTCGAAACCATCTCGACACCCTCATCTACACGACAGAGAAGTCTTTAAAGGAGTTCAGCGACAAGATTAATGATACGGATAAACAGAACATTGAAGATGCCATCGCAAAGGCGAAAAAGGCGATGGAATCGAATGATATCAACACAATCAAATCTGCCCAGGATGAACTGACACGTTCCTCCCATAAACTGGCGGAGGCCATGTATGCTAAGGCCTCTCAAAAGGGATCTGCTGGAGCCGAGCCTGAAGCAGGCGCTGGAAGAGGCCCGAGGCAAAGGGCACAAGAAGATGTGGTTGACGCCGACTACGAAGATGTAGGGAAGAAGTAATTACCACTTAAACGCTTTACAAAGGCGAGGCAAAAAGCCTCGCCTTTTTTATTATCAGCCTAATGGAATTTGATTTTGTTCTCTATCAGTGTTACTTTTTAGACCGCTCAGGAGATCGTGATGCTTAGTTTTTTTGAAAAGTTAAAGAAAGGGCTTTCCAAAACCCATCAGGGTTTTGTCGAAAAGATTGATCGGCTCTTTCTTGGAAAGAAGACCCTTAGCCCTGACCTTCTTGATGAACTCGAGATGGTTCTCTTTGAGGCCGACCTCGGTGTCAGGACAACAACCCAATTGATCGAGGCGGTCCGGCAGGGTCTCAAAAGGGGAGAACTTCAGGACCCGGAAAAGGTCAGAGAGTTTATTAAGCAACAGATCCTCCGAATCCTTCAGGCGGGCGAAAAACCCCTTTCCATCGATTTTGCAAACACAAAACCCTTTGTCGTCATGGTAGTCGGAGTCAATGGTGCGGGCAAAACGACAACAATTGGTAAGATCGCCCACCAATATTCGTCACAAGGGAGGAAGGTTCTCATCGGTGCGGCTGATACTTTCCGCGCAGCGGCTGTTGAACAGTTAGAAATCTGGGCTAACCGGGTGGGAGCGGACTTCATCAAACAGTCCAAAGGCTCTGATCCCTCGGCCGTAGCTTACGACTCGATCCATGCGGCAAAAGCTAGAGATGCGGACCTTGTCTTTATTGATACCGCTGGAAGGCTTCAAACCAAAGTCAACCTGATGGAAGAATTGAAGAAGGTAAAAAGAATTATTGCAAGGGAATTACCGGGCTCACCCCATGAAATCCTCCTCGTCCTCGATGCCACCACAGGGCAGAATGCCATCTCTCAAGCCAAGCTCTTCCATGAGGCCGTTGGAGTGACCGGAATCGCCCTCACGAAACTGGATGGGACCGCCAAAGGAGGAATCATCATTGGAATCACGGAGGAATTAAAGATCCCCATCCGGTATATTGGGGTAGGCGAAGGGATTGATGATCTTAAAGAGTTCAACGCCACCGACTTCGTCAATGCCTTATTTTGAAGAATCATCAAGGTGACCTCTTTCTCCGAGAAATAGATTCAAACCCAATGATGATGCCTTCACATAAATCGGTTCGATTGCATCTAAAAACCGCTCTTCACCACGCCAGAAGGGAAAATTTCCAAGTCTTTTAGGCAATGCGGCAGGCACCGGCGGGATCAGCGCTCCCCCCAATAAATCATCAGATACGTTCCCCCACGACCAAAACCTTGACGCATCTGAAATCAGGGGCTCAGACAGAGAAGTCTTTTCTTCTTCCTCACGGATGAAACGAGATTTCTGTTTACCTTTTTTGGGGGCCGTTTTATCGCCGGTCTGGTTTAGTCGCTTCGACTCGCAACCGAGAAGTCCGACCAATTCCTCCCTGCTCATCCCGCGCAGCTTGAAGATCAGGAATGGATCACGGTCGAACTCCTCTCCCAGCAGGTAGTAGACCGCCGCGATATGTTTGCAGGGATTTGACCAATCGGGACAGGAACAGCTCGTATTCAGATCTTTCAGCCTCTCGGGAAAGAGCGACAATCCCGATCCTTTAAACGCCTTCTCTATATCCTCAGGCATCTGACCGGCCAAAAGCTTCGCCAAAAAGATGGCCTGATGCGATAACGCTTTGGCCAGCTTCTTCCAATCCGTCGATGACAGAGTCTTGATATAGATCTTGACATCATAGGGCTTGGATCGAGACCCCTGAACTTTTGCCTTAACCTCGCCCCTTTCAATCTCTATGGAAAGCACCTGGCCGTTTCGAGCATAGGAACGGCCTCTTCCCAATCTTGCTCCGATATTAAAACTCTCCAGCACAGCGATCCAGCGTCTGGCCCACCAGCTCTCACCAAAACCGCCTCTTTTGGATTGCGCCTTAATCCCCCCCTTTTGTAGGGCGGGGAACGGAAGGCCTGAAATAATCGTAGTATCCCCATCGACTCATGCTATTCTCCTATTGCTTCTTTCCTCAGAGCGAAGAGGTCTTTCAGCTCTGCAGTCGAAAGCTCGGTCAACCAGCCCTCGCCTGTTCCAATCACTCCCTCAGCGATCTCTTTTTTCCGCTCGATCATCTCATCGATTTTCTCCTCCAGCGTCCCAGCGCAAAGAAATTTGTGAACCTGGACGTTCTTCGTCTGGCCGATTCGAAATGCCCGGTCCGTCGCCTGATTCTCCACTGCCGGATTCCACCACCGGTCAAAGTGAACAACCCGGCTCGCCCGTGTCAGGTTCAAGCCGGTGCCGCCTGCTTTGAGAGAGAGAATAAAGACAGGAGGCCCATCCTCATCGCTCTGGAAACGCTCAACCATTCGATCCCTTTTTTCCTTTGGAACACCGCCATGAAGAAAGAGCACCTCCCGTCCGAATGTCTCCTGCAGGTGTTGACGGAGGATCGCCCCCATTTCAGCAAACTGCGAAAAGACCAATGCCCGATCTCCCACCTCTATCATCTCTTCGATCATTTCGGTCAAACGAGTCAGCTTTCCTGATCGTTCTGGGATGGGGGAATGGTCGCCCAAAAACTGCGCCGGATGGTTGCAAATCTGTTTGAGTTTCGATAGGGTCGCCAGAACCATGCCTTTCCGCTGAATCCCCTCCGTGGAATCAATGGCTTCCATCGTCTCCTTCACAACCGCCTCATAGAGAGAAGCTTGCTCTCTGGTCAGCGTACAATAGACCTTCATCTCCATCTTTTCAGGAAGATCGGCAATGATGGTCTTGTCGGTCTTGAGCCGCCGCAGGATAAAAGGTCCGGTCAACCGTTTTAACTGCTCCACGGCCTCCGGGTCTCTGCCTGCCTGGATGGGAACAAAGAATCTCTTTTTGAACTCGGTCTGTGTGCCGAGGAAGTTGGGGTTGAGGAACTCCATGATCGACCAGAGATCGCCGACATTGTTCTCCACGGGCGTGCCGGTGAGGGCAATGCGATAGTCTCCCTTAAAGGCCCTCACAGCTTTCGACTGTTTCGTCTCCGGGTTCTTGATGTTCTGAGCTTCATCGAGCACCACGCCGGCCCATGGGACCTCCTTCAGGGTCTCAAAATCTCTGTGGACCAGCGCATAGCTGGAAATGACAATGGCCTGATTCAGGGCGTTCTTCTTGAATTCTTTTCCTTTCGTCCTCGCAATGCCGTGGTGCACCATCACAGGAAGTTCGGGCGTGAATCGAGAAGCCTCCTTCTGCCAGTTACTGACAACGGATGTGGGGCAGACCAGAAGCACCGGTTGTTTCGTTCCCAATTGCCAGTCCCTTTGAATAAGAGCCAAAGTTTGGATCGTTTTGCCCAGCCCCATATCGTCCGCCAGACATGCGCCAATGCCCCACTGTCTGAGGAAACTCAGCCAGGAGTAGCCGCGCACCTGGTAAGGCCTTAACGTCCCCTGGAAACCCTTGGGAGTTGTCAGCTCTTCAAAAGTTTGGCGTCCTTCGATCTTTGCTAAGAGGTCAGCGATCCAGCCCGTTGCTGTGATTCCCTCAAAAGTTACGTTGCCTAAAATCTTTTTGGCGCCCAGGGCCATCTGGATGATTTCACGGACGGTGGCCTGACTTTCACCCTTCTTCTTCCAGAATTCAAGCGCCGTCTTAATCTCCTCGGCGTTGATCTGCACCCACTGGCCGCGTATCTTAATCAGAGGGGCTTTAAGCTTTGCCAAGGCCTGGAGGTCCTCGAAAGAAAGCTTCTCTTTGCCAAGGGCCAATTCCCAATCGAATTGAACCAGTTGATCAAGTGAAAGACCGCTCCCCCCTTTCATCCCGGTAAGATCCGACTTTGGGGCTTTCACATTGGCCCGGGCATTCAGGTGAAGCCTTGTCCCTTTGCGCGTCCACCAAGCAGGAAGCATCATGCCAAAACCTGCCTGCTCTAATGCCATTGCCTTCTCCGTGAGGAATTCGTAAGCGCCAATGGAGTCGAGTTCATAACCTTCCGGCATGGACGTCTTCAAGCTGGTCTCGATGCGGGGGCAGATCCCCATGGCTTGTCCCAGGGAGGATAATAAATATTCTCTGGCGTTAAACGTGCCAATTGAAGTAAAAGCGCTCCTTATCTCCGACAGGTCTTTTGAACTCCAAACATTTTTAGCCGTTATGAGCAGGCTGGGATCATGGACCGCCTGCAGCAGGTAGCGAACATACCAGGGGGTGCCTGGCTCTGTCGCAGACAAACCATCTCCCCGATATGGCTTGTCTCCATCTCCATCATCTTTGGGTTCCTCAAGGCGGAAACAGAGTCGGAACGGAGCCGCCGCTGAGATGGATATCGGGCGTTGCCACTCCTCGACTTCAGCGGCAAACCTGGCTAATTCCGCTGAGGCGCCTTCCATAACGCCATCGGGCGAGCGCAGTTTATGAAGCCACTGATCATGGAGGCTATGATAGACGGAGGATTCCTTTTTACGCTGGCTGTCTCGCTGAGGGATTGGTTTCAAACCCGCCCCTAACGGACTCATTGAGGAGCGGATGAGATGATCCACAGTCTCATCGATAAAATTAGAAAGCACGGAAAGGGAAGTTCGAGATGGAGGTGTGTTCGGGAAAGCAGGATCTCGTTGCTTCTCTTGACGGGTTAGCGCTCGCGCAACTGCTGGCATGGTTTGGCCGAGCTTCGATAGACGTTCGGCGTTAATTCCGGAAAAAACCGTCTTCCATCGAGCCGAATAGATTCCTTGATCTTCTTTCATTCCGGGAAGAAACTGCTGCTTTGCCACAAGGGCTCCTGCGAATCGCATCGCAGTTGTCCAGAAAACAAGGTCTCTGCCGACGATAAGCCCCGGCGACAGCGTCTGTTTGCCCACGCAGGCGCAGAGAAATTCCACCATCTGCTTTGTAGAAAGACGAAATCCAGTGATGAGCCATGGAGTCAGAATGGCTTTTGCGTCCCCTTCAGGTGTTTCACCGATCAACGGACTGGAGGGAACCGGTTGACCGTCCACTGTGGGTAGCCAGATAAGTACCTCCTCGATAAAACTCTTTTTCGCTTCGAGATTTAGGCCGGCTTCTTCGAATGCATTGGACAGTCTCTTTGCCCCGGCATCATAAGGAAGGGGTTTAGAAAAGGAAGAAGGGGACCCTGGGGCGGCCTTGCGGCGCGACTTTTTTTCTAAAGACGGTTTCTGTTCTGCAGGAGTTTCCCCCCAGAGAAAAAATTGTCCCTCAACAATTCCAGCATGTAAAACAATCATGATAAAATAAGCCCTCGTCGATCAAAAACGTTCTTAACCGTCTCATAAATTATTTGACATAAGGGAACCTCTAATAATTCCAAATTCGTCACTCCTGCGGAAGCAGGAGTCCGGTGATTTCATGAAGTTCTGGATTCTCCCGATAAAGATCGGGACCGGAATGACATTTTTAGGGGTTACCATAAGCATTCGGAACCCCCCTTTTCCCTCCGGGCCAGAGGCCCTATGAGCCGGCAGCCGAAGAGGGATAATTCTTTCCCCTTATAATTGTGCCACATGGTCATGATAAGAAATGCAAGATAATCATGATGGACGATGGTTTACCTCAATTAACTTTTTTCCTTTTCAGTTATCCCATACAACTCGTACACCCGTTCATCGATCTCTCGGTCCGTCTTTTCGACCTGGCGTTTGAGCTGGTCCAGCTCATGGCCTCTGGCTTTTTGCTCCCGTTTCCGCAAATCGAGCATCACCTCCACCAGCTTCACCAAATCGTCATGAAGTCTTTTTTCTTCAGGGTTGTTGAAATCAATAATGCGAATGGGAAGGTTTTTTATAAAACGAGACTCGTACGAAAAATATCCACCCCTAAATCTCGTGCTTCCTTGATGGTGAAACCAATCTAATAGACAACTATTTAACAGCGCAAGAAGATACTTGGAGTTGATGCTGTATTTGGGAAGAATTCCATAACCACCAGCAGCCCCACCTGTAAAATAATAAGTGCCTATATCATCATAGCAATATGAAGCGAATGATCCAATATCTGGGGTTATTATTTTAGGAAGGTGCATAACATCTAAAGCCTGATTTCTTCCATAAGCATACCAACTATCACCTTTCATTATTCCACCTTCCCGATCTTCCAGGTACTTTTTATTTAATAGAAGATATCCCCAGCATCTTGGGTGGAGTTCTTGAAGTTCTCTCTTGGATATTAATTTTGCATCTTGATATGGGAAAAGAAGGACCTTTTCAGGTTCTTCGATTAGATAGCGCCTCATTTGACCCCCTTTAATGAGAGGTTTAAATAGGCATGTTTCAAGCATAACTTCCTTTTGAAGGGTTTTTGAAAATGCTTTGATCGTTTTGCTTTTCCATTCAATAACATCTAATATATAAACGCCATCTGCGCCGGTTTTAAGGCCCTGGAATATTCGGTCCGTAACTTCCCCCAGAGGCGGGCCCATACTTCTTATCTTCTCAACAAGTCCGGCCTCCTCCCCAAAACTAAAACTCCATGGGGCTTCTGTTACTTGCTTCTTAGGTATCTTTCCAACCCGCAAGTGGTCGTCTCGGTATTCTTCATTTTCTCGAATAATCCGGAGTTGCTTTTCCGGATCATCAAGTTTGGCAACTTCGGAATACTTGAAAGCCCTGTCCTTCCCCTTTTGGAGAAAAAGGAGGCAAGTGTAAGTGCTTGCCTGTTCGAAAATTTGATTATCCCGAAAATTGACGACTTCCATGAGCGCATTTTTCTCAGCGATGAGCTTTCGAAGTCCCTGCCCATAAGCAGCCTGAAAGAACTTGTGAGGGAGGATGAAACCAAGAATGCCACCGGGTTTAAGGAGTTGTAACCCCCTTTCAACAAAAAGCGTGTAGATGTCGTAATTGCCGGTAGCCGATACGAAATGCCTCCCGAAAAAATTAACCTGGTCTTTGGGAAGGGTCTGGATACGGACATAGGGCGGATTGCCGATGATGACATCAAACCCACCTTCTCCTGCAACGATCTTTCGGAAATGGGTTTCCCAATCAAAGGGGTTGGTTTTGATCCAGTCTTCTTTAAAAAAACTCTGGAGTTTAAGCACATCCGCCGAAATCAGACTGTTCCCGCACTTGATGTTATGGTCGAGGGTCGGCAATACTGCCCTTCCCGGAATGATGCCATGTTCTCCTTCGAGCATCTTGAACATCAGGGAAAGCCGGGTCACTTCCACGGCCTGTTCATCCAAATCTACTCCAAAGAGGTGGTTGAGGACAACCTCCCGTTTGTCAAAGACATTCAGCTCCCAGCGTGTCTCTTGTGCCCCTTCGTCAAACGAAAACTGGGCTTGATCCTCATAGACTTTGGCCATCGCCTTTTGCCGTTTCTCCCAAGCCTCTTTTTTAAGGCCCTGGTAGTAGATTTCCAGTTCTTTATACGGCCGGATAAGAAAAGACCCGGTCCAACAGGCCGGACTCCACAGATTCCTTAGAGAGAAACCATAAGTCGTCAAACCTTTCTAAAAAGCGATCGCAGGTGAGATCCATTCTAAGGCCCGCCTCAAGGTTTCTCTTATTGGGCCGGATGGTAACGTCGAAAAGCCGAAGTTCCTGAAAATCGGTTAGAAGCACCCACGGCACGGACCGCTTGTTGTAACCGTAAGTGATGGCCTGGGAAATCGCTTCTGGTTTGGTGAGCTTAATTCGCGGAGGTTTTGCTTCGATGTAGATCTTTGGAGAACCTTTGATCTTAAGTGAGTAATCGACACGGCCTGCTGAGATTTTTTCTTCAAGTCCAACTTCGTTCCGATCCTGTGTGTTCCATCCCAACGCCTGAAGTAACGGTTCAATAAAACCCGTCTTCGTCTCGGATTCATTATACCGGGTAATTACGCCGGAAGCCTGTTCCCGTTGGAACTTCTCAACAAGACTCTGAATCTTTTCTCGTGCTCTGGATTGTTCCATGGCCGGTAATATTTACGTTAAAATATGAAAGGATCATAGCAATTCTAAATGGAGAAATCAATGAGTGAGATGGAGCTTCTTTTTTAGGTTCAAATTTCGTTTTTAATATGGTATGATCTTAAACGATGGCATCAAAAAAATCGTTTATCCCAAAACCCTTAAAGACATCCCTTTGTGGCGTCAGCGTCAGCTTGAAGAGGACCTCCGCTGGTTTTTGGGGTTTTCTCCTGTCGAGAGGCTGGAATGCATAGATCGGGAGTGGAAAGAAATCCAAGACTTCATTAAAAAGTTTGGATTGAAAAAGAGATGAAACCAGGAAAAGAAATTAATTTTATCAAACTGATTAGGGAATTGAATCGCCAGAGAATTCGTTATTTAATCATAGGGCGGAGGGCCGTCGTCCTCTACGGAGGACCCGTACTGACCACAGACCACGATATCTGGCTCCACCCGGAAGATAAGAAAAAAGTTTTACTTTTTCTTTCGGAGAACCTCGACTTTGAACTTACCCATCCGCCTGACACCAAGAGACCCATCGTCACAGGATTCTCCGGAGCGAAAAAGTACGACCTCTTTTTCCGGAAAAGCATAAAAAATATTGAGAACGAAACGATTTCATTTGAAGAGTGTCATGGCGACTCGGTCCTTAAGGAGGATGTCAAAAGAAAAATTAGCTTTCGAATCTCTTCCATTGATGATCTGATCCGGTTGAAAAAGGTTAGGAAGCCAAACGCCAAAGACCAACAGGACATTGAATATCTTTTAAAAGCCAAACTTCTTTTCCATGGCAATAAATCGTCTAACCCCTGATATCTGGGGGCCTTAGGGTAAGACCCTTTTTTCGAGGGCCTTAACGCGTGCCTCCAAAGCAGCAAATCGCTTCTCCAGGTCGGCATAGGAAAAACGGATCATAGCCCCCAACTCCTCCCTGACCTCATTCAATCCACCTCTGATCTTGTCATCTAATGATGAGATTTCTTCGATGGCCATTTTGATCTGACCGCTAAGATTCTCCACCCCTTCACCTATTCGGTCAAGCTGGCTGCTGGTCTTTTCTTGGGATTGGATGAAACTTCCTGTTCGCTCATCCTTTAAGGTTTGGAGTGAGTAGGCCATCTCCTGCCTCGATTCCAGCAGTGCCGTCTGGGTTTCGTCTCGAATCGCCTGCATGTTCGATCCCATCTCCTGCCTGAATTGTTGAATGGAGGATTGGGTCTCCTCTTTCATCCTGAGGATGGATGATTCTACCGATTGAACGGATTGGTAGAGCATGGATTGAACTTTCAGCTCCATGGTCTTCATCTCTTCTTTCATCTTCTCGTAAAGGGGATCAAACTCCACCCTGTTTTCCTTTTTTAACGCTTCCATCTCGGCCCGGATTTCCCTTATCCCTCCAAGGAGAAATTCTCTATTCTCCTCCTTCAATTTACGGAAATTGGCGTTTACCTCCTGCCTCAACTTCTCAATATCGTCCTTCTTAGAAAAAACTATCAGTTTCTGTTCGAATAAATCCAGTAGGTCCTTATTCATTTCCATTTCCCACCTTTCTTCAATCATTTAAACCCATCAATATCATAGGGGATTTAGAATATCAACCAAAATTTTTTCAATACTTGGAAGTAAAAAAAAGAACGCTCTTTTTTTTACTTGACAAATATTATTATCGTGCTATGTTCCACATGGATTATAACCATTCAAATCCATAATTCCAGAAGTTTAAATTTAATTGAAAGGAGGGCTCAAAGAATTTCTGTTTCAAAAATTTAAGAAAGAAGGTGATTCAATGGCTATGAAGATAACACGAAGAACATTTTTAAAGATCTCAGGCGCCACAGCCGCTGGAACAGTAATGGGTGGCTTAGGATTCGATCTCTCGCCGGTTGCTTCTTATGCCCAGGAACTCCGAATCAAAGGAGCCAAAGAGACAACCACTGTCTGCGTTTACTGTTCGGTCGGTTGTGGAATTATCGTCCACACCGATGCCAAAGGAAAGGTCATTAACACGGAGGGCGATCCCGATCATCCAACCAGTGAAGGCGCTCTCTGCGCAAAAGGAATGTCACTTTACCAGCTCATCAACAATAAAGATCGGCTGACGAAAGTCCTCTACCGGGCACCCAATAGCACAAAATGGGAAGAAAAATCCTGGGACTGGGCTCTTACTGAAATGGCAAAAAGGATCAAAAAGAGCCGTGATGCCAGCTTCACTGAAAAAAATGATAAGGGCCAGGTAGTCAACCGGACCAATGGCATGGTTGGCATCGGTTGTGCCCATGTCAATAATGAGGAGGGCTGGCTCTATCAGAAATTTCTCCGTTCCCTCGGACTCGTCTATATTGAGTTCGAAGCCCGCCTCTGACACAGCTCCACGGTAGCGGCTCTGGGAGAGTCGTTCGGACGTGGCGCAATGACCAATTGCTGGACGGATATTGGGGTGAGTGATTGCATTCTTATCATGGGAAGCAATGCCGCTGAAAACCATCCGGTTGCCATGAAATGGGTCTTAAGGGCACAGGAAAAAGGTGGAAAGATTATCAGTGTTGATCCGAGATTTACTCGAACCTCCGCCAAGGCTGACATCTATGCTCCCATGCGTTCCGGTGGAGATATCGCCTTTCTGGGCGGGATGATCAAATACATCCTCGATAAAGACCTCTTCTTCAAAGACTATGTGATCCATTACACCAATGCCCCCTTTATCGTAAGCGACAAGTTTGATTTTAAAGATGGCCTCTTCTCGGGTTACAACCCCGAAAAGAGGACCTACGATAAAGCCACCTGGGTCTTTGAAAGGGACGAAAAGGGAATTCCTGTCAAGGATATGACCCTTCAGCACCCGAGAAGCGTTTTTCAATTGATGAAAAAATTCTACTCCCGATATGATCTGGATACGGTCACTACCCTGACGGGAACTTCAAAGGCCGATTTGATTAAAGTCTACGAAACCTTCGCCGCAACTGGAAAGCCCGATAAGGCAGGAACCATGCTTTATGCCATGGGATGGACCCAGCATACGACTGGAACTCAGATCGTTCGTGCGGCCTCGATGGTCCAATTGCTTCTGGGTAATGTCGGAATGGCAGGAGGCGGAGTCAATGCTCTTAGAGGCGAGTCCAACGTTCAGGGGATTACCGACCAGGCATTGCTCTTCCATATCCTTCCCGGCTACTTGCCCGCAGTCAATGCAGCCCTGGAGAACCTTGAAAAATATAATGCAACCACTCCAAAGGCGGTTGATCCAATGAGTGTGAACTGGTGGTCGAACAGACCCAAATATATTGCCAGTCTGCTCAAATCGTTCTATGGCGAAAATGCCACTAAAGAGAATGATTTCGGATATAGTTGGTTGCCGAAAATTGATGTTGGTCAAAACGCCTCCTGGCTTTTCATGTTTGACAAGATGTTCAACGGCGATTTTTCAGGGATGATCTGCATGGGAATGAACCCGGCCTGTGGCAGCCCCAATTCTGAAAAAACCAGACAGGCATTGGCCAAATTGGACTGGATGATAGACATTGACCTTTTCGAAAACGAGACCAGCTCTTTCTGGAAAGGCCCTGGGATGGATCCCAAGAAGATCAAAACCGAAGTCTTTCTCCTTCCAGCCTGCATGTCGGTTGAAAAAGAAGGAAGTGTTTCAGATAGCGGTCGTGTGGGTCAATGGCGCTATAAAGCCTGTGAGCCTCTTGGTGATTCCAAACCAGATGGACAGATCGTTCATGAACTCTACATGAAGGTCAAAGAACTCTATGCGAAAGAGGGAGGGGCCTTCCCTGATCCGATCTTAAAGTTGAAATGGGACTATGCAAAGGATGGCAAGGTTGACTTCCACGCGGTAGCCAAAGAGATCAACGGCTACTTTACCGAGGATATTGCCGAGCATCCAATTGACAAAAAGCCTATAAAAAAGGAACGCAGGTTCCTAACTTTGTCTTCCTACTTGCAGATGGCCGTACGTCATGTGGAAACTGGCTCTACTCCGGTAGCTATCCCGAAGCCGGAAACATGATGGCCCGCCGGAACAGAACACCAGTGGCCTCATGTAATATCTTTCCACAGTGGGGCTGGGCATGGCCTCTCAATCGGAGAATTATCTATAACCGCGCTTCAGTGGACCTCAACGGAAATCCGTGGGATCCCAAACGGGCGGTCATCAAATGGGATGGGTCCAAGTGGGTAGGCGATGTACCTGACAATGCCGTTCCTCCTATGGGCCATCCCAATGGAAAGTATCCCTTCATTATGAAACCAGATGGGGTGGCTTCTTTCTTTGGTCCGGGATTGGCCGATGGTCCTTTCCCAGAACATTATGAGCCTCTGGAATGCCCGATTGAGAAAAACCCCCTCTCTTCTCAGAGGATCAATCCCGCGATCCCGCTCTTTAAGGGCGAACTCGATAAATATACGACCTGTGATCCGAAGTTTCCCTTTGTGGCAACCACTTACCGTCTGACCGAACACTGGCAGACCGGTCTGATGACCCGATATCAGCCATGGTTGGTCGAAGCAGAACCTCAGATGTATGTTGAGTTAAGTCTGGAATTGGCCAAATTGAGGGGGATCAAAAACGGCGAACGCGTCACCATCGCATCCCCACGAGGCAAAATGTGGGCCAAAGCCATGGTGACCAATCGTATCAAACCCTTTAACATTGCTGGCCAGACCGTCCACCTCGTGGGGGTGTCCTGGCATTATGGATGGTTGGTCCCCAAGGATGGAGGGGATAGCGCCAATATTCTCACCCCGTCCATTGGAGATGCCAACACCATGATTCCTGAGTATAAGGTGTTTCTGGTCAATATCCTTAAAGAGGAGAGACCAAAAGTCGAAAAGAAGCCTGAACCCAAGCCAGCGCCAAAGGCAGAAGCCAAACCTGCGCCCAAGCCAGAAGCAAAACCTGAACCCAAACCAGCTCCTAAAGCTGAGACGAAAAAATAACGGAGGAGGTGATATCAATGGCGGAAGGAAAATCATTCTTTGTGGATACGACGAAATGTACAGCGTGTAGGGGATGTCAGGTTGCCTGCAAGCAATGGAATCAGCGGCCTGGAGAAAAAACATACAACCAGGGAAGCCACCAGAACCCGCCGGACCTCTCTTCGAATACATGGAAAGTTGTTCGGTTCAGCGAAGCGGTTGGTGAAAAATTGAATTGGTACTTCTTCCCGGATCAATGCCGCCACTGTGTCTCTCCTCCCTGTAAAGACGTTGCAGAAGGAAAGGCAAAAGGCGCGGTCATCCAGGATGAGAAAACCGGCGCGGTCATCTTCAATCCAAAAGTGAAGATCAAACCCGAAGATTTCAAAGAAATCCGGGAATCTTGCCCCTATAATATCCCCAGGCTTTCAGGGGCTGGCGTGATGGCAAAATGCACCATGTGTTTTGACCGGATTAAGGAAGGCATGTTGCCGGCTTGTGTGAAAGCCTGCCCAACCGGAACCATGTACTTTGGCGATCGGAAAGCCATGCTTGAGATGGCAAACAAGAGATTGGCTGAAGCTAAAAGCGTTTACAAAAATGCCGTCCTTGCCGATGCCAACGATGTCCGGGTGATCTTTTTGCTGGTGGACGATCCCAAGAAGTATCACAAATTTGCTGTAGCAGAAAATACGATCGGAATCACCAGAAAGATGGCTCTTAAACGCATCTTGAAACCTCTCAAAGAGGTCCAATGGATCGGATAAAACCCTGAACCCTCTCTCCTCCTCTCCTTTTTGGGAGAGAGCAGGGGGGAGGGAATACTGTATAAACGGGGGGTGTTTAGGGCTTGTTTCGGTCTTGAAGTCCCGAAACAAGCCCGTTTTTTTTAAT